>Ga0182024_10007801_pt1 | contig 22948 bp, 24 predicted proteins | sample P32metaG_FD_120480 | JGI IMG/M metagenome (GOLD analysis project Ga0182024, IMG submission 120480) | Permafrost microbial communities from Stordalen Mire, Sweden - P3-2 metaG (Illumina Assembly) | ecosystem: Environmental > Terrestrial > Soil > Wetlands > Permafrost | place: Sweden: Stordalen... | reverse complement strand
GTTCCGGTATGCAGAAAACAGGAACATGCGAGAGGCTATTCGCAGGAGCATGCAGATATTGAGCGGGCGTCGGAGTACGTTGGTGGAGGTGTCGCATCGAGCTGGCGGACGGGAGATCCATGCCGCCTGAGGTGCAGTCCGATTGTCTGCCCGCCACATCCGCGGTGCAAGGCGGTAGCGCAGGCAACGGATGGATGAGACGTGTGGCGAGCATGGTTCCCGGCGGACAATTTCTCCGCTACCTATGTGTAGGCGGGTTTAACACAGTATTTGGATATATAAGCTTTGCGGCGATTCTGACGTTGTTGAATGCAGTGGTTCCCGCCCGGCTGCTCTACCTTACGGTGGTAGTTGCGTCGGTGCTGGCGATGCCTCTGAATATCACGGTTGCCTACCTGGGTTACAAGTTCTTCGTCTTCCGAACCAAGGGGAACTACTTGCGGGAATGGCTGAAGTGTTTTGCGGTGTATGGCTTCAGCATGATTCCCGGGCTGGTCGCTCTTTCTGCGCTGACACGTATTCTGCAGTCGACGATCCACGGGTACGCTGCGTCGCTCCACAGCCATCTCGATGCGGTTGAGCGAGACATGCACGGCCGACCGCTTGAGCTGCTGCGGCACATGGCGACGGGCAAGGCGATGGCCGGATACATTGCGGGTGGAATCGTGATCGGAATTTCCACCATCTACAGTTTTGTAGCGCACAAGCGTGTGACGTTCCGCATGAAGGTGGTCGAGGAAGCGGCGCGGTAAGTTAGACTTGAGCCATTATCCAGGAACGGTGCCGCTTGAGCCGAAAGACGATCTCCATCATTACGCCCTGCTACAACGAAGAGGACAATGTCCTGAACGTGTACAACCAGGTGCGCGAGGTGATGGCCGGGATCGGGCGTTACGAGTACGAGCACATCTTTATCGACAACTCCTCGCGGGACAATACGGTGGCGATCCTGAAGACGATTGCGGCAGAGGACAGCAACGTCAAGGTGATCGTGAACTCGCGCAACTTCGGACACATCCGCTCGCCGATCCACGCGATGTTTCAGGCGCGCGGGGACGCGGTGATCAGCATTGTGGCCGACCTGCAGGACCCGCCGCCGATGATTGCGGACATGATCCGCGAGTGGGAGAACGGGGCGTACTGCGTGCTGGGCATCAAGCGCACCAGCGAGGAGCACTCGCTGATGTTCTGGGCGCGCAAGCAGTATTACAGGATGGTGGAGCGGCTTTCGTCGATCGAGACGATTCAAAATTACACGGGGTTCGGCCTGTACGACCGCAAGGTGGTTGACCTGCTGAAGGCCTTTGACGACCCCTATCCGTATTTTCGCGGGATGATCGCGGAGATTGGGCTGCCGACGGTAAAGCTGCTGTACGACCAGCCGGCGCGCAAGTTCGGCATTACCAAGAACAACTGGTACACGCTTTACGACATTGGGATGCTGGGGATCATCAGCAACTCGAAGGTTCCGCTGAGGCTGGCGGCGCTGGCGGGGTTCATCGGCGCGAGCTTTTCGTTCCTGGTGGCGGCGGCGTACCTGGTGCTGAAATTGCTGTTCTGGTCGACCTTCAGCTTTGGGCTGGCGCCGATGCTGGTGGGCGTGTTCTTCATCTCGTCGCTGCAACTGGTGTTTCTGGGGGTGATGGGCGAGTATATCGGCACGATTTATACGTATATCCAGAAGCGGCCATACGCGGTGGAGCTGGAGCGCATCAACTTCGATTTCCCCCCCGCGCCTCCAAAGCAGGATGCGCCGGCGGGGTTGGCGATTCCGGTAGGCAGTTAGCCGCTCAGCGAGCGCGATTCAGGAGCTAGCTATTCAAGACATGGTGAGGAAGCAACTCGAGCAATCGGTGGCGACGATCACCGCGGTGCTGAACGACGCGCAAATCCATGCGGCAGTGCTGGAAGCGGGGCGTGTGACGGCGGAGGCGATGAGGGCCGGCCGCAAGCTGATGGTATGCGGCAATGGTGGATCGGCCGCCGATGCGCAGCACCTGGTGGCGGAGTTTGTAGTGCGGCTGACGGTGGACCGGCCGGCGCTGCGCGCGATCGCGCTGACCACGGATTCGAGCATTCTGACCGCGGCGGGGAACGACTACGGCTACGACGCGGTCTTCGAGCGGCAGGTGGAGGCGCTGGGGACCAAGGGCGATGTGCTGCTGGCGATCTCGACCAGCGGCAACTCGAAGAACTGCGTGAGGGCGTTGAAGCTGGCGCGTGCCATGGGCATCCATACGGTGAGCTATACGGGGAATGCGGGCGGCGCGATGAAGGAGTGGAGCGACATCAATGTGATTGTGCCGTCGAAGGTGACGATGAACATTCAGGAGTCGCACCTGGCGCTGGAGCACATCTTTTGCATGGTGGTGGAGCGCTGCTACTTCGGGCCGGGCTTCGGCGGCGAGGCCGCGAAGTAGGGGATGGCGACCAAGGCTGCGCCGCCGCTGGCGAAGGCCGATCTCGACCTTGTGCTCGATCGGACTCGTGAGCTGTGGGAGGAGGCGCGCGGGCAACGCATCTTCATTACGGGCGGGACGGGGTTCTTCGGCTGCTGGCTGGTGGAGAGCTTCTGCCATGTGAGCCGCGAACTGGGGCTGGGCGCGCGCGCGACGGTGCTGACGCGCGATCCGGAAAAATTTGCGGCGAAGTGTCCGCACCTGGCAAGTGATCCTGCGATTGCTCTGCATGCGGGCGATGTGCGCAGCTTCGAGTTTCCCGAGGGCGAGTTTCGCTACGTGGTGCACGCGGCGACGGAGGCGGTGGCGCAGCAGAGCGCGGACGAGATGATGTCGACGATTGTAGACGGGACGCGGCGGGTGCTGGAGTTTGCGGAGTGGCGCGGGGCGAGGAAGTTTCTGCTGACCAGCTCGGGCGCGGTGTACGGACGGCAGCCGGCGGAGATGACGCATGTGCCGGAGACGTATGTGCCGCCGGCGAGTGCGATCGGAGCAGGGAATGCGGCGGCGAATGCCTATGCGGAAGGGAAGCGCCGGGCGGAGGCGCTGTGCGCGGAGGCGCGCGGGTTCGAGGCGAAGATTGCGCGCTGTTGGGCGTTCTGCGGGCCGCATCTGGCGCTGGATGCGCACTTCGCCATCGGCAACTTTATCGGCGACGCGCTGGCGGGAAGGACGATTGCGATTGGCGGGGACGGCACGCCACGGCGATCGTATCTCTACGCGGCGGATTTGGCGGTTTGGCTGTGGACGATGTTGTTCCGTGGGCCGGCGTTGACGCCGATCAATGTGGGGTCGGCGCATGATGTAAGCATCCGCGAGCTGGCGGAGATGGTGGCGGCGGTCCTGGCGCCGGGGTCGGAGATTCGCGTGGCAAAGCAGGCGGTTCCGGGTGCGGCGCCGGCGCGCTATGTGCCGAGCGTGGATCGCGCGCGAGAGCTGCTGGAGCTGCGCGAGACGGTGGGCCTTGAAGAGGCGATTCGGCGGACGGCGGCGTGGTACAGGACAGGATGAGCAGGTGGGAGTGCGCGGGCGCGGATCTGCGACCCGCATTGTGTATCGTTAATGGAATATGGCGGATAAGGCAGAAGAGCTGCGGCTGAAGATCCTGGAGCTGACGGCCGAGTACCATGCGGCGAAGTTTGCGGCGAAGGAGTTTGTGCCGGGTGAGTCGACGGTGCCGGTGTCGGGCAAGGTGATCGACGCGGGCGACATGGCCTCTGTGGTGGATTCGGCGCTGGACGGATGGTTTACGACGGGACGCTGGGCCAAGGAGTTCGAGCGCAGGCTGGCGAAGTTTGTGGGGGTGCGCTCGGCGAGCCTGGTGAACTCAGGCTCGAGCGCGAACCTGGTGGCGCTGAGCGCGCTGACCTCGCCGAAGCTGGGCGAGCGGCGGCTGAAGCCGGGGGACGAGGTGCTGACGGTCGCGGCGGGATTTCCCACGACGGTGAATCCGATCTTCCAGAACCGGCTGGTTCCGGTGTTTGTGGACGTGACGCTGCCGACGTATGAGATCGACGTGACGCGGCTGGAGGCCGCGTACAGCCCGAAGATGAAGGCGGTGATGATCGCGCACACGTTGGGCAATGTGTTTGACCTCGATGCGATCACGGCATTCTGCAGGAAGCACAACCTGTGGCTGGTGGAGGACTGTTGCGATGCGCTGGGGTCGACGTGGAAGGGCAGGCGGGTGGGGACGTTCGGCGACATTGCGACGGTAAGCTTCTATCCCGCGCACCACATCACGATGGGCGAGGGCGGCGCGGTGATGACGGACAAGCCGATTCTGCAGGTGCTGATCGACAGCTTCCGCGACTGGGGGCGCGACTGCTGGTGCGAGCCGGGGATGGACAACACGTGCGGCAAGCGGTTCGACTGGCAACTGGGGACGCTGCCGTGCGGTTATGACCACAAATACACTTACTCGCACATCGGCTACAACCTGAAGGCGACGGACATGCAGGCGGCGCTGGGGCTGTCGCAGATTGGCAAGCTGGAGGATTTCATCGCGCGGCGCAAAGAGAATTTCGCGTATCTGCGAAGTGCGCTGGAGCCGCTGAGCGAGTTTTTGATTCTGCCCGAGGCCACGTCGCACTCGGACCCGAGCTGGTTCGGATTTCCGATCGGAGTGAAGACGGATGCGCCGTTTACGCGCGACCAGCTGACGCGAGCTTTGGAAGCGCAGAAGATCGGCACGCGGCTGTTGTTTGCGGGGAATCTGTTGCGGCAGCCGGCGTATGAGGGCTGGGAGTATCGCGTGGTGGGCGAGCTCAAGAATACGGACTTCGTGATGAATCAGGTCTTCTGGGTCGGGGTATTTCCTGGGCTGACGCGGGAGATGCTGGACTTCATCGCGAAGACGGCGACTGAATTTGTGGCGACGGCGAAGAGCGGCCTGGTGGTGGCGTAAGGCAACAAAGCGAGCCACGGATTCCCGCGGATAAACACGGATTGGGAAACATAGGTTTGATCCGTGCGTTTCCGTGAAGATAGGTGGTTGATTTATTACGCTGCCGGATGGGCAAGCTGCGGCGCTGTGACGGGGCGGGAGCGGCGGGCGGCGAGCGCGGCGACGATCTGAGTGACGGCGAAGGCGGCGAGAAGAGTGAGCAGCGGGTCGATGTTGAGGCGGTAGCGGAACTCGGCGTGGGTGATGTAGTAGGGGAACGGGAAAAGCAACAGAGGCAACGCGAAGAGCGCGGCGAGGGAGCGTGAGCGCCGGTAGAGCAACGCGAGGCCGATGATTCCGAGCACCGTGGTGGTGACGGCGTGGATCTCGTAGGTGGGTGAGGCGTCGATGTTGCCGGTTCCGCTCCAGAAGCGGTAGATGCGACGCAGGGTCATGTCGGCGAAGGCGGCTGGATGAGAGCGGACGTAGCTCCAGGCCTCGGCGGATTTGTTTTGGGTGTAGGTGGCTTCGCCCTGGGCACGATAGAGCGCGAGTTCGTGCTGGTTGAACATGGGATAGATGGACTCGTCGAGACGGCCGGTGGCGCCGGGGCGGTTGCCCATCCATAGCTCGAAGCCAACGGTCGAGCGCAGCGGAATGAAGGCGTGGAAGCGGACGGCGTTGCGGATGGGCCATGCCACGAAGACAAGCAGCAGAGCGAGCGCGCCCAGGGCGGGGGACTTCCACGAGGTTGTGAGCGCGGAGGCAGGCGTGGTTGCGCATGCGGCCCGCCAGCCTTCGAAGACGACCCAGCCCATGATCGCGACGAACGAAGGAAGCAGCGCGGGGTTGATGAGCGCGGCAACGGCGACGAAAACGCCGAGAAGAATCCAGTTGGCGCGGGTGGGTATACGGCGTGTGCTCAGCGCGAGGGCGAGCATAACAACGAAGAATAGAGCGGAGAAGTTCGACTCCCAGAAGATGACGGGCAGCCAGAGGACGGGAAGTGAGACGGCCCAGAAGAGGCCGGCAGCGAATGCGGTGGGCGTGTCGAAGAGGTCGCGGGCCAGACGCATCATGAGCCAAATGGTTGCGACGGCGACGAGGACGTTAAGGCCCATGATGACGAGGGCCGAGGTGAAGGTATAGGCGCCGAAGAGGAGAAAGATTGCGGCGACGATAGTTGGATAACCTGGCGCGATGAAGGCGGTGGGGCCAGTGGGAACGCCGAAGGGCGAACTGTAGCCAAGGCCATGCACCAGCGAGTTGGCGAGAAGGCCCATCTCCCACGGGTGTGAGTAGAACCACATGTGCGGATGGCGCGTGGTGACAAAGGACACGACAGCCAGGCGCAGCAGAAGAGCGACAAATAGGATCGCGAAGGTCCAGAGGCGCCAGTCTTGCGTGGGCCTGGGTGCGGCGGCATCGGCCGGAGGTTGGGATTGCGGCTGGGTGGTCATATTCCTGCGTAGCGACTCTGGGCAAAACTGGAGAACAAGAGCAATGGGCGGTTTCGATCAGAATGCCGCGAGTTTAATACTAACGCAACAAGGTTCCAATAAGTGCCTTAGAAACATAAAGATATGCCGGGCTGTATGCGGACTTTCGTGTTACCTCGTGACACTTATTGGGGATTTCTAATGGTTTCGGTTGCTCCTAATCTCTGTTCATCCCGTGGGACTCGCAAACCCGGAGTACCGTGGAAAACCCGAACTAGGAGAAACACAAAATGAAGAACATGAAGCAGCTGTTGACGAACCTGATTGCCGAGGATTCCGGCCAGGATCTGATTGAGTACGCACTGGTCGCAGCTCTGGTAGGTCTCGGCGCGGTTGCCGCGATGAAGGGTCTCTCGAACTCCATTGGCAACACGTTCAATGGCGTCGGCAACTCTTTGACCAACGCGGTTGCCTAAACGGAACCGGGGCTTATGCGAGTGCGAGACGTCGGGGCTCGCATAAGCCACCCTCCCTTCTCTGTGTGTCTCTGCAACATTGACACATTTGCGTGTCAGGCCGGCCCGGACTGACTCACCTGCCAACCAATTCATCTGCACCTAGGAGAAACAAACATGAAGCAGCTTTTGATGAGCCTGATGGCGGACGAGTCCGGTCAGGATCTGATCGAGTATGCCCTGGTCGCGGCCCTGGTGGGCCTCGGCTCCGTCGCAGCCATGAACAGCCTCGCGGGTTCGATCGCGACGACTTTCAATGGCGTCGGCAACGCGCTGACCAACGCAGTTGCATAACCCATCTGGGGCTCGGATGGGCGCTGTGTCCCATGCGAGCCCCAGACGCCTTCCCCTGAAACACCGATGCATCCGGGCCGCGCACAAAAATCTCATTTTCAGGAACGATCAATGCCATACCTGCAACCACAATTGACGTATCCTGCGGCGGCCGCGGCCTGCGCTCTCATTGGCTCGGTGACAGACATAAAGAGCCGCCGGATCCCGAACCTGATTACCGTACCCGCGTTCTTCTTTGGTCTTCTGCTGCACCTGTTCGTGGGCGGCTGGAAGCAGATGCTGACGGCGCTGGCGGCGGGAATCATCTGCGGCCTGATCTTTCTGGTGTTCTACATTGCGGGCGGTATGGGCGCCGGAGACGTGAAGCTCATAACCGCGGTGGGATGCATCGCCGGCATCTCGCACATCGCCTACATTCTGGTGCTGACGGCGATCACCGGCGGAGTAATGGCGCTTGTTCTGGCGCTGGCTCGGGGCAAGCTGAAGCAGACCCTGATGAACGTCGGCGAGATTGCGACGCACCACAAGCAGGCCGGTCTGCAGCCGCACCCGGACCTGAACCTGAAGAATGTTCAGACTCTGCGGCTCCCCTACGCGCTGGCTATCGCCGGCGGAAGCATGTTAACGCTTTACTTCCAGTTTCAATAGAGGTGCAGTGTGTTAAATCGTCGACTCACCTCAGCCTTCATTATCGCGCTGGTGATTGCGGGTGTCTTCACCTACTGGCTGAGCCAGAGGTTCCAGAAGGCGCATAACGCGCCGCCGCCGCAAAAGAGCCAGTATGTCGCTGCGGCTATGAATCTGGACGCCGGGCAAACGATCAAGGCGGAAAACCTGCGGCTGGTGGACTGGCCGTCGACCATGCCGCTGACCGGAGCGTTCACGACTCCGCAGCCGCTGGTGGGACGCGTTGTGATGTATCCGCTGGCCGCCGGCGAACCGATTCTCGACCGCCAGCTCGCCAATGCTGGCGCCTCGAGCGGGCTGACGGTGAAGATCCCGGACGGCATGCGGGCGATCTCGCTGCGCTCCGACGAGGTGGTGGGCGTGGCGGGCTTCCTGCTGCCGGGCACGCATGTCGACGTGCTAGTGACCATCCGGCCGCCCAACGCGGACCCTGTGACCAACACTGTGCTACAGAACGTCGAGGTGCTGGCGAGCGGACAGAAGATCGAGCCCGATCCTGAGGGCAAGCCGGTGACAGCGACGGTGGTGACCCTGCTGGTGTCGCCGGAGGAGGCGGAGAAGGTTGACCTGGCGACGACGCAGGGCATCGTGCATTTCACGTTACGAAACGGTGTGGACACGGCGGACTACAAGGGTCCCCCAGCGCAATACGCCGAGCTTTCAGGGCTGACAACTCCCGCAGGAAAGCCGGTCACCAAGCCGGCTGCAGAGCGGCCTGCGCCCAAGCCTTATGTGGTTGAGACATTTATGGGCACAGCGGTAAAGACGGACAACTTCCAGTGAAAACCATGACCTTCCAATACGACATCAGGCCGGCGGGCTGCCGGAAGAGCTTCGCGGCAGCATTTGCCGCAGCGACGCTGTTGATGGCGGCGGCCGCAACCTGCCGAGCGCAGGCGGCGATCGAGTCCGTCCAGGGACCGAAGGTGGCGCCGCCGCCGATAGGCGCGCCCGCGATTCCAGGCGCGGGACCAACGCAGGCCGCGCCGCAGGTGGAGACAGCGCCGCTGCATACGCCCCCGGCGCAGGCCGGATCCATTCAGGCGTCTGTGACGAACTCGGTCGGATTGCCGGCGGCGTTCTCCAGCGTGAGCCGCGGCCCGGTTGAGAACAACATCCTGCACATCATGGTGGGACATCAGCTGTTCATCGACACCAAGAGCCGACTGCGCCGGGTGTATGTGGCCGACCCCACGGTGCTGAACTCGGTAACCCTGACCCCGAACCAGATTGTGGTGACGGCGATGGGCCCCGGCATCAGCGCGCTGACGCTGCTCGACGAGATTGGGCGGGCGCAGTCGTACATGATTTCCTCGGACTTGGATATGGATGGCCTGCGCGCAGCGATGAACGAGGCGCTGAGCAACTATCACATTAATGTGGAGGGAAGCGGCGGCCGCGCGGTGCTGAGCGGCACGGTCCCCAGCCAGGCTGTGGCCGACTCGGCGGTGAAGCTCGCAAGCATGTACTCGAAGGACGTGGTCAACGCGCTGAACATCGCGCCCGGCCATCCCAAGCAGGTGCGGCTGCAGGTGCGGATCCTTGAGGTGGACCGAGCCAAGGCATTGCAGTATGGCATCAACCTTTTCAACCCGGGCGGCAACACCAGCTTCCTGGCGGCGACCACAACCTCGCAGTATCCCTCGACCGCGACGCTGAGCGGGGCCGCGGCGGCCGGCGCTGGCGCTGCGATCTCCACGGTAACGGCGTCGAACCCACTGAACTTCTTCCTGTACAGTGCGCGCGCCAACATTGGCACGACCATTCAAGACCTGCAGACCAAGCAGGTACTGCAGATCCTGGCCGAGCCAACGATCACAACGATTAGCGGCGAGAAGGCCGACTTCCTCTCCGGCGGCGAGTTCCCCTTCCCGATAGCGCAGCCGGGCAGCGGAGGCGGGACGCCGGTGATCACCATCCAGTTCCGGCCGTATGGCGTCAAGGTGGAGTTCACTCCGATCGTGAACGATGACGGGACGATCCGGCTGACGGTGGCGCCGGAGGTGAGCGCTCTGGATTACAGCAACGCGGTCTCCATCAGCGGGTTTACCATTCCCGCGCTCTCGACGCGCAAAGCGTCGACCCAGGTGGAGCTGCGCAGCGATCAGAGCTTCGCGATCTCCGGACTACTGGACCAGAGAACGACGGACCTGCTGGACAAGAGTCCCGGGATTGCCAGCATCCCCATCCTTGGGAATCTCTTCAAGTCGAAGAACATCAATCATACGGCAACCGAATTGGTAGTAGTGGTGACGCCGACCGTGGTTGATCCACTCACGGACACCGAGCAGCCGGTGCAGCCGGACATGCCGATCCCGACGCTGGACCGTCCCGAGTTCGATAGATCGCTGGGCAAGAACCTCAACCCGCGTCCCGCGGCGCCACCGCTCGATCCCAACCGGCCGCCGTTTGGCGATGCGGTGCCCACGCCGCTGCCGCCGAACCCCAACTCGCCGGACAACAGGATTGTGGGTGATGCCACTCCGGCGCAGACTCCGCAGAGTGATCCCGCGCAGAGCCAGCAGAGCATCCCGGCACCGACACAGCAAAGCAGCCCGGCGCAGACTCCGCAGGCTGCTCCGGCTGCGCCATCTGTGTCTCCTGCGGCCGGGACGACACCTGCTCCGGCCAAGGAGAATTCGCTGGAGCCGGCGATCGCGTCGTCCGGCGCGACAAGCCGGGGTGTAGCGCGTTCCGATGGCACCGCTATCGCGAAGGCGCGTTTACCCAGAGAGACGTTTCCGGTAGCCCCCGCGATGGTGGAGATCATGGCCCTCTCGCATGGGTCCGACGCGGACGCGATGGTGAGTGCTCTGAAGCGACGAGGCTACGATGTCGCGGTCAATCACGGTACGCGAGATTCGCTGCTTCATCTGGATGTGGGGCCGTTCATAAGCCGGAGCGACGCCGAGACGATGCGTCAACGGCTGCTTGTGGATGGCTACAACGCGACGATCAAATAAACGCGGTGATGGGTTCGAGCCCATCGTTCGCGCCGCAAGACGAGATTCTGTAAAGAGGAACTGAACAGTGGCTGAAGCTCAATACAATGCGGGAACTCCCAACGTCGCCCTAATTACCGTTGGTCTGGAGCAGGAGCTTGCCGAGGATATTGCTTACGCGGCGACGGCGATGACCTGGACGCTGCATCGCGCCGACTGCGAGAGCTACATCTCGACGGCGAAGCGGCCGCCCTTTCCTCAAGCAGTAAAGCTGGCGCATCACTGCATCGCGGTGATCGATTTCGACAAAGACATCGACCAGGCGTTGGAATCGATCACCTATATCCAGGAGCTGTTCAGCGGCAAGGCGGCGCTGGTTGCGCGCTCCACCAGCCGCAACCATGACGTACTGCTGCGCGCGATGCGCGCCGGGTGCAACGATTTCATCAGCGGGGCGTTCGATTCAGCGGCCTTCGAGGAGACGCTGAGCCGGATCAACCAGCAGTGGACGATGCGCGCCGCAAGCAATATGGCACGAGGTTCGGTGCTTACGTTTCTGGGCGCCAAAGGCGGAGTCGGCACGACGACCCTGGCGGTGCACTTTGCCATGTATCTAGTGCAGTGCCACAAGAAGAAGGTCCTGCTGATCGACAATCATCCGCAGCTGGGCCATGTCTGCATCTATCTCGGGATCGACGGCACGAGCTACTACTTCCATGAGCTGGTGCGCAACCTGAACCGGCTGGACAGCGAGCTGCTGCGCGGCTACATCGCGAGCCATCCGAGCGGGCTGGATGTACTTTCTTCGCCGGACATTTGCGGGGCAAGGAAGCTGGTCGAGGCGGAGCCGATGGCGCAGACACTGGACTTCCTGCGCGGCGAGTACGACTACGTCCTGGTCGACTGCGCGAACACACTGGACGATACGAATCTGGCGGTGATTGAAGCATCGAACCAGGTGTATCTGGTGGCGACTCCGGAGATTGGCGCTATCCGCGACTTGTCCCGGCTGGTCGACAATCTGTCGCAGAACGACCATAACGGGGAGCGGATCAAGGCGGTCATCAATCGCTTCACCTCGCAGCATGGGGTGAACCTGGAGCAGGTCGAAAAGGCAATCCGGCTGCCGGTCGCCTTCAGGCTGCCGAACAGCTACGCAGAGGTGGTGCGCGCGGGAATCCTGGGCGAGCCGCTGAGCGCGACACAAAAGGGCGAGTTCCCGGCGGCGATTTTGAAGTGGGTGTGCGATGTGGCCGGACCGCCGCTGAACCTTGAAGAGTCGGGCACCAAGAAGGCGGGATTCTCGCTGTGGAAGAAGTAGACCTGAACCAAATGCTCGTCAACCAGTAAGGATGGCTGCAGATATGTCTGATTTACATGCGAACTCATCGAATTCAGCCCGGCCCGAACGCCCAGGGCGTCCCGTGCGGCAGGTTGTGGACGGGGTGCAGCAACGTATCAAGACCTCAGTACACAAGGAACTCATCCAGCGGGTCGATCTCGACAAGCTAGGCGAACTGCAGGAGACTCCGGGCGCGCAACAGCAGCTGTTCGGAGTCATCCAGACGATCATCAACGAGCAGGGAGTTCCGCTCAGTGCGACCGAGCGCGACCGCCTGGCGCAGGAGGTGGTGGACGAGGTGTTCGGCTTCGGACCATTGGAGCCGTTGCTCAAGGACGACACCATCAGCGATATCCTGGTCAACACCTACAGCTCCATCTATGTGGAGCGGCGCGGCGTGCTGGAGAAGACCGCGCTCACGTTTCAGGACAACCGCCATCTGCTGCACATTATCGACAAGATTGTCTCCGCTGTGGGACGCCGTGTTGACGAGTCGTCTCCCATGGTGGATGCGCGCCTGCCCGACGGGTCGCGTGTAAACGCAATTATTCCTCCGCTGGCAGTCGACGGGCCTATTCTCTCTATCCGGCGTTTTGGAAGCTCTCCATTGGGAGCCGAGGACCTGCTGCGCAATCTTGCGCTGACCCCGCCGATGCTGGAATTCCTGAAGGGCTGCGTAAAGGCGCGGTTGAATATCGTAATCTCGGGCGGAACGGGATCGGGCAAGACGACGCTGCTGAACACGCTGTCAAGCTTCATCTCAGAGCGCGAGCGCATTGTCACGATCGAAGACTCGGCGGAATTGCAGTTGAGGCAGGAGCATGTGGTTCGCCTGGAGACCAGGCCGCCCAACGTGGAAGGCCGCGGAGCGATCCGGCAGAGAGAGCTGGTCATCAACGCGCTGCGTATGCGGCCCGACCGGGTGGTGCTGGGCGAGGTGCGCGGCGAAGAGACGCTGGACATGCTGCAGGCCATGAATACGGGCCACGACGGCTCGCTGACCACCATCCACTCCAACACGCCGCGCGACGCGCTGGCGCGCCTGGAGACCATGGCCATGATGGGCGAGGTGCGCATCGCGGCGCAGGCGATCCGCGCGCAGATTGCCGCAGCGGTCCACATCATCGTGCAGGCCTCGCGCATGAGCGACGGAACGCGCCGCATCACGCACATCACCGAACTGACTGGAGCGTTCTCCGACGTCATCAGCATGCAGGACATTTTCCTGTTTGAGAAGAAGGGACTCAGCGCCGCGGGCAAGGTGAAGGGGCGGTTTTACGCGACCGGAATCGTCCCCAAGTGCGCGGACAAACTGGCGGCAGCCGGCATTGCGATACAAACCGGGCTGGCCGACCATTCCGTCGAGATCACCGGGTGACAGGATAGCTATGTTTCTTTTCTTTGCATTCGCGGCAATCCTGACCATCACCTTCGGAACGGTCACGGTGGTGACCAGTTCGTCGCGCAGCCAGCGCGCCATCGAACGGCGCTTCCTGGGTATTCGTGCAGCCGGGACCGAGGACGGTCCGGTAGCTCCGCAGGGCCAGCTTCTGCTGAAGGTGGGCTCGGCTGAGGGACTGGACGCACTGCTGCAGCGGTTCCCGATCATGCAGGCGCTGCAACAAAAGATCCTGCAGGCAGACATCAAAGGCTCGCCGAGCAAATTTATCTTCATCAGCGCCGGCATGGCGATGCTGGGCGTTGCCACGGTCTCGCTGTGGTTTCCGATCTTCGCGGTGCAGCTTATTGTGGCGCTGGTCTTCGGCTATGGGCCGTTTGGCTATCTATCCTTCAAGCGATCGCGCAGGATGAAGAAATTCGACGCGGCACTGCCGGACGCGATCGACATGATGGCCCGCGCGCTGCGTGCCGGCCACGCCATGACGGCGGCGATCAATATCGTGGCGGAGCAGAGCCAGGAGCCGGTGCGGTCAGAGTTCGGCGAGGTCTTCAAGCAGCAGAACTTCGGCCTGCCCATCCGGGATGCCATGTCGCAGATGCTGGACCGGGTGCCGTCGCCCGATCTGCGTGTTGTAGTCACGGGAATTCTGGTACAGAAGGAGACGGGCGGCAACCTGGCCGAGATCCTGGATCGCATAGCGACCACCATCCGCGAGCGGCTGAAGATTCAGGGCGAGATTCGCACCCATACCGCGCAGGGAAGAATGACGGGATGGATCCTGTGCGCGCTTCCCCTTGTGATGCTGGTTGTCATCAACTGGATCAATCCTGGTTATTCGAATGTACTGGTGGAGACGCCGGTAGGCCATATGATGGCCTACGCCGGGATCGGTCTGCTGATCACCGGCGGCTTGATTATCCGCGCCATCATCAACGGGATCGAGGTGTAGGGCGATGACAATCTTCTACATCGTTCTCGGCGTGATCGTCTTCTGCGTGGTTGCGCTGTTGCTTACGCCCAACCTTTTCCGCCCGTCGGTCGAGGCCCAGCGCATCTTCGACGTGGTGAAGAGCGAGCGGCCGGATCAGCGCCCAATCCGCGGCCAAGAGCAGGTGCGGACGAAGCTGCTGGGCGCGGCCACCGGGCTGCGCATGCGCCTGGGGCTTGCCGACAACCCGCGGCTTCGAGCGCGGATGACGAGCGCCGGGCTGAACGCAAAGTTGTACACGGACCTCTTCTTTGCGGCACAGCTGCTTGCCCCACTGGCCGGTGTAGTGGCGGCCACGCTGATGCCCACCTCCAACACTGTTATGTGCGTGGTGGCATTTGGAATTGCGGGCTACATGGCTCCGGATTTCTGGCTGAACTGGAAGACCACCCGCCGGAGAAAGCGCATTCGCCGCAGCATTCCCGACGCACTGGATCTGATGGTGATTTGCGTCGACGCTGGCCTGGGACTCGACCAGGCGCTGCTGCGCGTGGGAGAGGAGCTGGCTTTCAGCCACCCGGACATTCACGATGAGTTTGTGCAGGTGAATCGCGAGCAGCGGGCCGGCCGGCCAAGACTGGAGGCCTGGCAAAACCTGGCCGATCGCACCGAGATTGAGGAGTTCCACCAGTTCGTGGGCATGTTGACGCAGACCGACCGCTTCGGCACGCCCATCGCCAAGGCGCTACAGCGATTCTCTGAGGACATCCGCACCAAGCGGAGACAGCGCGCCGAGGAAGCGGCCTCGAAGACAAAGATCAAGATTATTTTCCCGCTGGTACTGTGCATCTTTCCCTGCATCTTCATCGTGCTGCTGGCGCCCGCCGTGTTGAACATTATGGCGGGACTGAAGGGAATGGGGCAGTAGCCGATGGAGAATCTACAGGGCTACAGGGCCAGTGAATGGCGAAGGGGCCTCATGATTTCCGCGGAGGGAGAGAGTTCTGCACGCCGGGACGGCGCGGAGAGTGGAGCAGGACGCGAACAAATGCGCTCTCAAACGTAGTCAGATTAGTAAACAACACAATGGTTGGATGGTGTATTTCCGAGTTGTAGAGCAACATATACTGAAGTTCTACAAATGCAGGCAACAACGCGGTTTTCGGGCCGGATTGACCTGCAGGGGAAATTGCCGAGGTTCAACGGAAAGGAGGATCGTCATGAGTGGTGTACATACCGTTCAGATTGTGGCTGGAGCACTGGCACTCGCTGTGCTGGGAATCATCATGTTTCGCAGGAAGCAGAAGGCGTAGTTCGGAGCCAACACAGTAGATCAACTGTATGTTCAGAGTGACCAACTTAACCCGGGGAAGCTCTGTGGGGGAAACTATAGAGTTGGCCGACACATCCATGACCAGGATGTTCGGGCTGCTCGGACGAAGTGGATTGGACGCCGGAGGAGGGTTGTGGATCAGACCCTCCTCCGGCGTCCATACTTTTTTTATGCGCTTCCGGATCGACGTGATTGGCCTGGACCGCGAGCTGAAGGTGATCAAGCTGTGGCGCTGCCTGGCGCCCTTCCGCGTGACCTCGGTGAGCGTGAAGATGCACAGCGTGATTGAGCTGCCTTGCGGGACGATCAAGCGCAGCGAGACGCAACTGGGGGACATGCTGGAGGTCTCCTCGGCGCCCGCGGAAGCAGGGAAGGCAATCGCCTAGAACCCGCGCAATCGCCCTCTACGACTGCACTCGATCCAATCGGGGCAGTTTCCCACGGGTTGCATATAGATGCAGGGCTCGCCTGTATGAATATGCAAGCTAGTAACATGGGATGAAGGCTACCTTCCATGCTTCCCGAAGAACTCATTGAATTAGAAGACCGCTACGGTGTGCACAACTACCATCCCCTTGACGTGGTGGTGGAGCGTGCCAGCGGCGCCTGGATAACCGATGTCGAGGGACGCCGCTATCTCGACTTCCTAGCGGCTTATTCGGCCGTCAACCAGGGCCATTGCCATCCGAAGATTCTAGAGGCACTGCGCCGCCAGGCGGAAAAGGTGACGCTGACCTCGCGCGCGTTCCGCAACGACCAGTTGCCGCTGTTCTTCCGCGATCTGCATGAGCTGACCGGCTTCGAGATGGCGCTGGCCATGAACTCGGGGACTGAGGCTGTTGAGTCGGCGCTGAAGATTGCGCGCAAGTGGGGCGCGAAGGTGAAAGGTATCGCCGACGGCGAATGCGAGATCATCGTTGCGACGAACAACTTCCACGGTCGCACGATTGCCATAGTCGGATTCTCGACCGAGGAGCAGTATCGCGACGGATTTGGGCCGTTTCCTGCGGGCTTTCATATTGTGCCTTTCGGCGATGCCGAGGCGTTGCGGCGCGCGATTACGCCGAAGACTTGTGCGTTTCTGGTGGAGCCGATCCAGGGCGAGGCGGGCATCCTGATGCCTCCGGACGGCTATCTGCGCGATGTGGCGGCGATTTGCCGCGAGAAGAACGTGTTGCTGATGCTGGATGAGATCCAGACCGGGCTGGGCCGCACGGGCAAGCTCTTCGCGTACATGCATGAGGAGATCACTCCGGATGTGCTGATTGTGGGCAAGGCGCTGGCGGGGGGCTTCTATCCCGTCTCCGCTGTGCTCGGCTCGCGCGAGGTGATGGGAGTGATCACGCCGGGCGACCACGGCAGCACCTTTGGCGGGAATCCATTGGCTTGCGCGGTTGCTCGCGCGGCGCTGCGCGTAATCGTCGACGAGAAGCTCTCCGAGCGTTCTGCCGAACTGGGCGAGGTTGCGATGAATTATCTGAAGCGCATACATAGCCCTCACATCGTGGAGATTCGCGGCAAGGGGCTGTTCATCGCTGTCGAGCTGAACCGGCCGGCGCGGCCTTTCTGCGAAGAGCTGAAGCGGCGTGGCGTGTTGTGCAAGGAGACGCATGCGTCGGTGATGCGGCTGGCGCCGCCGCTGATGATCGACAAGGCCGACCTTGAATGGGGTCTGAGCCAGGTGCGCGATGTGCTGGAGCCGGCCAAGTCGGTGGCGAGCGAACATAGAGTGGTGCTGGCAGGGACTGCGGCTGCGCGTTAGGCCGGCGTCTTCAGCCGCTTTGGGCGGTCAACGCAGGGCAGCTTCAGTGTGACGACCAGGTCTTGTCGGAGGAGTTGCAGAGGCGCTCGAGCGTGCAGTCAGCGCAGCGAGGCTTGCGTGCGTAGCAGATCTGGCGACCGTGATAGATGATCTGGTGCGAGAACTCGATCCACTTGGACTGCGGCAGGATGTGCATCAGGTCCTTCTCGACCTTCCCGGGCGTGGTCTCCTTGGTCAGCTCCAGGCGGCGCGAGATGCGCAGGACATGCGTGTCGACCACAACGCCGACGGCAATACCGTACCAGGAGCCGAGCACAACGTTGGCGGTCTTGCGCGCGGCGCCGGGGACGCGCAGCAGCTCGTCCATCGTTTTAGGGACTTCGCCCCCGAACTCCTCGGTAATGACGCGGCCTGCACCCTTGATGGACTTGGCCTTGTTGCGGAAGAAGCCGGTGGTGCGGACGAGCTCTTCAAGCACGGGCAGGGGAGCGGCGGCCATGGCCTTGGGCGTAGGGAAGGCGGCGAAGAGCGCGGGCGTGGCGAGGTTGACGCGGACATCGGTGCACTGGGCGGAGAGGATGGTCGCCACCAGCAGCTCCCACGCGCTGCGGTGGTTCAGCGCGCAGACGGCCTTGGGGTATGCCTTCTCCAGCGCGTCGAGTATCGCGGCGATACGCCGGGGCGCGAGGGGATTGGCGGTCCTGCCGGGCTTCGTCTTGCGCGCGATGGGTTCCGACGCAGCAATGGCGCGCGCCTTCGCACCGGTGGGCGCGACAGAAGTGCGGGCGGTGGCCTTGGCAATCTGCGTTGGAGCTGGCTTGCCGGCTGCCGCTTTCACCGGCGGTTTTGAGGCGCGCGCTGCTACGGCCTTCTTCTTCACGCCGGGCTTCGACGCGGGCTTCACAGAGGGCTTCCTACGCGGGTGAGAGATGCGGCGCGACGGCGACTACGAGGGGCGAGCGACCTCTTGCAGACGGGCTGCCTTGCCACGCAGACCACGCAGGTAGAAGAGCTTGGAACGGCGAACCTGGTAGCTGCGCACCTTTTCCACCTTGTCGACGACCTTGGAGTTGTAGGGGAAGATGCGCTCGACGCCCTGGCCGAAGCTCATCTTGCGCACGGTGAAGGTGCCTTGCGGCCCCCTGTTGGTGGCGATGACCATGCCCTCGAAGGCCTGGAGGCGCTCTTTTTCGCCCTCGCGGATCTTGACCTGTACACGAACGGTGTCGCCGGGGCCGAAGGAGGGGTGGTCGGTCCGCTCCAGTTTCGCGGCCAGTTTTTGCATGATGGGATGGATAGACATGATGATTTCCTGTTCGAGATTCGAATCCTTAGTTTACACGATTTTGGGGGCGATTTGAGCCGGCCAGTGTTGCGTATTCAGGGACGCGCATTCAGTGAGATCAGGAACTCGCGGTCGTCGTCGGATAGGGCGGCGGAGGCGAGCAGATCGGGGCGGTTGCGGAGGGTCTTGGCGAGAGCCTGCTGGCGGCGCCAGCGTCGAATGGCGAGGTGGTCGCCGCCGGCGAGGACCTCGGGGATGGCGACGCCGCGGAACTCGGCCGGGCGGGTGTAGTGGGGGTAGTCGAGGATGCCGCCGGCGCCGTGGGTGGAGCGGGGGACGCCGGCCGGGGTCATGTTGTCGGCGGGATCATCGCCTGCGCCGAAGCTCTCGTAGCGTGCGGAGTCCTCGTGGCCGAGGACGCCGGGGAGCAGGCGGGCAGTGGCGTCGAGGACCACGGCTGCGGCAAGTTCGCCCCCCGAGAGGACGTAGTCGCCGATGGAGAGATCCTGGTCGGCGAGCAGATCATTGACGCGTTCGTCTATGCCCTCATAGCGGCCGCAGATGAGGACGACGCGCTCGAGCTTCGCGAGGCGGTGAGCGACGGCCTGAGTGAACGGTCGGCCCTGGGCGGAGAGCAGGATGACGGACTCGTGGGCGAGGTTGCGTTCGGGTTTGGGCGCGACGCCGATCGACTCGACGCAGTCGAAGATGGGCCGCGCCTTGAGCACCATACCTTCGCCGCCGCCGAAGGGACGATCGTCGACGGTGCGGTGGCGATCATGGGTGAAGGCGCGTAAATCATACAGGGCCACCTCGACCGCGTCGGTGGAGATGCCGCGGCTGAGGATGCCGTGGTCGAGAGGTCCGGAAAAGAAGCCCGGGAAGAGGGTAAGGATATCGAAGCGCATAGGTGCCAAAGTGAAGCCAAGACAAGTGTAGAGCCCAGAGCGCGAAGGTACGACTTTGGGTGGATAGGCGGGCTAATGGCGGGCCGATATTCTCCGATTACATAGAAGCAGGATGCTTTTCAAGCTGCAGGTGGGAGCCGTAATGTCGAATTGCAGGATTGTGTTTGTTGCAGCAGCAGCCATGGCTTTCCTGAATGTGAATGGGGGAGCGCAGACGCCCTCCACACCGGCGACGCAGGTCGCTGAGAACAGCGTCAGCAGCCCGGTCAGCACCGCCGCAACCTCGTCTTCCAGCGCGGCGGACGCGCCAGCGGCAATTATCGCGTCGCCCCCGGCGCTGCCAGAGAAGAATAACTCGAACAAGGAAATCCGCATTCGGCCGTTCTCACGCTTCGCGGTCGGCACCAAGTTGGGGACGCTGGGCTGGGGCGGGCAGATTGCGACCCCGATCCTGCGGCGCATGAACCTGCGCGGCGGCTTCGACCTCTTCAACCTGGGCTACGGACTTACCAGCGACGGCACCGACTACTATGCATCGGCGCACCTGAAATCGGGCACGGTGCAGGCGGATATTTACCCGTTCGCGCACGGCAGCTTCCACATCAGCCCGGGCGTGCTGATCTTCAAAAACAGCATCAACGCCGCGCTGAATGTGCCGGGAGGCAATAGCTTTAGCGTAGGTAATGCGGACTACACCAGCGACCCCAGCGATCCGGTGTACGGCACCGGCAGCATCCGGTTCGGCCGGACCAACATGCCGATGCTGACGATTGGCTTCGGGAACATGATCCCGCGGCGCGAGAGCCGGCATCTGAGCGTGCCGTTCGAGATCGGCGCGGCATACACCGGACACGATACGATCCAGATCAACATGCAGGGCTCGGTCTGCCAGCAGGGACAGGGCTGCGGCAGCACCAACGATCCGAGCTTCCAGCAGAACGTGCAGGACCAGCAGGCGAAGATCAACGAGCAACTGAAGCGAATCCAGATCTATCCGGTCCTTACGACCGGCCTGACGTTCCGCTTCTAAACATCGAATCTGGAGTACATTGTGCGGGGCACGCGGTCTGCGTGCCCCGCGCGTTAATCGTCAGGGCCGGAGGGGCGATTGAGGTCGGCCAGGCCCGCGGGCAGGGCCATGCGGATGGTCCTGGCGGCTGGGTTGAGTTCCACGAGCCAGGAGCTGACGAAAGGGATGAGGATCTCCGTAGCGTCGGGCGCGGTGATGGTGAGCAGCGGAGCGGCTTCTTCGAGGCGGCGCAAACCGTCCGCTGTAGTGGGGAATTGAACGGCTTCGACCACCCCCAATGCGGAGTCGCGATCGTAGACCGTGCAGCCAATGAGGTCAGAGATGTAAACGGCGCCGGGTTCCAGCGGAAGGCGTTCGTCGAGGGGAACGATTACATCCTTACCGGCGAGCTTCTCCGCCTGTTCGATAGAGTCGACACCGGCGAAGCGAAGGACGATGCGCCCGGCGTTGCGGCCAACAGGGAGCCAGTGGGCTGCGATCTCGGCCGGCTGGGGCGCAGCGGTCGGCCGATCGGTCGAAGCGAGAGCCGCAGCGCGTCCGGGGTCCTCTTCGACAAATCCGGCCTGCGCGAGCCAGACGCGGGGATGCTGATCGAAGCGCTCGGGAAAGTCGGTGAGGAGGTCGGCGAGGACCTCTCCCTTGCGTCCCTGCGGCCGCAGGATTCGCCCCAGCACGACCCATCGCGAGGTGGAGTCCATCAAAGTGTGCGAGCTCGGCGGAGCACTGCGGCCCCGTCAGTCCGAGTGCCGGCCTTCGCCGTCCTCGACGATGTCGAGGGCAAAGCGATGGTGCAGCTTCATACTGGCTGCGCCCAGAATGGTTCGCAGAGAGCGCGCGGTACGGCCCTGTTTGCCGATGACCTTGCCGATGTCCTGGTGGGCGACGCGCAGCCGTATGACGGTCGACTCGTTGTCGGCGATCATCTCGACAGAAACCTCGTCCGGCTGATCTACCAGAGCCTGGACTATCTCTAGAATAAGTTGCTTCATCAGTTCGGGTGCTTTGGAGACAGTTGGCGAAACTTCGTTCATCACAGACACCTCATAAAGTATGCCGCGCCGGTAATTCAGCCCCCTAGCCTCTTCTGGGTGAGGTCTTCAGGAGAAGAACGACTTGCCGCCGGTGCAGGGTGGCGACGGGGCCTGAATCAGTCAGGACACAGGTCGCGCGGACTGCTTGTATAGCATGCAGACCTTGGAAGAGTCTACGTGAAGAAGCATAAAACTGGCTGCGGGAAAGTGGTCTTTACAGCGCACTTTCGACACCCAAAACTGGTTACCTGTAACTAGGTAGTTACTAGGCTGCTCCGCCCTCTTTGCTAAGCTGCGCTTGCCGGCTCGGCGATCGGCTGGCCGAGGAGTTTGCCAACCCTGTCCGACAGCCGGGCGCCATTGCCAACCCAATAGTCAATGCGGTCGCGCTTGAGTTCGAGCGAGGCGGGCGAGGTGCGCGGGTTGTAGGTGCCGACGACCTCGACGGAACGACCGTTGCGTGCGCGGTCTTTTTCAATGACAACAATGCGGTAGTGGGGCTGCTTGCGGGCGCCGAAGCGCGCCAGGCGGATCATCAACACTTGGAAGGTCCTCTCAGAAAAACGGTGAATGTGGGCGAAAGAGACATGACTGAGGTGGCCCGCCGAAACCGCAGGCTGGACCCATCGCTCAAAAGAACCCAACACCTAAGTATGGCGGAGTTTGGTGGATTTCGCAATGCGAACAGCCCCGAAAAATGACGCTGGTGTCCGCCCGCCAGAGACACTAGTGTGCCAGTCAAGCGTACGCCGCCCGCTCGGCTACCTGTGCCGGTGCATTGGCCAGTTAAGGTACCTGCTGGCGGCCTCGTAGACGGGCGCGGCCATGGTGGAGAAGTTGGCCGCGACGTGGTGCTCGAATCCGTTCTCGCAGATGTAGTGCAGCAGCTTCTGCATGTTGAGGATCTCGACCACGCCGGCGCCGCCGAAGGTGTTGAGCGGGTCGTTGGTGAAGGCGCCTTCGCCGACATAGCCTCGGATGGTACCGGTAAAGTCGTCGGTGGAGAAGCGCGCGAAGGACATGGGGCCGGCCTTGACGGTGCCGTCGAGTGTGCCGTGGGTATTTTCCTTGCCCACCGTGCCCGCAATGATGAGCTGATAGTCCATCTTCACGCCTTCCTTGAAGAAGTGCTTGGGAAGGTTGGAGCAGTGGAAGCAGACGGCCTTGTTGGGGTCCTCGCCGTAGTTGTTGTTCCAGTCGAGGAG
>Ga0182024_10007800_pt1 | contig 22953 bp, 19 predicted proteins | sample P32metaG_FD_120480 | JGI IMG/M metagenome (GOLD analysis project Ga0182024, IMG submission 120480) | Permafrost microbial communities from Stordalen Mire, Sweden - P3-2 metaG (Illumina Assembly) | ecosystem: Environmental > Terrestrial > Soil > Wetlands > Permafrost | place: Sweden: Stordalen... | reverse complement strand
CAGCGAAGGCAAGACGGCGAGGAGCCGTCGCAGCCGGAGCGGAATCAGAGCGGAGGAGGCGAGGGAACGAAGCTGACGGAGCGCATATTAAAGATTGAGAGCAGAAAGATTGTAAAATTTGGGTCTGAGCGCTCGTCTGCCAAGCCGGCGCTTTACATGGCCTTTCACAACGCCTCGCGATTTGGCATCATTAGGGCAGGCGCTTATCCGCGCCGAACATGCTTGATGTCAGGAAGCAGTCGTACGAGACTCGCAGCTCTCATTGCAGGAAACAACCCATGACGGCTGAGCCGCGCCGATTTACATTTCTGCAGCTCTCGGATGTCCATCTCGATTCTCGGGCTCTGGCTGTCGGCGCTCCCTTGACCATCGCCCAGAGGCGGATGAGAGAGCAGGAGCTTTTGCAGGCATTCGTCCGGGCGCTCGCGACTGCGAAGCAGCAGCAGGTCGACGTCGTCCTCATCCCCGGCGATCTGTGGGAAAACGACACGGTGCGCGGCGATACGATCATTCGTGTAATTGAGGCTTGCGGAGCCCTGGGCGACATTCCCATATTGATTACGCCTGGCAACCGCGACTATTATTCAGCCGACTCTCCATACAATGCCAGAGCGCTCCAAATTCGCGGCTTGCCGCCCTGGCCGCAAAACGTCTTCATTTTCTCCAGCGAGCAGTTCGTCACGATCAGCCATCCGTTGCGCAGCGATGTTTCCTTCACCGGACGCGCTTTTACCTCGGAGAAACCGTTGGAAACTCGCCTGTTGAAAAACATGCTGCCCCGGCAAGAAGACGCCGCCATCAACATTCTGGTCTTGCACGGTGCCCTCGATGGTTATTGCGGTGCCGACGCCGATTGGCCCGGCAAGATCACCGGTCCGTTTTCAGCGGCTGAATTGAAAGCGCAGAATTTCACCTATGCTGCACTCGGACATTTTCACGAGTTTACCGAAGTCAAACTGGAGAGTGGCCTGCTGTTAGGCGCATACAGTGGCTGTCTTGGCGGGCGCACCTTCGACGAACTCGGACCTCGCTGCGCCTTGTTCGGTACAATCGAGCCGGGCCGACCGGGACGCTGGAGCGTTGCCCTTGAACCGATGGAGTTCGACACACGCCGCTTGATCATGGTCGGTGCCGATATCACAGGACTTTCAGCCGACGACATGATGGACGAGATTTCGCTCAGTATCGAGGATCAGGACGGACGACCTGAGTGCGACATCGTCTATTTGCATCTGGAAGGCAGATACAGCCCCAACACTGATCCGGACTCAGTAGTGGAACGGCTGCGCGAACGCTTTTCGCAACTGGTCGTTTACGACACCACTCGCTCCGATTACCTGGGCGAAAAATATGACCAGCGCACGACAGAATGGAAATTTATCGGCGCCTTGTTGGAGTTAAAGCAGAAGATCGAGCGGGCCCGCGCAGGCACCGAGCTTGATACCACCAACGGATCGCAATTGTCAGGGCCGATCGTCGAAGATGCGCTGTACTTCGGGCTTGATGCATTGAGGCAGAAGAGGATAACGGTACGCAATGTGGATTGAACGGATCGACTTCGCCGGCTTCGGAAAGTTGACCGGCGAAAAAATAGAGTTTAAGGCGAACAAGCTCAACTTGATCGTCGAGCCGAACGATTACGGCAAATCGACGATCGCTGAAGCGATCTGGGCGATCATCTTCGACTTCCCCCGCAATCTACGCCCGGGACTGAACCGCATGACCTTGCGGGAAGCCCGGCGCCCCAGACGCTCGTCACAACTACCTTATATTGCCAGTATGGATGTCGTTTCACAAGGGCGCTCGCTCAAGGTGATTCGCGATTTCGATGACGGCAGTGTGCAAGTAGTCGATCGCTCGCGCGGCAACGAAGATGTGACGGCGGAGTTTATCGGTCCCGCCGGCGAAGATGAGATCGGCGTGCGCTTGACGGGAATCAGTCGAGAGCTGTTTCTCAGCACGTTTTTCATCGGCCAGCGAGATCTCGACGAGCACTCCTTCGGTAACGACAACAACCTGGCTTCGGTGTTTCAGAGCATCGCCGACTCCTCGACGACAGGCACCAGTGCCGGTGCGGCACTTGCCTTGTTGGACGAGGCTCTGAACAAGTTTTCTTACCGCGGCACAAAGAACAAATTGGACACAGTGATCCGCGATCTGGAACTCAGGCAAAGCGAACTGAAGGTGCGGGTGCAAACTCTGCTCAGTCAGCGCGCCACGCTATTATCGGAATTTGCCTCGCTGGCGCAGATCGATCAAAAAATCGAAGGCGACAGCCAGCAGTATAGAGCGCAGGAATATTTCGATCTTTGCATGCGCGCAGCCGAGCTGGACAATCGCATGATCAAGGCGCAGGAACATGTCGGCAAAGTTCAGGACTTACGCAATGAAGTGCTGCGTTTCTCTCAGATGCAGGCGTTTCCCGCGGACACGGCCAGGCAGATGGAAGAGTTGTGGATGCGGCGCGCTTCACGTCACGAAGACTACGAACGGGTCTCCACTGAGATCGCGCCCAAGTTGAAAGAGTATGAGGAGCAAGAGAACCTGATTCGCGAGCGGTGGAATGGGCTCGGTCAGTACACGCCTGAAGACGCTCAGATTGTAGGCGTGCTGGCTATTACCTTGCAAAATACGCAAATTGAAATCAACGACTTGCGGGAGAAACGCGAAATCGAAGCGCTGCGCGTGCGCGATCAACAGTCGGTCGATGTCGACAAAGTGGAACAGATGCGCCAGTCGTTGCTGGCGCTGGAAACGAAAGAAGTCGATGATGCACGCATGTACGAGGCGCTGATCAATGCCGCGCACACGCAAATTGCCGAAAGCGAGAAAACTGTGCAAAAAGCACGCGCACAGATCGCCGAGGTCGAAGAGGAAAAGAAAAGCAAGAAGGGTGTCTTTTTCAACCCTAGTACCTATCGCAAGAAAGACCTGGAAGCTGCGGAGAAGGATGTTCAGCAGCAGACGACGATGATGCAGGATTTGCAAGTCAAGATTCGCAACCTGGAAATGCGTCTCGACAATCTGGCGCGAAAAGCGGGATTGGCCGACGGTGCGCTGCTGTTGAAGCATGTGCAGGAATACAACACCAAGAGCGTAGTCGTGCGAGAGCTGGATATCATCGATCAGAATTTGAACAGTCGTGAGATGACGCTGCACAAATCGAAGCTCGACCTCAAGCCCTACTTTGATAAAGCCGCTCGCAACAGCTTCGAAGTTTCCAGCGATGCTGCGCTGAGCCTGTCAACCGATGCAGCGCGATATATCGAGGAGACGCGTAAGCTTTCCACCAATTTTGCCTCTGTCAAACAAGCGCAGCAGCAGCTCGATTTTCTGCTCACAGAAATTCAGGATATAGAGGCGCTGCTGGAGAGTGTTTTTATCGGTGCTGGTTTGATGGACCCGGCAGATCTGGAAGCCAGTTACAGCGAATATCAGGAGAAACTTGCTCGCTTCAAGCAGTTGGAGACGACTAAACATGAACTGGCTCGGCTAGAAAACGAAATCAGTTATGAAGTGCCGGAAGAAGATCTGCAAATCGAGCGCCTTGAGGCTCAGCGCAACGAAGCGTTGACGCGCATGCAAGATCTCGTCAATCGGCATCCAGAGATCAGTGAAATGGGTCCGCCCCCGGTTGGGGCTGCGACCTCCATGCCTGCTTCCGATTCGATCAATGACGAACTGGAAAGCTTGAGCCAGGACCGCGAGCAACGCATCATCAAAATTCGCAGCGTGCTCAATGTATATGACGAGACTTACCTGGAATCAGAACAGGAGCTTGGTCGCGTCGAGCACGATGTCGAGCAACTCAAACAAGCTCGCACTGCCATCGAGCTGGCGCGAAACACTCTCGACCGGCTGTCCGGAGAAACCTATGTCGATTGGGCCAGCAAGCTGAACGCAATCTCGCAAGAGCTGGTCGAGCGCATCGGGTTGGACTACGAAAATTTGGCGTTCGGCTCCGATCTCACCCTCAGCGTTCAACGCAAAGGCCAGTTGGAGAGGCTCCAGCCCGCGCAAATCATGACCCAGCTGTCGATCGGCACTAAAGAACAGCTGCACTGGTTGGCACGCATGGTAGTCTGCCGCTTCCTCTCCGGAGAGAACCCACTGCCGATCGTCCTCGATGAGATTTTCGCCGAAACCGATGACGAGCGTTTCTTGCGCATGATGCAATTCCTTCTCGGCGTCGTCGCCAGTCAGAACCAGATCATCATGTTTAGCTGCCACTACCAGCGGTACCGCTGGCTGATTGAGCGATTCACGCCCGCGCAGCGCGAACTGGTCGAACTTTGCAAAAAATCCTCGCTGCGCTCCGACGCCGTCCGCACCTGACCATAACAGCCGGTGCCCGATCCAGAGTCGGTGCCCGCTCCTTCGCGCTAGCGGACTGAGATGCCGGCGACGCCACGCTTACATATAACACGTTGACCATATTTTGATCTGCGCCGGCTCACCGCAAAGTTCATCAATGACTGACCAACCAGTTGAGCTTTTCGGGACTTTTCCCGGCTGACAAATTTTTGATAACTGGTGCGGCTATTCTAATCGCGTGGGGAGACCGAAACGAATCCGGCAAGCGTTGCAAACCGGTTGCCATTCTGCTTCTCACTAGCTAACCCGCAGAGGGCACGTCGAAAAATCTCAGATAGACCTCTCTGCGCACAACGTTTCGACGTGCCCTCTGTGCGTTAGTGAAAGCACGATTGCGAGGAGGAGGAGGTCGAACAATGCTAATGCAAACCACCAAGAAACCAACCCTTGACGAAACATTTGGAGGACGAACCATGAGACCTAGCAAGAAAAATCAGATTCTCACCTTAGCGCTGGCAGTAGCCGGATTGAGCGCCCTGAGCTCTAGTGACAAAGCACTTGCCGCTACCGATGATAGCGCCGAGCTGCAGAAACTGATCAGCGCCGGCGGTACAGTGACGCTTCCGGCACGGACTTTCAATGTATCGAAAACCGTCTTCATACCGTCGAACACAACGGTTATGGGTCAGGGCGATACGACTGTAATCAAAGCTATTCCTCCGTTCATCGGCACAATCATGGCCTTCGGCACCGCAGCACAACCGAGCAGCAACTCGAAACTTCTCAGTCTCGTAGTTGACGGCAGCGCCACCAAATTTTCCGGCGTAATTTCTTCTACTGGCGTGACGGTGACATGCGGCGCAGGACCAGCGATCTGGTGCCCGCCACTGAGCAAGATGAACACAATCGGCAGCTCCAGCAACGGTCAACTTGAAGTTCGCAACGATGGCTTGAACGGAATCGGACTACACGGTCTTGGCACAAGCGCTACCAATTTCGCGGCCAGAGTTGATCACTGCTACATTCACGACAACTACGCCGAAGGCGTCAATGTCGCCGGTTCACAGCCAACGACCTGCTCGCCCAACGCCGCTGTGCATGCCACCGCGTACAACTTCGTTGTCAACAATCAACTTTATAACAACGATAAAGCTGATGCAGGATCTTCGACGAAGCATTTCCACGCCGTCAACGTAGGTGATATTGCAGCTTTCACAACGGTGGCCAGCAACACGCTGAATGGCGACGACATCAACGTAGCCGATAACGGCAAATACGATAGCGCTCTGTCCGGCATTGTGCCCAGTGGTGCACCGGTTGTTCCTCAAGGAAATCGTGTCCTCAGCAACATCATCAACAGCTCAGTCAAAGACGGTTACGGGGATCCCTTCATCGGTATTCGCGTCAATGGCAACGAGTTCCAAACCCAAGTTGATGGCAACTACCTATAGCCCGAGGCGAAGCGAGGCCAGAGGCGTGAGAACACGCCTCTGGCACGCACAAAATCCGCTCATCACTCTTACACTTTCAGGCTAAACGGAATACGGCAATGAACATCAAAACCTCGCTTCTTCTGGTTGCAGTGCTCTTCTTGCTAACGCCGATCTCGGCGAGTGCTGCAAACAATGGCTGGCAAATCGTAGTGAAAGCGGCAAAACTTCCTCGCTGGTTCGAATATCCCACGAGCTCGCTGAAATCAATTCTCAAACTCTCGGTCGGATACCAACAAGGCGATGACCCTACCTTCAACCCGTATGAGACTTTGTATTACAACGGCAGCCTACCAATCGGGTGCGATAAACTCGGACAACTGTCACTCGCTTCCGGAGCCGGCGGAACCATCCGCGTCGAGGCAAATACCGATCAACCGATGGACGCTGATCAATGTGATGCTGTGGCAAATGCAGCAGGAAGATTGTTCTTAGATCTGTATTTGAAAAAATATCCCGTGTACGACATCGTTGTTCCGGCCACGTCCTTCGATGGCATTATAGTTGCCTTCCAGCGCAGCGGATTTTATCAATCCGATCCGTCCAATTCGTCTCATCTGGTACTGAGCGTAGTGTCAGATCCACCGGGGCGATGCCAGGGAATGGCATTCTAGATTTTTAAAACAACAACTCTGGCAAAGCACAAGAGGAATTAGAAAATGAAACGTCGAAGCCGTAACAAACGTGGCAGCATGCTGGTTCTAACCGTATTTGCCATGTTCTTGTTGGTGATCGCCATCGCCGTACTGTCTGGATTCGTTGCAATGTTGCTGGCTCATCAAAGATTGCAAGACCAGGCTGAAGAGTTTGAAATGCGTGCAGTGCAAGTTTTGAATGAGTCCGATCGCACCGGCAGAATCAACCTGATGACGGCGGCGTCTCGAGAACTAGTGTTCGACTCGCGACGAGTATACAACTGTGTCGCTCAGAACTCTCCAGCCTATATGCCCCTGGCACAGTTCTATCTCAATCAATCTCGAGACGGTGCGAGACTGATCGCTCAGGAACGTGAAAAAATTCTCGCCTGCACTCTTGGTGAGATGCGTGGACTGGCAAGTGATATGGACAAGAGCAGTCAACTGAAAAAGCTGTTGCCATGGGCATCGACTAATGGATCATCTGTATTCAATCTGGACCTGGGTTACAGCCAGAATGAAGATTCAAACGTGCAAGCGACTGCCCAAGATCCTGATCTGTTCTCATTCGATGATCAGAATAAAAGTTTCGATCGCAACACCAAACTTTATCACGGCAACTCGTCCTTGCGACTTCCGGGACCGGACGACGATCTCGACTTCAGCCTTGCGAGCTTGCCCGCGCCCGTGTCAGGCACAATCTCACAAGCCCGAATAGATCGAGGTGAGAAGTTTGTCGCCACTATTCCAATGATTCGCAAGAGCGAACTGCTTCCCGCAACGGGCCAATACATCCCATCGAGAGCCAGATTGACCCTGGTCGAAGAATTTCAAAACACCCTGGGAATGAGCACTCAGCAAAGACTCGAGGCTTCAGTTAGTGGCACTACCAATGGTGCATGCGAGCCGGCAATTTAATTCACCGAGCAAGGTCATAGCCGGAGCACTGGAAAGGTGTTTCGGCTATCGTCCTTTTGTCCACGGCGCAGGCGTTCCGCCAATTGGCTAAGCGTCGGGTTTGAGCCGATATCCCTGCGATGCAACGGTCTCGATGCAATCCCTATATCCAAGCGTTGCCAGCATATTGCGCAGCCGTTTTAAACAATTAGCCAATGCCGCGCGCGTTCCCGTCCCTTGCCACAGCCGCTCCAGCAACGTCTCAGTGCTCAGATGACTACCCGAATGTTTGATCAACAACTCGAGCAGCTCGAATTCCTTGGGAGGGAGGGTCAATTGTTCACTGCCGTTGCGCAGCACAGCGGATTCGAGATCGAGCACCAATTTTCTATAAGTCAGTTGGCGCGACTCTGACAATCCTGCGCGGCGCAGAAGTGCCAGTACTCGTGAACCAAATTCATCAAGCTCGACCGGCTTGGTCATGTAATCATCAACACCGGCCGCAAAACCTTCCACTTTGTCCTGCACATGCGATTTGTTCGTCAGCATGAGGATCATAGTAGAGGGACTGCGTTCCTTCGCCTGCTTTGCGATCTGGGGTCCGCTGTATCCAGGAAGATTCCAATCGAGGATGATCAGATCGTATTTGTAATGCGATATGTAATCCAACGCCACCACGCCGTCGCTAGCATGTTCTACAACATGGCGCTTCTCGGACAATATTGTCCGAAGAATGTCTGACATCACTGCGTCATCTTCGACTATGAGAATCTTTGCCATACCGGACGTTTGAACTATTGCTCCAGTTTGTATCCCATGCCGTACGAAGTTTTGATCAATGACGGGCTTCCCTTGCGCTCTAGTTTTCGTCTCAGCCGTTTCATGCATGAAGTGACGGCATCATAACCGGCGTCCGATTGTGAACGCCACACATGGTCGAGCAGTTGTTCATTTGAGCACACTTCTCCTTGATGTCTCAACATAAACTGCAGGAGCGAGTATTCCTGATCCGTAAGATCTAGCACTTGTGCTTGAAAGATCACTGCGCCGGAACTGACGTTCATAATCAGATCGCCGCATCGCAGCTCGCTGGAGCTAAGTTTCTTCGGTCGTCGTAACAACGCTTGAACGCGTGCCTCCAATTCAGGAGGTGCAAACGGCTTGACTAGATAATCGTCGCCGCCGGCGTCCAAGCCCACTTGGATGTTGGCCGAACCCGCGCGTGACGTCAAAAACAGTACCGGCATCGCTGATCCAGAAGAGCGCAGTTGCTGACAAAGTTGCACTCCGGTGATCTCAGGCAATTGCCAGTCCAGGATCGCCAAATCAAACTGTAAATTGAGCAGCTTTTTCTGACCCAACGCGCCGTCAGCGCACCGTTCAATTTGATGCCGGTCGCGCTCCAACACAGTTGCGACAATCGCGCTCACCGTGTCGTCATCTTCAACCAAAAGAATCCGCGCCATATTCCCAAATTTCGCCACGCCTGGAATCTGTATTTCGGCGTTGCCGTTAGTTTCGCTGCCGCTCTTATGGTCGGCAGAGGAGTTATACCCGCTTATGCCATCGCATATTTAATACGCTACTCTTGATCTGATCGGCTGGTTGCCCGAATTCCCCTATTTGTCATGGACCCTGCCAAATTGACCCTGGAGCCACAACTCAAATTGAGATTAGCGCGCAATACAGCGCTATTGGTGGGTGCTCTGGTGGTCTTCAATACAGTTCTGTTGGCCGCCCTCGGCTTTCTCTTGTTCGGCATTGAGCAACATTGGCTTCCAGTTAACGCTGCCGACGCGCTGCGGTTGACTATATTTGCCTTGATCGCCGGCTCAGTCGGTAACGCCTTGTTGGGCACGCTGTTTGTCACTTACTTCCGCCATCAAATTACCAAACGCTTGCAGTGTCTTCTAGGCAACATCGACGCAGCCGGTTTTGGCAAAGAGTACTCACCGGTTGGAGGCGATGACGAAATCGCCAAAATCGACAGCAGCTTTCACAATCTCGCTGAATCTCTGCGAGAAATGGCGGAAAAAGAGCGAGCCATATTGGACTACGCTTCCGACGTGATCTGCTGCTTCGACCTGTCCGGCAAATGCATTTCTGTAAATTCAAGCTGCAAAAGACTTTGGGGCTACGAAGCTGACGAGCTCATCGGTGAGAATATCTTTGAGTTGGTGACGCCGGAGGATCGCCAGCGCCTGGCGGGGAACGTTCGCAGCGTTCATAGCAAACCAGGACCAGGTAGCTATGAGCTGCGCATCTCAAAGAAGGGTGGCAGTTTTGCCGATACGATGTGGTCGCTTTACTGGTCGAGCGAACGCTCCTGGATCGTTGCGGTCATTTACGATATCACTCAACGAAGAAATCAGGAAAGGGCACAGTCCGAATTCACCGCCATGGTCTCGCACGATTTGCGTGCACCTCTGGCGACCGTGCAAATGTACCTTCAAGCGGTGGAAATGCAAATCTGGGGAGACGTTCCTGAACAGTATCGCCAGCAATCCACACGAGTAAAAAACCTATTAGACCACCTGATGGCGATAACCGATGAGATCTTGTCTTATGAGAAAGTTGCAGCCACCGATTTCTCCCTCAATCGCCAGGAAATTGAGTTAAATCAAGTTGTCGAAAGGGCGGTATACGCCGTTGCTGGATTGGCTGCACAGAAAAAGGTCGCCATCGATGTCCAACCGTTCCAGATTCGACTGATTGGTGACGGCGAGAGGCTGACGCAAGTTTTGGTCAACCTCCTTTCGAACGCCATCAAATTTTCACCTAAAGGCGAGAAGGTGACTGTTTCCGCTGCCGAGGATGCCACTTTCGGCATGATTCAGGTGAGCGACAGGGGACCTGGAGTCAGCGATGAACAAAAAGGACGGATCTTCGATAAGTTCGCGCAAGCATCGGATGACAAGGCATCTTGGGGAACTGGTTTGGGATTGGCGATATGCAGACAAATTATTGAGCGCCATGGCGGACGGACTGGAGTATCGGACGCTCTGGGCGGGGGCAGTGTATTTTGGGTCAAAATTCCTAAAGCCCCTGTGTAGTGGACTACGCGTAGTGGGAACAACTTGCTTGTCAGCCAAACCGCGGGTTAATGTTTCTCCAATCAAAGTGAGCAAGAGGGCGGCGCCCGATATGCAGCCAAGCTGCCCAGCCGAAGGAGCAGGTCGCAGCGAACGGGGACAAGGGCGCATCAAAAGGGAAACAAGACTGCGGTCCGATCCTGAAGTTGGAAATGGTTACTCAGAGCAAAGTAAAACGCTGCCAGGTATGCGGGCTTGACTACGAGCTTAGCTTTATCGGTGAGCGTTGTCCTGAAGACGATGGACTACTGAAACTGGCAGACCCTGACCCTTTAATCGCGATCGTGATCGCCGATCGGTACACGGTCGAATCCCGCATTGGATCTGGCGGCTTCAGCACGGTCTACCTGGCCTTCGACAATAAGCTGAAGCGGCAAGTGGCGATCAAACTTTTGCACGCCTTCTTGCAAAACAGTCCGGATTTGATCAGGCGGTTTACGCGCGAAACGGAGCTAACCGCTCGTCTACTGCATCCCAACCTGGCCGTTATCTATGATAGTGGTGCGTTATCTAACGGGCAGCCTTACATTGCAATGGAGCACCTGCGCGGCACCACATTGGAGGATGTGGTAATCGCTGAGAAACGTTTGTCCGTGAAGCGCACAGTCAATATCATCGCTCAGACTTGTGACGCTTTGGGATATGCTCACAAAGCAGGCGTAATTCACAGAGATCTGACGCCGCGAAACATCTTTCTTTTGGACGATGATGTAGTCAAGCTAATCGACTTTGGCCTCGCTTTTTCGCTCGATGGTTCGCATTCGTTGACATCACCTGGTGAAATTCTCGGCACCCCGCAGTTCATGAGCCCTGAGCAATGCCGCGGGCAATCTATCGACTGCCGCGCTGATATCTATAGCGTCGGCTTGATCATGCAATTCATGTTGTCTGGTATTAAGCCGATTGATGGTGAGAACCTCTTCGAGGTGATCGGCAAACAAATTCATGACCCGCCTGTGCCCCTCTCGGAAGTCTGTCCGGATTTGTATTTCCCGGCTGCCATTAGACAAGCGATTCAGATCTGTCTTGCCAAAGATCCGAATGACCGTTTTTCTACCTGCGAAGAGTTGAAAGAGGCGATCGAATCTTTTCAACATATCGGAAGCGCAACGAAAAATAGATTACCCGTGCAAGCGGCAAAGGCAAAGTCTAATTCGACCAAACATACCGATAATCGCGCAATCGCAATTGGACTGACCGGCGGACTTGTTGTCACAGCTGCACTTGGGCTTGTTTTTTATACTGACTCATTGTTTCGTAATCATCAAACAGTGGTGCCGCATATGGTGCCAGCGAAAAGCGATGCAACAGCGGTTCCGGCTGTTTCGCATAGTAATCTGTCTATTTCAGCACCAAAAGTGGTGGCGCTACCGGCGCCAGGCTCCAGTGCTAAGATTGCTGCAGTCTCTCCTGCTGTGACGCATCAATCCGCGACAATCTCCCTTTCCCTTCATCCTCAGCCCACAAAGAGGGAGGTTTCTGCAACTGCAAAGCCAGTGCAGGCTGCGCCGAACGAGCAGCCGAAAAAGATTGCAATCAGTAATGGTGACGCGCAGAAAACGCAGAGCCAAACACACGAGCGCACTAATCAAGCTAAGCTGAGTGCTGACAAAGCATTTAATAGCAACAATTATGATGTCGCGTTGATGTTTTATAGAGAATTGGATCGCGAACTGCACGCATCCGGTTATCGTGACATTGGCGCAACCGTTCTATGCAAAGTCCGTATTCTTCAGTGCCTGCGAATGTTGCGTCGCAATTCTGAGATCGAGCCTAATTTGAATGAAACATTGTCTCTGATTTTGCCGAATTTGAAGCCGACGATAAAGGTGGTCAACAATCTGCCGAATGCCTGTCTGATTTGGAACCTGCTAGCCAGCGAAAGTTATGAGGCTGCTTCGAATAAGGGTCTCAACGCCACAAGAGCAGATTATCTTAATTGGGCGGAAGATTTCTTCAAGCTCGCACATAAGCAATGGAACAAGCCAAAGGACGATTCATATAGACGCATGATTGGAAAGTATTGCTCCATTCTTCGATCACTGGGAAAATTCGATCAGGCAAATAATCTGGAGCAAACCGAACATCCAATATTTGACCGCGCTGCAGCCGCTCCCCCGGCTGATCGGCAAAATACGTCTTCAGGCACGCCGACCGCTGCTGCGCAGCCGCAGTCACCATCTGCGCGGGCACCGAATCGAGGACGAGGACACAACAATCGTTATGTGAGAAACTACCATTTCAAATGAGATCAGTTCGTAAGCGTGGCCGTTTGATCAAGCGCCTCCTGCAATATGGGCGATCTGCCAGGAGCAAAAATCAAATATGCAGGGTAGCGCTTCGCTTATTCATTCCTCATTAATTTGAGACAGGTGAGCGGGTACAAAATCTGTATGCTTCATCGTAGCGCCCGATCCTTGCTGTTCGTCTTGGCCGTTGTGGCCTTTCTCCAGGCGCAGACTTGGGCTAGCGACGTCTCCGGCAGTACCAGATCTGCGAGTCTGGCAAACGGAGACGCGTTTGTCGCAAAAGAGCAATGGAGCCAGGCACTGGCCTGTTACAAACAGGCGAGCGCCGCTGATCCTGCTTCAGGACTGGCGCTAGCGAAACATGCGTATGCCGCCAGCCACCTCCATAAACCAGACGCCCTGGCTGAGTTCAAGCGGGCTGTGCAATTGGCTCCTGGAGATCCGGCCGTATGGGAGCTTTTTGTATTGTCGAAAAGAGTTGCCGGCGATGTGAGAGGGGAATTGGCATGTCGAACCGAGGAGTTGCAGAAACTGCCGCAAACAGCATCGATGATTAAAATGCGAGTTAATTGCTTGCTTGCGCGTGCCGATGCGTATGGTCGATTGCCGGATCCAGATTTGGCGTTCAAGGATTTGAATGCGGCGATCAGCCTTTCACCAGACTATTATCGCCCTTGGATGGTGCGGGGAATTATGTATGCCGCGTTCAAACAAGATTTTCCCAGAGGATTGAGCGATCTCAATCGTTCGCTTGAGCTCAATCCACACGATGGGGAGATTCTCTATAATCGCGCCAACGTTTCGCGCATGGCCGGCAATATAGAGCAAGCGCTCAAAGACTACGAAAGGGCTTGCCAACTGGCGCCTGACAATCTTGAGATTCGCACGTGCTTTGAGGATTTCAAACTAACAAGTTCTAAAAGTGCCAATGCTGCCGCCGCGATTAAATACTGTACCGAGGCGATAGCGGCGTCTCCGACCAATTCGGGTTTCTATAGCCGGCGAGCAACAGCGTTCGAGCACAACAATGACTTCAAAAGTGCAGCTTCTGACGCCGCAAAAGCATACTCATTGAATCCTAAAGACGTGGGCATGTTGAAGGTGCATGCTTCGATTATCATTGCTCATGATCAAAATCTTGCCTTTAGTCTGATCAATCAAGCGATTTCACAGCATCTTCAGTCGGCTTCCCTATTGACGGCGCGTGCCACACTTTATCAAATCGCAGGTCAATTAAACGCCGCAGACAGTGATTTCGCTTCTGCCATAAAACTCTCGCCCAACGACCCAGACATTTGGTTGGCGCGTTCCCACTATTATTGCTCGCGAAGCGATTTTGGCAAGGCTCTCCCCGACGTCAATCGGGCGCTCGAATTAAGTCCCAAATCCGCCAGTTTGATAGAGCATCGTGCCAATATTCTGTGGCTGCTGGGCAAGAAGGAGCCGGCGCTGGCCGCCTACCAGTCTGCCTTGAAAGCTGAGCCAGAAAACCATTCCTTTCGTTGCGCTTACGAAAGAGTGAAGTTGGATTTCAACAAATCGACAGACGTCACTGAATTGATCAAATGCCTGAACGACGCGATCAAGGCAGGCTCACCCAGTTCGGATTTTCTCTATTGGCGCGCAGAAGCGTTCGAGCGTAAACATGATTACGCAAGCGCTGTCTCGGACGTGGTTCAGGCGTTTGCAAAGGATCCTGCGACTCTGCCTCAATTGAAAGATCATGTCTACGCTCTTCTCGCACAAAAGCAATCGGACCGCGCGGTAGAGCTGCTGGATAGATCGATAAAACTTCAACCGAAGTTGGCTAATCTTTATGTGTTTCGTGCAGACGTCAACGTGCACCGGCGAAAGTTTGACCAGGTCCGCCAAGACTTGCGGACGGCGCTGCAAATTGATCCGGACAATTTCAGCGCTTACAGATTGGAGGGCGATCTGAACCGGGATCAACTCGATCCCGACGGCGCCGTTGCCGATTATACGAAGTGTTTGAAAGTGGCTCCGGACGACGTCGCTACGCTCGCGGAACGCTCACGCTTATTCCGTGAGTTGGGCCGCCCGCTCGAGTGCCGGAGCGATTTGCAGCATCTTTGCCGGATACATCCGCCAAGCCGCAAAAACGTTCTTGTTGACTTGGCATGGTGCGAGCAATCACTGCACAACCAAGCGGAGGCGGAACGTCTTTATCGTCTCTGCCTGAAAGAAAACGACTATGGCCTGCAAAATCTAGCTCGCTGTGAGCTGGCGAAATTGCTCGCTTCCGAGAAACGCTCAGTGGAAGCGATTAAGCTCTTCGAGCAATCAGATCACAACCATCCGGATTCTCCGGCACTGGTGCGAATTGCCAGATGTTATGCCGACATGAACGACTGGCAGAAAGCGGCCGAACAGTTATCGCTGGCGATCAAAGCAAGTCCTCGAGAGTGCTTTTATTATGCGGAGCGCGGTGATGCATTTATGCAGCTGCATAAGTATGAAACTGCAGTTGGCGATTATACGATGGCAGTCAAGTATGGCAAAGTGGAGGCGCCAAAATTTCTGCGTGCACGCGCCGCAGCCTATGAGAAGTGCGGCAAGAGTGATCTCGCCGCTAAGGATCGCAAAACGGCTGCAGACCTTTGCCAAGATCTGCTGGACAACCGATGACCGGAGTCCGGTTTCTGTATGTGTCAATGCATGGATAATGTGGTCGGGAAATGCATGTGCGACTGCCAGTATCAAACCGATGATGACCAACGATCAGGCTGGAACGTACTATGTTTCACTAGCGGCATGATCATTTGCTAGTTCGCGCGATTCGATCTTGTAGCCGGTCAGTTCTGACAGCGACTCCATGATCCGCCACGTGGTTTCTTCCAGATCTTTCGAGGGTTCGATGATTTTGCCTATGTGCAGATAGGCGTGGCCGCCTTTTTCGTTGGTTCCGACAATGCCCACCGGCAGGATCGGCACTTTGTTGGCGCGGGCGAAATATGCCGCTCCCAGATGCGGTCTGCCCATGACTCCTGGGGTTTTGCTCCGCGTTCCTTCAATGAACATGGCCACAGACCAGCCTGTCTCGAAGATCTTTTTCACTGATTTGAATGTTGTTTTCTCCGGCTTGTCTCGCTTGACGGAGATGGCACCGTAGAAGGTGATTAGCTTGCCGAAACGCGGGCGCTCGAACAATTCTTCTTTGGCGACGAAACCCATGGGACGGCGCGTTGCCACCACCAGCAGTGGCGGATCCCAATTGGACAGGTGGTTGCCGACGATCAACAGCACTCCTTTTGGCGGAATGTTTTCACGACCGGTGATTGTCAGCCGCGCCCAGAAGAGCTTGTAGTAAAGCTCGATTCCGCTGGCCGTGATCAGCTCCCAGACCTTTCTGTAGGGAACGAAGTTCTTCGGATCGAATTCGACAGTCGGCAATGTTCTTTACGGCTTCGCGCCAATCGGGCGAGGCAGCGTGATTCGCACGATTGAATTGTCTTCCTGCTGGCTGACGAACAAATTTCCGTCTTTGTCCATCGTCAGATAATATGGTTTTTTGAAATTAGTGGCGATGACATTCGAGACTCCAGCCGGATTGATGCGGACGATCGTGCCGCCCAGGTAGTTGGCGACGTAGACGTTGCCAGTTTGATCGACCACTACACCAATTGGACCTTTCAGGTTGGAGCCGCTGCTGAACGGCACCTTGCTGCCGTCAGGACTGATGCGGTCGATGCTGTTGCTGAAAAAGTTGGCGATGTACAAGTTGCCTACGCGGTCGAAAGCCAGACCGGACGGGGCATTGAAGCCGGTGGCAATGACGCGAGCCGTCGAGTTGGCCAGAATCGGAATCGGTCCGGTGGGAACGTGGGGAGCCTCCACCGTCGGCTGCGCCTGCGGGATTACGGCAACGGGCGTGGCATCGGGCTGTTGGGTGGACTGCGACTGCACCACCGTCGAGAACGATGGGCTCTGGTCCTGGTTCGCCGGCGGCGACACAATCGACGGCGGTGAGGCGACCACCGGTGGCGCGACTGGGGACGGCGCATCACCGACTAGTGCTGCAGGCTGAGAGCTGGCGCCGGTTTGCGGCGCTTGAGCGTCAATCAAACCGATGCGCTTTTGGGCGTCAGGAAAGTGCTTGTCGTTCGGCGGGATGCCAGCTAAGACTGTCCGGGCATCAGCAGTTTGCCCCAGGTCGATCATGCACAACCCCAGCTGATAATGAGCGTCGGGATCGCTGGGCTTGAGGCGCAAAACTTCTTGAAACTGAGGCACAGCCTCCTTCAAACGCTTTTGACTTTGATAGATCACTGCCAGGTTGTAGTGCGCGTCGGCCAGGTTGGGATCGATGTCACAGGCGCGGCGAAAGAAGATAATTGCCGCCTCCTGACTGCCGTCCTTGTAGGCAGTCAACCCCAGATTGTAAAGATTGACGGCCGCTTGATTAGCTGGTTGAGCCTGAGCCTCGGCGGCGTTTCTCGTTCCCGAGCAAGACAAATAACCGAGCAGGAGCGTGACAGCGCATGCTATTGTGGCATTCGTAGCTACTTTCAACCTGTTCATTGAGCACGTTCTCCTGGCTTACGCCGAGTACAAATTCCTAAAAAATGGCGTCCGGTGGGCGCAAAGCGAGCGACTGCGCAACAGTATTTCTTTGACAAGGCTGTTGTTTCCGGCAAATTTTCAGTCGTTTCGGGTATATACATCATGGTAGTAGTTTGCGTCTATCCAAGTACAGTTTAGGGAACGGTTCTGTTCCAGGCAAAGGAATCAGTAAAATATGCGAACAGTTGGTCACATAATCACTTCAGCCGGAATCAGTTTAGCCAGTTACTACCGATATCGTTCACGTCAGGCGGCATTAGCAAGTTTTCTCGTTGGTTGGTTGATTGACCTTGATCACATTGTCGACTATGTTCGCGCCCATGGCTGGAAGCTGAATTGGAGCCGTTTCAACGAAGCAGCTCACGAAAAGTACAGTGGCAAGCTCTATCTCCCTCTTCATTCCTATGAACTGGTGGCGCTCTTCTTCTTCCTCTTCCGAGGACCGCGAAGGCAGCCGTATCGAGTTGGTATTACCCTGTCAATTTTGACCCATCTGCTCCTCGATCAACGGTGCAATCCCGGTCGAAAACCATTAACTTATTTTCTAACCCATCGCATCAGAAAGCGCTTCGACGCTGCGGCGATTCTTGGCGCTGCTTTTACTGGCCCTCACACTCACACTCATGCTGAGCCGGTGTTGGTAGAAGCTACTTAACGAGCGAGCACAACCATAAGCGACTTGGCTGGACGATCAGACGATCGGTTTGGCTGTCTTGCTTTGCCACCACAATTGGTGACTGAACTTCTGCTGCGCCTTGACCTGACGCCGGGTGTCCCATGGCGAACAGATATGGGATGCATTGAACGAGTCCCTGCCCCTTCACGTGCCGGCATAATGCCGCGCCCCAGGCAGACGTTCTCCTGGCTAAGGATTAGACTTTGGCAGAAACGTCGACCAGTGATCGCGCTTGAGGCTTCGGGTGTCGATCTGATTGTAGGTCGTCTGATAGGTAGCTAGCTGCATTTCCTTGCGGCTGCGCTCATCCCAGCGAAAGCTCGCTACTTGCCGGACAGCCAGCAGCTCATTGACAAGATTGTCGCAGCCCTCGAGATCGTCGCAGTATTCGATGAACTTTTCCAATTGGCGGTCGATGTATTCAACCGCCAGCTTGAACTGTGACTGCCTGTTCATCTCGACCACTCGGCTGACTATGCAGGCTTGCCAGGTTGTGGCCACTTGCTGACTGATGGCGATTTCGCGCGGCTGGCGATCGCACATCTTCTTGTCCGTGTATGTCAGTTCAGCTATGGCGCTGTCGCCATTTTCGGTCACCGGCATTCCGACTGGCTGGTACGAGGTTCGCACGGCGAAGGCCAATCTGTCGCCTTCGGCACCGGGAGCTGTTCTGATGCGGAACACACAACTGCGATTGGCTGCGGACAATAAGGAGCCGCATAAAATCTCGATTCTATTGTTGACTAATCTGGACGGAAAACCGCTGATATTTTCGATTGTCTGTAATTCGGGGAACTGAAGCTCAATTTTGACTGCCTCTACCGCAGTGTTGCAAAGTTCGGTCAGATGTCCCAACACAACCTCGATGATCTCTGCCGGATACTGTGCATCGTGCATCCTGCCGCCGCCGTGCTCTGCCACCGCCCGCAGTTGCGCCGGCGAGTAACCATCACCAATACCGACCGTTGACGAAATGATGCCGCGCATTTGCAGTTCCATTGCATGCTTACGCAGCTCTCCAGGGTCGGTGATGCCCAGGTTGGCATAGCCGTCTGAAAGCACCAGCACATGATTTTGAAATCCGGCGTGATGTTCCATAGATTTGGCGACGCAACTGGCACCAGCCAGCCATCCGCCGCTGAGGTTGGTGTTGCCGTGAACCCGCACCTGCTCGATTTCGCGAACTGCTTTGTGCTTTCCGCCTTTATTCATCCCCAATCTTTCGAAGTGAATTTTTTTGTCATCGGCAAAGGAAACCAACGAAAGCCGATCCTGCTCGTTCAAAGCATTGACGACGCCGATGGCAGCATTGCGGGCGGCATTGAGAGGGCTGCCGCTCATCGAATCAGAGGCGTCGATGACGATAGCAAGATTGCGAGGACCGGTGCGGGTTCCGAAATCGTTGGACGGCGCAGTCACACTGACCACTAGAAAATGCGCGCCGTCGCCGTCTATCGACGCCAGCTTGCGGTCGAAGGTGGCTGTTACAGCAAGAGGCAGGTCGGTATTCATCATTGGCCTCCCATGAGGATCTCTCTTAAGCAGTCAGCAATCCGTTCGAGTTTGTTCAAGTCGTCGTCGGACAAGTTGCCTCTGACGGTCAGCTCGATGTCGGGAGTGACGGGAATGCGATGCCAGGAATCGCTCTTCGCCTGGCGCCTGGGTTTGGTTGTGCCTGCCAGAGCGGTCAAATTGAGAAGCAGCCGATCGAGTGGAGTAACTTTCGGTTCTGCCGGTAGCAACTGTTGTGGCAAGGGCTTGAGCAGGTGTTTTTGGATCTGTTTATGGTACGCCACCGGTTGTTGTGCGTTGGGCTGAGGCTGTTTAGCCTGAAAGCCCCAGATGTTCTGCGGCGGCGATTTTTTCTCGGCCGCCTTCTCTTCAATTGAGCGAATGTAATCGAGCGCCGATGATGGCGACTCGCTTTCCTCCACCCTGCCCACCACCGGTGGTGGCGGGTAGATGATGTTCTCGGCCAGCGACGATACGGCAAGAGCTTGAATATCTTGTTGGCTCATCGACAACAGCGCCCGCCGCACTTCATGGAGCGGCATGCCCTGGATGTTCTTGAGCGCTTTAATCGCCAGCAATCGATCGAGGTGCGATTTGGAATAGCGAGCGTATCTGCCCATCGAATCAGGACCACGCAATAGACCCTGTTCTATAAAGCTGCGAATAACGCGCCGATCGAAGCCTGTCTCGCTAGCGAGATCATCGATCGTATAAGACGATGTATCAGTCATATCATCTTGCTGCGACATAGCAACATCATAGCTCGCCGCAATGCGACATGTCAAATTGAGCAATTGCCCATGTCAAATTCTCGGCATCCTCGAATTGCCATCCGATCAGGCGCCAGGCGCTTGCCGACAATTTAATCAAGCTTGGTACGATTCTGAGGGAATGATGTTCGTATCCGCAAAGAGGTATTGGGATGCGTGGAATTTTGAACATCATTGTCGGTATCGTCTTTATCGTCGGTGGTCTAGCTGGCAAACTTGTGATGGTGGGAACCAACAGCGGAGTGGCATTGGCCGGCCTGGGTCTGGTGCTGGTGATTCTGGGCATCTGGCGGTTAACGCGACAACGAGGCGGTAGTGTTTCATCAAGCTCGGGCCCGCGTAAGTTATAGACAGAGAGCACGTCAGCGTTTGCCTTCTTGTGGTCAGCTGATGCGCGGATGCCGGTCATCAGCTGATGGGTGGCATGGCGTGAACCCTACATTTCATGTGCCACCTGGATCGCTAGTGCCTGAGAAGGCATTACGCTGTCGCTCCAACTTGTGATGGCTGGAAAAGACGTCGCAGTTGTGACTAAGAGACGCAAGAACAAAGGCTTTCTAAAGTTATCAAGAGATGCGAGTGCGTTTCGCTATCATGGGAAAACGAAGCGGATTCTGCTTCGCTTTTAAGAGGTTGAGTCCCATGAGCGATCTGATCAAGAAAACAACGGAAATTGCCAATGATATGGTCGACTCCCTTCATTGGGCGCTGAAAAAGCTCGAAAATCCTGGTCGGAAAATCGTTCCCGAGCACGCACGCGGCGAAACCGCCGAAGTGTCGGTGTCGATTAAACCAGGCAGAACCGGCGAAATTCTAGTAGTTCTCGGCCACGCCTTGCAACACTACCCCGCCAAAGCCGCGCGTGCCGAAATGGAGTTCCCTAAAGGCAGCAAAGTAAAAGTCTGCGATGTCGGCAGCAACATGATGTACGTTCAGCCGGTTGACGACACGTATGGCACCACATCCGGTGAACTGGTCGAGATGTAGTTCTGCGCGTTGAGGTTTGCGTCAGGGATTGCCCGCTAGCGCATTGATCATTACAGGGACGTTGTCAGCGAAGGTAAGGCGGCGAGAGCAGTCGCCACCGAAGCGAGGTACAAAGCGGAGGAGGCGAGGGACGAAGCCGACGGAGCGAATTAAAATTGATCATGTCGTCATGTGACCTGCCCTGTTGGGAAACCCACAATTCGCTGAGAGAAACACTAATTACGCTGGAATTTCGGTTCGTAAATCGAATCTCAGATTGTAGAATGATGGAACGAGTTTCTTTTCCGTTTCATTGTGTGCATAAAGGGGTGAGAGCCGTGGGAAAGACGGAAGTGGATCGCGCTCTGGTTGCGAATAAGGCTGCGGCTGTTCAAATTGTGCCGATCGGCGATGAGCACCGAGACTGGCTTCGCAAGCGAGTTCAAGAGATCTGGAACGGTAGATTTGTCGTGACGCGGGGCGTAGCGTATGAGCCTGCCAACCTTCCCGGATTTGTGGCGTTGAAAAATGGCGTTCCTGCCGGTGTTGCCACTTACAGAATGGACACCGAGCAAGGCGAATGCGAGCTCATCACTCTGGATTCCTTCGCGCAATGGCAGGGCATCGGCTCTGCGCTCATGGATGCTGTCGAGGAGGGAGCGCGGAAGAACGGCTGCAGCCGGTTGTGGATGGTGACGACTAACGACAATATCGATGGATTGAGATTCTATCAGCGCAAAGGCTACGTGATTTCCAAAGTGCACCTGAACGCCGTCGAGCAAAGCCGCAAAATTAAGCCGACCATTCCGATCACCGGCAACTATGGAATTGACATCCGCGATGAAATCGAGCTGGAGAAATATCTCTGGTGCGCGATGGGCTGGTAGCCCATCGCGCGGCCATTAGCTATTAGCAGGCAATCTGCAAAACAGCTGCGGGCAGAGTGAATTCGGCGGTGGCGATATTGTCGAATTGAGGCGACGTGACGGTCAGCATAAACTCGTTGCCCGGGATCGAGTCGACCCAACCCGGCTCGATCGTGCAATCGAACTGCTCAGCCGGAATCTGGTCATACCACTTGGTTGCCCGTTTCAGCCTCATTCTCGGGCGCGGCAGGGAGATGAACCTGTGACCAGGCACGTCGTCCTGGATTAAGGTGTACGGGTGGTAGACGGAGAAGCTGTAATCTTCGGGGCCAAGCGGCTGGAAGCTGGTCGTCAATGCGCCTGCGTTTTCCAGGATCGACTGTGCCAGTGCTCTGAGCTCTATCGCCAACTTAGCTTGGTACTTCTCTTCGAACATGGTTTTAAACTCCGTCTCTGGCTGCCTGACGATCGGTTAACGGCCGCCCCGGACAAATTAGGGGGCGGCAAAGTCCATGAAAGGAGATTCTTTACGTATAAGCGATGCCGTGCATCGCCCCGGGCCATTTTCGCCCATCGGAAAGATCAGATTTTTGCTCTGCACCAGATGTGATACCAGAGCGTTGACTGGATTCACAGTTGCTTGAAACTTACAGACGATCATGATAACCGCATACGGTGCGTGTTGCCAAGTGTGGACGCGGAGCCGCCAGACCTTGATAATGCAACTGGCGTGCCATTCTTGGACAAGTTGTTGAGCGGGTGAATGAAATGAAAGCGAATATCTACGCGGTGGCTGCTGCAGCACTGTTCTTGAGCGGATGCACCGTGGTTGAGCCGGGTGAACGCGCAGTTAAGGTAACAATGGGTCAGATGGACAGGAATCTACTCAACTCCGGCATGCAGTT
>Ga0182024_10007799_pt1 | contig 22955 bp, 11 predicted proteins | sample P32metaG_FD_120480 | JGI IMG/M metagenome (GOLD analysis project Ga0182024, IMG submission 120480) | Permafrost microbial communities from Stordalen Mire, Sweden - P3-2 metaG (Illumina Assembly) | ecosystem: Environmental > Terrestrial > Soil > Wetlands > Permafrost | place: Sweden: Stordalen... | reverse complement strand
TCTTCCGGTGCGTCAAGACTGCCCTTTTTGCGGCAGCGGATTTGATACTGTTTGCCCGCTTCGGTGCGCGAATAATAAAAGTAATCGCCTTCTTTGTACGGAACGTCGACGTCGGTTTCCTTGATGTGACTTAACATTTCGGCGTAAAGCTTTTTTTGCAGCGGTTCAGTGGGCTTCATGACCGCGTTGGTGTAGGCGTTCTCTGCTTCGAGGTAGGCGCTGACTTCGGGATTTTTCTTTTCGCGGAGCCAATAGTAGTTATCGATGAGTTTTGTGCCGTTGATTTCGGTGGTCTTGGGGACTGTCTTGGCGACGGGTGGGGTTGGGACGGAAGCAGTGCCGTTGTTGCCGTCGGCGGAGGACAGCGTAACGACGGAGAATAGAAATGCAAGGACGAGGGCGAACTGGCGTAGAAAACGCTGAGTCATGAGGATTCCCTTCTCTGGTGGTGATGTCAGGGCATTCTACAACAACTTGCGGGGGGGAAATAAAAAGACCGGGCGGAGGGCTCGGCCTTTTGGTGATGGTTCGGCGATTGCACGCGTGGCTAGCGCTTGCGAACCTCTAGCAATACCGGCTTGGCCACAGCGCTGACTGCGGGATCGTAGTATTCGTAGACGCGTGATTTGAACGTGCGTGCGCGGATGGGATATTTGGCGCGCAGGTGGAAATGAATGGCGACGGTGTCGCCCGCGGCGAGCGAATCGAAATACAGAATGGCTTGCGTGGCGGTGAGGCTGAATTTTTCAAGGCGGCCGCTTTTTTGAGAGGCGCTTTTTTCGACGTAGGACTGCAAATCTTCGGCGAGCAGATCGAAGCCTGGAGGAATTCCGAGGTCGACCATGACCATGTTGGCGGACTGCGGAAGATTATTTTTGATGGTGGCGGTGGCTTTGGCGAGGTCGTCTTGCGCGAGAGAGGTGCGGTCGTAAGCGACATCGATGGAGAGAGCTTCATTGAGGGGCTTTTTGTCCCAAGGAACAAAATAGCGGCCGACGACTTGATAGGCGAGGCCGCTTTTGCCGTCAAAACGAATTTCTACGGAGTTGGCTTCTTTGGGATCGATGGCCTTGAAGACGAATTGGTGGAGCAAGTCGTTGTTATCCGGGGTGAACGTAAGTTTTTCCGCGGATTTTCCATTGAGCAAGACCTCGAGGGTGCCGCGAACGTCGGCGGCGCCTCTTTCGCTGGCGAGGAGGAGCGCGCGAAGAGCCATGATGGTGGCTTGCGTGGTGCCCCAGGTGCCGGACGAATCTTTTTTGGCGGCGATGTAGGTCATGGCTTTGCGCGCGGTAGCGGAGGCTTGTCCCCACTTTAACAATGCCTGGACAGCGAGGCCGGTGGCTTCGACGCTGGCGCTTTCGCCGGTAGCGTAGACGCCGGTTTCATTGGCGGACCACCAGGCTTGCTCGTCTTTTTCTTGGTGTGCGTCGAGAAGGAGTTGCATGGCTTGGCGGGTGAAGTCACGATCTTGCGCGTAGTCGACGGCAAAATTGGCGAGGACGGCGAGGGTGTAGGAATCGGCTTTTTCGCTCATATGACTTTCGATGAAGCGTTTGGCGTTCTGCACGGCGGGGCCTTGATAGCCGGTGTTTTGCAGCGACCATGCAATGTACGCGGTGATGCGCAGGACGTTGGAGTTGAAGCGATTGGTGGCGCCTTCATTGATGAAGGAATCGTCGGGCTTCCAACTGCCGTCGGCTTGTTGCTGACTGGCGAGCCACTGCTGCGTGCGTTGAATGAGTTTTGGATCGATGTCATAAACGTGCGACATGTCAGAAAATTCCATCAGGCCGTAGGAAGTGAGAATTTTGTTGGCGGGTGCGTTGCCGAACCAAGAGAATCCGCCGCCAGGAACTTCGAAGGTGAGCAGGCGCTGATAACCGTTGGCGATGTAGCCTTCGGCTTTGGCGTGGACTTCGGGCGTAAGTTTTTTGGTGCGCTTCATGTAGTCGAGGGCGAGAACGTTGGGATAGGTGCTGGAAGAAGTTTGTTCGAAGCAGCCGCCGGGCATGCGGAGGATACTGTCCATACCTTCGATGACTTGGCTGAGCGGGCCGGGATAGAGACGGACAAAAATTGTTTCGGCGTCGGGAATGGACTCCGCGGGGAAATTGATTTGGTGCTGGACCTGAGATTCGAGGCGGCCGTTGAAGACGACGTTGTCTTCGCGACCATTGGGAATGACTTCGATTTCGCGGACGACGATGTCTTCGCGGTTTGCGGCGCCAACCATTTGCGCGGAGAGCGTGAGCTTGAATTTTCCGATGCGCTTAGCTTCGACGGTGTATTGGGAGCCGCCGACGCGGCCGGAATCGACGGAGACGGATTTTTCCGCATTATCATCGACGAGGGAAAACCACTCTTCGGATTTCAGTTGGAGATTTACGTCGGCGCGAGCGCTCGAATAGTTGTATAGGGCGACGGGGATGGAGACGCGGTCGCCTTGGGTGAGAGTTACGGGCAGATCGAGGTCGACGAAGAAATCTTGAAATACTTTGATGCTGGCGGTGGAACTGCCGAGAGCGCCATGCGCGGTGGAGGCGAGCATGGCCATGCGCCAAGTGGTGATGGAATCGGCGAGCGGAATGGTGATGCTCGCGCGGCCGTCCTGGTCGGTGATGATTTCGGGATTTATGTAGAGAGCTTCGGGAAAGTAGGAACGGACATGCGTGGGGGCGGCAGCGCTGGCACCGGTACTTGCGAGCGTGAGGCTGTTGGTGTCGAGCAGGGGCGAGGCCGCCGATACTTCCACCGATTGGGTTGCGGCGCGAGGCATGACCATTGGTGAAGCGCCCGGCACCAGCTGCATCATGTTGACGACGTTGCGCCCTTCCATGGGCAGGTCGCGGACTTCTTTGCGATCCACCATGTCGCCGGCGTCGCGGGCAACTCCAGCGCCTCTGCCTGCGCCGAATCCGACGCCGATTCCTCCGGCGGCACCGATGACGGTTTCAAGGCCATCGTTCACGGTGACCATGGTGTCGTCGGATTGCTGGCGAAAGAAAGCGGAGATGACTGCGCGGTCCCGGGGCTCGAGGTGAAGTTTTCGCGATAAAGTATCCGAGCCCGTGGAGATTTGCACGTGGAAGTCGCCCGCTGCGAGACCGCTGACGCGGAAGCGTCCGTCGGCGCCGACTTGCGTGAAACGCGCCCTGCCGTTGGCAGCTTCGGTGACCACCACCCCTGCGCCCTCGATTGCGCCGCCTCGTTGGTCGGCGACAGTGCCGGTGATTTCCGCGCGGGTCGTGAAAGAGCCGCGTTCGTGTTCGATGTTAACGTCGAAACCGTTGGGGCCCGCGCTGGGATGACCGACGATTTTTCTGCGGCGAATTTCCAGGTACGTGAGTACGTCATCGTTAGTGTTGAATTGTTTGTCGGGTCCGGCGCTGCGCACGAGAAAATGTGTTTTCTGGCCGTCCCACCAGGGATCGAAGCGCAGCTTGGTGCCCCAGGAATCGCGGAGTTCTGGCGCGTCATCGCGAAGCAGTTTTTCGATCGCTGGCTGCAGGTCGCGCGGTGCAGAATCCGTGGAGTATCCGCGGCTGAGACTGGCGGCGACGCGGTGGACTTGCAGAAGAAATTGTGCGCGATAACGTTGCGCGTATTCGGCGTATTTGATTTGCGGGACAGAGCGGCCGAATTCAGTGCGGAAATTGTTGTTGGAGACCATCTCCGTAGCGGAAAAGAGTGCGCGTGCGGCGCGGTCGCGCTGCGCGACCTGCTGATCCTCCACGGGTTCGGCGACCATCGGCAAGCCGATGGAATGGATTTCGTAGCGCGGCTTCAAGACCTCTTGTTCAAGGTAAAAGAAAACTTTGGCAAAGCCCGGTTGCTTTTCCGCTAGCGCGAAGACGGCTTCGTCCACCACCTGCAAACCGAGAGCTGCGCTGACGCCTTCGCCGCGCGAGTTGGTTACGCGGAATCGGACACGCGCTTCGTCGCCAGGTTTGTACGAGGAAGAATCCGTTGAGGTTTCAATTTTTAGTTCGTCCGCAGGCTGCACAAATATGAGGCGATGATCGCCGATGGGCTGAGCATCGCGACCGAAAAGATAGGCGCTGAAATCTACCGTTCCGGCCATTTCTGGAGTGGCACTGAGGGAGAGTTGCGCTTGACCGTCGATGATATCGAGGTCGCGAGTGAGTATGGTCTGACCTTCTTTTACGATGTCGACGTAGGCGGTGCCCCGTTGTTTTGTAGAAAAGACCTTGAGTTGAATGCGGTCTCCGGTGCGATAAACCGCGCGTTCGGCGCGGAGCAGGATTTGCTCTTCGCCACCGCGGGACTGCAGCTGTAAGGTGCGCGACACATGGTTTCCTTCCTTGTCGGCAGCTTCCACATGTAGGGTCTGATTTCCCGCGGCGGCGCTGAATTGAACCACGGCTACGCCACCGCGGTCCGTGGAAACGCGCTGTTCGCGATTGCCGGTGGTGCGCACCTTCAGGTCCGTACTGGCAGGAGTTCCGTCGGGATAAGAAGTGAGAATAAATACTTCGTTTGGTAAATTTGGCGCGAGTGTTCCGCCTTCCGGAACGGCGGTAACGAGCAGCGGCGACTCGCTCACGGTGATCGGTTCGCCGCGCGTTTCGGAATGGCTTGCAGAGTCCTTCACCGTGGCTTCCACCAACACGCGTGCGGCGCCTTGCGTCAACGCGTGCCCGGCGAAGTATTCTGGCAAGTGAAGATCGAAGTGATAGCTGCCGTCGCGATCCGTTTTTCCCTGAGCCGAGGCCGCTTCAAAGAGTGCTACGTCCATGCCGGAGGCTTTGACGGTGACCTCACTGCCGTCGACAGGTTTGCCGAAAAAATAATTAGCGTGGACGGTCCCCGTGACGTGCTCGCCTGGCCGGTAGCCACGCTTCCCTTTTTTGTCCGGCGAAGCGAAATCGATGGCCACTTTGAACTTCGGAAGGACGTAACGCTCCACGTTGAGCGCAATTTCCGCAGTATTCGTCGGGGCGCCTTCGGTTTCGCCCATGAGCGCACGGAGATGATAGGTTCCGAGGTTTACTTCGTCGGCCAGTACAAATTCCATAGAGGCCACGCCGAATTTGTCGGTTTGGGCTATTTTCTTAAAAACTTTATTGCCCCGCGAGTCCTCGATTTCAAAGGTCATCTTTTTGTTGGCGGCGGCCTCGTGATTGGAGCGATCGAGGGACAACGAGCGTACGTGAATGGTTTGCCCGGGCTGGTAGATGGGCTTTTCGGTTGTCCCGCGCCGTCATGATCCGCGTGGTAAGGGATGTTGACATGTAACGCGCCGCGCGAATTTGTGACGGACATAGATTCAGCGTTCGCCACGACATCGGATGGTTGTGCAGCAATGAGCGCAAAGGCCGCGACGAACGCGGCAACCAAGAAAATGCAGATGGTTATGCGGCGGGACTGGGTGAGGGCATTCATGGGCGGTCTCCCTAAGCACATCAAGCGCGTCGCGTTCGGAATGCGCGCTTAGGGGTAGAACGGACAAGATGGAATTTCTTGCAACAAACATTTTGGATGGAAGTCGACGGTTGGTCGCACCGAGGTGTGACATTTGGTGACGTTCGGCACCTGCGCCTGTGGGAACGTATCGGGGCGAAAGAAGAAATTAAGGAAACTCTCAACTGGTTGGATCGGTATCTGGGTCCGGTAAGGTAGAACTGCGGAGCCTGCACGATTCCCATTCGCACGCGTACGCTAGTGCTTTTGTGTTATTGCATTAATTTTCTATCAAAATACAATGAGCGGAACTTTTTGTTCGCGCGCTTCGCTTCGCGGCATTCCAGGGGCGCGTTCATAACCTCGTCGAGGAAAATGAATGGTTTGGTTTGCTTCAAGCAACGGAGCAGTGCTCTGCGCTGCAAGTGTGCCGATTATTTAATGAGAACAAAGCCACAGGAGATACCGTGAAAAGTTTCTTTGTTTGTTTGGCGTTGTTGCTCTGTGGCGCTGTTGCAGTAGCGCAGGAGCCGGATGCGCAGCCGATTCAGTTGGGTGACGTGACTTTCTCCGGGAGCATTCGGGAACGTTACGAGGCTTGGGATTGGTTTGCGCCAGCGAGCGGGAACAATTTGTATAGCTTTTCTGGAACGGTGGTGCGTTTCGGCTTTTCGCAAAAGCACGAGCATTACGATTGGAACATCGAATTTCTCGCGCCCATTCTTCTGGGGGTGCCTAACCACGCGGTTAATCCCGCGCCGCTGGGCCAGTACGGGATCGGCGGATCGTATTATGCCGCGAACGACAACAGTCGCAACGCCGCTTTCATTTCTCCGAAGCAGGCTTTTCTGCGCATCAAGGGCGAGCATGCCAGCGTGCGCGTGGGGCGAATGGAGTTTACCGACGGCAGCGAAGCAACGCCGAAAGATGCGACGCTGGCCTCGCTTAAGGCGGACCGCATTGGCCAGCGGCTGATCGGCAATTTCGGATATTCCGACGTGATGCGCAGCCTAGACGGTGGGCAGTTCAGTTACGCGAATGGGCCGTGGATGTTTACTGCAGTGAGCGCGATTCCGACGCGCGGCGTCTATCAAGTTGATGGATGGGGCTGGGTTAAAACGCCGGTCACTTACGTAGCGCTTACACGTCAAACGGAATTTGGAGACACGCACGCCGAGTGGCGTCTCTTTGGAATTTATTACAACGACGATCGACCGGTGGTAAAGACCGACAATCGCACGGCTGCTGCCAAGAAAAATGATCTCGGTGGCATCAATATCGGAACCTACGGCGGACATTTCATTATGGAGACGCCGTCCGCTGCGGGCACTTTCGATATGCTCGGCTGGGCGGCGCTGCAGGACGGCCGTTGGGGCCAGCTAACGCAACGCGCAGGTGCGGGGGCTTTTGAAGTCGGCTGGCAGCCGACGTTTGCCGCGCCGGTGCGCCCGTGGTTGCGAGGAGGCATTTTTTATTCCTCCGGCGACGCGAACGCCAATGACGGGACGCACGGAACTTTTTTTGCAATACTTCCCACCCCACGCATCTACGCACGCTTTCCGTTTTTCAACGAGATGAACAATACAGATGCGTTTGCGGAAGTGCTGTTGCGTCCGAGCAAAGCTTTTACTATTCGCAGCGACGTCCACGGCTTGTGGCTGAGCAACTCCAATGATTTGTGGTACACGGGAGGCGGGGCGTTTCAGCCGTGGACGTTCGGCTTCAATGGCCGGCCGTCGAATGGCGCGGATCACCTGGCGACGCTGTGCGACATCAGCGGAGATTACAAATGGCGGCATGGCATTTCGCTGGGGCTGTATTTTGGATACGCGATTGGCGGCAACGTGATCAAGAAAATTTATCCGGCGAATTCCAACGGGGCGCTGGGCTACACGGAAGTAAATTATCGGTTTTAGTGACCTGTTTCTCGACGATCAAACCCTCAAACGGCTTAACGCCAAGTGCGCTGCGTGGTATCCACACATTCCGTGCACTCCTCCGCCCGGAGGAGTGGAGGATGAACAAAGAAAGATGTCGTCGGCTGATGTCGCATAGTGCTGCCTGGTGGGCCGGAATAAAAACTGGCGAATGTCCATGGAGCCGCCGGAAATATCTCCGCCGATAAGATTGGCATCCATTTTTTCCAGCGCTGCGGGAGAAAAAACTCGGCGCTCCAGAACACAATCGCGGAAACCAGGAGCGAAGCGCTCGATTTGCGTTTCGATAGCCTTCAGCATATCGACTTCACAACCGTTTGGGACGTGACAGTAGGCCCATGCGACGTGCTTCCCTGCCGGCGCGCGCGTGGGATCGAACAGACTCGGTTGCGCTAGCAGGACGAAGGGACGATCTGATGGGCGACCATGGCGCATCGCTGATTCGGAGGAGGTAATCTCGGCTGCACTGCCGCCGAGATGCACCGTCGCAGCTCGCAAACACTCGACCGCCTTCCATGGAATTGGGTTTGCCAAGGCGTAATCGACTTTGAAAATTCCTGGTCCATAGCGGAACCTAGCCAACTGCGCGGTGTACGCCGTGGCGAGTCGGCTGCTCGCCATTTGCACCAGCTGACGCGGCGTCACGTCACACAGCGTGAGGTCATACTTTTCAAGGGAGGCAAGGTTGTCGACCCGCGTCGAAGTCGTTATCGTGCCACCGAACAGTGATAGATGCTCGGCCAGGGCTTTGGTGATGGACTGAGCGCCGCAACGAGGAATGGGCCAGCCAACCGCGTGGGCCGCGGCTCCGAGTAGGACCGCAAACGCTCCGCTCAGAGGTTCGTCGAGACTGAGAAAAGAATGGGCGGCGAGGCCTGCGAACAGCGCCTTCGTTCGTTCATTGCGAAACAAAATACGACCCAGCAGGTTCGCGGGAGGAAATGCCACCAGGCCAAAGCGCGCGAGCAAGAACGGATGGCGAGAAAGTACATGAATGGGGCGGAGCACCTCGGACGATAGGTCGGACCATCGCGCCACGAACGGCTGCATGAGCCGGCGCCAACTTTTGCCATCTTGCTCGAACGCGACTTCCGCCTTGCGCAGATCACGCTCTAGCGTGACTGCGGTACCGTCATCCAGTGGGTGTGCCAGCGGGCACGGCGAGTGGATCCATTCGAGTCCGTGCTGCGACAATGGCAGAGAAGAGAAAAATGGCGAACCAACAGCCAGCGGGTGTACGGCCGACCCGAAATCGTGAAGAAATCCGGGCAACGTGAGTTCGAGCGTCCGGGCACCACCACCCGGGTGGGCCTCGGCTTCGAACACCTCCACTTTCAACCCACTCTGCGCGAGAACGATGGCTGCCGCAAGACCATTCGGACCGGAACCGATCACACAAGCCTTTGCGCTCATTGCGAGTCTTCGCTTTCGTGTGGGTTCGGAAGCATGCTGATCACTGTCGCGGAGCGGCAACATTCGGCCACTCGTCGACTACAATCTTGCCATTCGGCTCGCGTTCGAGCGTCGGCGCGTACAACCCTAACAGTTCGCGTCGCCACCAGGCGCCCTGCGTCCGTCTTTCAGCCGGCGTAGTGAACCAATATTGCCAAATTACAGCGCGTACGATATGCGGCGGTGTGTTGGGGAAGGGATTGCCGGCAAAGAGTGAGAGCACTTCTTTGTCGCCAGCCAGCAAGCGTTCTTCGGTGTTCGTGACCATCGGATTCGAGCGCCAGTCGCCGAGTGACGCGAACCACAAGTTCCAATCGAAACGCGGCTGGTACGGAGCGTAAATTCCGGGTGCCTTTTTCGGATCTTGCGGTTTGAAGCGGAATGGATAGCTCAACCAGGTTTGTCCGTCCATTGAACCCTGGAACTCGATTTCGTAGCGGCCGCGCGTCATCACCGCGAACAATCCATAGCGATCGGCAACGCGAAAGGGCTCGAGCGCAGCTACGGGCGTAGTGGGCAGTGGAAAACCTGGCCAAATCATCCAGATCATTTGCACCGCCTCGGCGTAAAAGAGCCACGCGAAGATAACCCCAGTGATCAGAATTTTTAGATACTTGAATTGCGGCCCGAGACCTGCTGTCCAGCCGAGATTGTGGATTTTCTCCGTCGCGGATGTTTCACTCGATAGGGCGCTGGCAGGCCGGACAATAGATGACGAATCGGACGTTCCGGAGTTCGCTTCTAATTCGGTGACGATCCGCGTCACGCCGAATATCCGGTTCTTCCAACTTCGCGGCAGAAACCGCGAGAGGAATTGATCATCTAAAAGCAGAAATCCCAGCACCAGAACGAGATAATTCAAAAACGTGTAATTGGCGGTCAGGATGATCCCGAGCTGCCACGGCGTGACGATGAAAAAGATGATGATTCGCCAGCGCCTTGGCAGAAACCGCATCCACACGAGGACCAACTCCAGCGCCAGTGTGCCGAAGGCCGTCGCCGCGTGAAACCAATGCGGAAAATGTTGGACGTACCAGCCGATCCACGTTGGCAGTGGGCCATTTTGATAATATTCGTCCATCGCAGTGAAGTGCCGCCATTCGGGATCGCCACTCGCGATTTTCGCGACGCCGGACTCGAAGTAAATGCGGAACCATTCCCATAGCAAAAGAAACAGGCTGGCGCGAATGGGCGGATGCGTGCGGCCAAGCCCGGGCCACCATCCCGGCGGAGCAAAGAACATGGAAATGAATCCCGCCTCTAGCAGCATGCCGTCCGATTGATAGCCGGCAAATTCGGACGCCGCGCTCACGAAAGAGAGAAAACAAACGAGGCACACGGCGAGCATCCCGCGCGGCCAAATGTTCACCGTCACGAGCAGCGCCGCTAGCATCCCAAGCCAGCACAAGCCGAGCAACAAGTGCGAACTTGCGGAGAACCACAACACGGTCGGCGCATACCAGTAGCGGGCATGACTCGCGGAGTTGGCCACCGCCTGTAAATACTGCCCCGCCGGCAGAATGCCGGAAGGGCCGATGAGTCCGCGGATTTGAAACACCAAAGAGAAAAACGCAGAGAAATAAATCAAGCCGAGAGCGCGCAAAAACAGCCAGCGAGGGATAAGGCGGTCCGTCGCGCCGTCGTCCGAAGCAAACAGCCGGCGAGTGAGCGTAGCCGGGTTCCAGTCCATGGATGTCGAGAACGTACTCCCAAATAAGGCTCGCGCTCTCTGTGCGCTGCAACCGCCCTGCCATCCACGAGCCGAAGGCAGGGGATCATTTCTGAATTTCCAAAAGAGGCGCGGCTGAGAAAAAACAGCTTGGCCTACCGTCGCGTTCAATGAGCGTCGCGCGGCGCGCCGTTTCCGGGAGGGGCAGAGGGAGGCGGCAGCGGTTTTTTGTCCTCGATTCCCTTTCCTTCCACGACCGTATAAATGTAGTCGCCGACGACATCTTGGAGCAACTCAACATTGCCGTTGGGCCAACGAATCTCGACCGACTCCATCTTGGAGGCGGCGCCCAAACCGAAGTGCAAACGCAAGTCGTTTTGGGAGAGGTAGCTGCCTCCGCCGCGCACCTCGCCGAATTGCTTGACGCCAGCGGCACGAATGGTCACGCGGGCGCCAATCGCGGCGCGGTTGCTCTTGGTGCCAACCAAACGGAACAGCACGCGGTGATATCCATTGTGATTGGTGTTCAAAAGTAGCGACGGTGGCTCCCCAACGTTCAGCAGGAGGACATCGATATTCCCGGTGTTAAAGACGTCGCCAAAGGCGGCGCCACGGCGCGATTTCAAGGGTAGATTCTGCAGTCCCGCCTCCTTGGACACTTCGTCAAAAGTACCATCACGATTGTTGCGATGCAGCAGAAGGGGTTCACGGAACCGGGGGCCGGTATCCAAGGTGTCCACCTGTGGATACACGTGGCCGTTGGCCACCAAAATATCCAGCCAGGTATCATTTTCCATGTCAAAGAAAGCTGTGCCCCAGCCTACGTACGGATAGCTGGGCTGGCCAACTCCGGAAGTCCAGCTCACATCCTCGAATCCCTTTTCGCCCATGTTGCGATATAGCGAATTAGGCTGCTCTTCAAAGTGGGTGACGAAAAAGCTTTGGCGTCCGCTGTGATCGTAGTCGCCCCAGTCGACTCCCATACTGCCAAGTTCCAAGCCTTCACCGCTCAAAGCGACACCCGAGAGCAAACCAACGTCGGTGAATGTGCCGTCGTGATTGTTGTGATAGAGGTAGCTGGGCACGGAGTCGTTGGCGACGACCATATCCGGCCATCCGTCATCGTCATAATCGACCCACATCACTCCGAGGCCATAATAGCCGATATCGTCATGGACTCCGGCTTTGACCGACACCTCTTCAAACGTGCCGTCACCACGATTGTGGTAGAGAAAGTCGCTTTCACCCTCGAGGCCCCAGGGGCCGCACTGAACCAAGATGCCTTTGAATCTGCAGAATTTGTTGCTGCCGAATTGCGGAAGATTATTCAGATCTAAGTGCGCATAGCGCGCCACGAACAAGTCCACGTTTCCGTCGCGATCGTAATCGCCCCAGGCCGCGCCAGTGCTGAACCCTCCGCCGCGGACACCAGCTTTCTCGGTGACGTCCTCAAATTTGCAATTCCCCAGATTGTGGTAGAGCACGTTGCCGTTGTAGCCAGTCACAAACAAGTCTAGCTTGCCGTCATTATCGTAGTCCGCGACGGCCACGCCCATGCCCCAGCCCAGCCGTGTCAGGCCAGCCTCTTTGGTGATGTCCTTGAAGGTGCCGTCGGGCTCCTGGTGATAAAGAGTGACCATGGGATCGCCGCCCTGCTGCAATCTCTCCACGGTCGAACCATTCACAAGGACAATGTCCAGCCGTCCGTCGTTGTCGCAGTCAAACATGCCGACACCACCGCTCGTTGAATCAATCACGTAGTGGGCTTCGGGGGCAGCGATGTGCGAGACCGTAAGGCCAGCTTCCTTGGCTATGTCCTTGAAGATAGGGACAGGCGGCAGGCCGCTGCGGTCCTTCTTGGCGGGAGCTGGCAGCTTAGGCAGAGGGACCCGGACGGTCCCGGGCTGCTGGCTCGGCGCTTGCGCTAACGTGGCGGCCGCGAAAGCAAGTACGACGACGAAGACAGAAAGAAAACGCCGCAAGCCAGACCTGAACATGTCTTGATAGTATCCCAAACAGTTTTGATGCCTAAATCGCCAGCGTACAGACCCGGCAAGCCAGGCGCGCAGCGAAAACTCGCAACGCATCCCTAGCAAACGCGGTTATGGAGTTCTTGGATAAGACGTAGAGCACTCGCGTCTTCGTGGCCACTCGAGGAACCTTATAATTAACAGAGGGGTACGCGGCGGGTACACGCTTCCCTCGTCCCGAACAACAAAAAGGGAGCGGACGCTTATATATAATCACTAGCGAATGCCGATAACAGGGTGGGTGCTCAAAAAAGAAGGACTTGGTAGTCCTTGGACTCTTATTGCCGCCGCAATGCCGCCTTTTTTTCCATGATGCTGCGAAGAAGTCTGCGATTTGCTTCGCGTAGGCGCGGTCTATCGCCAGCGGGCGGCCCTCAGCTGCTTGCGGAGGCTAGCCGCCAGCAATCGCGAGCAATGGCCCAGTCTTCCTGCGCGCGGATGATGAACACGCGAACGGATGAATCAGAGATAGAAATTTCCTCGTCCGCGTGGGACTGGGCATTTTTTGCCGGATCGAGTTTCAGACCAAGAAATGCGAAGTTGGCGCAAGCCGCGGCCCGCATTTCCGGCGAATTTTCACCGATTCCCGCGGTAAAGACCAAGGCATCGATTCCGCCCAAGACTGCGATCATGGCACCGATGCCCGATTGAAGGTGGTGCACAAAAATATCAAAAGCCAGCTTTGCTCGAGCATTTCCATCCTTCATCGCCGCAACAATTTGCCGCATGTCGCCAGAAAGTCCTGAGACTCCCAGCAGACCAGACTTCTTGTTCAGCAAATCGTCGAGCTGCTGACCCGTGGATTTTTCTGCGCGCATCAAGAACGTGAGAATTCCGGGGTCGAGGGAGCCGGATCGCGTTCCCATCATCAAACCGTCCAGCGGAGTAAATCCCATGGTTGTATCGACGCTGCGGCCATCGAGAATCGCAGCTAAAGAGCAACCATTGCCGAGATGGCAGGTCACAAGTTTCAGTGAGTTGAGTTCACGGCCGAGAAGTTGCGCGGCACGCGCAGCGCAATACTGATGATTGATCCCATGGAAGCCGTAGCGCCGGATTCCCCGGGCGAGCCACTCGTAAGGGCCGGGGTACACGGCGGCAGCTTCCGGCAATCGGCGGTGAAAGCCGGTGTCGAATACCGCCACCTGCGGAACATTGCCAAAATGTTTCTCGACGATTTCAATTCCTTCGAGTTCGGCGCGATTATGCAGCGGCGCAAAAATCGACATGCGCGCAATTGCAGATTTCACTTCCTGTGTGATGACGATTGCTTGTTCGAAGTCCTTGCCACCGTGAACGATGCGATGACCTACAATGTCGATTTCAGACGGAGCGGAAACGACGAGAGTATCTCCAGTCCACAAGCTGTTAAGCAACTGCTCGATGGCGTGGCGGCGAGATTCCACTTTCAAGCGACGCTTGAGATTCGCGCCTTTGGAATTTTGGACCTGCATTTCGGCTTGATCGCCGTCCCATTCGATTTTGCCTTCCCAAACGGGTGTCGGCGGATGAGCTGGAAGGGCGCCGGAGATCTCATACAATGCGCTTTTCTGGCTGCTAGAGCCCGAATTGAGCACCAGGATTTCCATGGCTTAGTGAGGCCATTTCCAATCGCGGATTCCCGGCATGTCGTCGCCGTGATCGCAAATGTATTGTTTGTGCTCGACGAGCTTGTCGCGCAGGAACTGCTTGAAATGCGCGCCGATGCGTTGCAAACGAGAAACGCGATCGACTACATCGCCTGCCAGATGGAAGCGATCTAGGTCGTTTAGCACGGTCATGTCGAACGGAGTCGTGGTGGTGCCTTCTTCCTTGTAGCCGCGGACGTGGAAATTGTCGTGATTCGTGCGGCGGTAGGTGAGGCGGTGAATGAGCCAGGGATAGCCATGATAGGCGAAGATCACCGGCTTGTCGGTCGTGAAGATCGAATCGAACTCACGGTCGGAAAGGCCGTGGGGATGCTCAGTGGAAGGCTGAATCGTCATCAGGTCGACGATGTTGACGACGCGGATTTTGATGTCGGAGAAATGCTGACGGAGCAAATCAACGGCCGCGAGCGTTTCGAGGGTTGGAACATCGCCGGCGCAGGCCATCACGACCTCGGGCTCGGTACCCTGGTCCGTGGAGGCCCAGTCCCAAATGCCGACTCCTGCAGTGCAATGCTTGATGGCGGATTGCATATCAAGATACTGCAGAGCGGGCTGCTTTCCGGCGACGATTACGTTGACGTAATCGCGGCTGCGCAGGCAGTGGTCGGCTACGGATAGCAGCGTGTTGGCGTCGGGAGGCAGATACACGCGAACGATGTCGGCTTTTTTGTTCACCACGTGATCGATAAAGCCGGGGTCCTGGTGGGTGAAGCCGTTGTGGTCCTGGCGCCAGACGTGTGAGGTGAGTAGATAGTTCAACGAGGCAATGGGGCGACGCCAGGGAATGTTTCGGGTTACTTTCAGCCATTTCGCGTGCTGATTGAACATGGAGTCGACGATGTGGACGAAGGCTTCGTAGCAGGAGAAGAAACCGTGACGGCCGGTGAGCAGATAGCCTTCGAGCCAACCCTGACACATGTGCTCGCTCAGGACTTCCATGACACGGCCGTCTCTTGAAAGATGCTCGTCGGTGGGCTCGATCGGTTCCATCGTGATTTTGTTGGTGACTTCAAATAAGGCATCTAAGCGATTGGAAGCAGTCTCGTCTGGACCGAATACCCGGAAATTCTTAGACTCTGCGTTGCGTTTCATGACGTCGCGGAGAAAAATCCCCAGCACGCGAGTGGCTTCCGCGAGGCTCGTGCCGGGCTTGGACATTTTCACGGCGTAGTCGCGGAAGTCCGGCATGACGAGGTCTTTGAGGAGAATGCCGCCGTTGGCGTGAGGGTTGGCGCCCATCCTGCGGTTTCCCTCTGGCGCTAATTCCTTCAATTCCGAATTGAGCTTGCCGTCGCTGTCGAAAAGTTCTTGCGCCTGATAGCTCTTCATCCAATCTTCTAAAATCTTCAGGTGCTCAGGCTTGGAGAAGTCTGTGACCGGGACCTGGTGCGCCCGCCAAGTTCCTTCGACCGGCTTGCCGTCCACTATCTTGGGTCCCGTCCAGCCTTTCGGCGTTCGGAAGATGATCATCGGCCAGGCGGGTAGACCGTCGAACTGCCCCGCACGAGCTTTTTGTTGGATGGCTTTAATTTCTTCGACGATGGTGTCCAGCGTAGTGGCCATCAGTTGGTGCATGGCTTCCGGCTCGTGACCTTCTACAAAGTGGGGCTGGTAGCCGTATCCAGTAAAGAGTTGTGTCAGGTCTGCATCACTTAGACGGCCGAGGATCGTTGGGTTGGCAATCTTGTAGCCATTGAGATGCAGAATGGGAAGCACGGCGCCGTCGCGGGCTGGATTCAAAAACTTATTAGAGTGCCAACTCGCGGCGAGGGGTCCGGTCTCCGCTTCACCATCGCCCACCACGCAACAAACCAGCAAGTCAGGATTGTCAAATGCCGCACCATAGGCGTGAGCAATGGAGTACCCGAGTTCTCCGCCTTCATGAATGGAGCCAGGCGTTTCCGGTGCGACGTGGCTGGGTATTCCTCCTGGAAATGAGAATTGCTTGAAGAGCCTGCTCATCCCGTCAAGGGTTTGCGAGATGTGCGGGTAAATTTCGCTGTAAGTCCCCTCGAGATACGTGTTGGCAACGAGCCCCGGCCCGCCATGCCCCGGGCCAGTTACATAGACGACGTCGAGATCATATTTCTTGATCAGTCGGTTGAAATGTACGTAGATGAAATTCAGCCCGGGGGTCGTGCCCCAATGACCCAACAAGCGCGGCTTGATGTGTGCGAGCTTTAGCGGTTCCTCGAGCAGAGGATTGGCGTACAGATAGATTTGACCGACAGAAAGATAATTCGCCGCACGCCAATAGGCCTGCATTTTTCGGAGATCTTCTTCAGATAAGGGTCGATCGGGTTCATGAGGCCTTGCGGAGCCGGTGATGGTTGCTGAAGCCATATTGCTGCCCTCCGGTATTGTGACGGAGTCCTTTGATCCCAGCCAGGAAGAAAGACTCTGATTGCAATCTTAACCCGGCACATTTGAACAGGCCATTACAACCATTTTGTTGGGGCTGGACGGAAGCCTTGGGATTGGGCGAAGTCCCGGATCCACCAGAAGGGTGTTCAGGTGTTTTGCTTCAAGGCAGCAGCGCGGGGTCTTGCAAATCGTCCGCGAACCTCCGGCCCCAAACTTTGCCCATAGGATGATGTTTCGAGACTTCAGGGAAAACCATCCGGGCGCGGCTGAGTGCCTCTGCGATACTGGCGCACATATTCTCGGGTCCGATGTGTTGCTGAAACTCAGTCTGACGCATGAGCCTCGAAGGCTGTTCCCTGACTCCGCAGAGAATAAGTTTTCGTCCCGATTCGTGGACGCGATCCGCCAAGCCCTCCAAAGCCTGGAGGCCGGTGGAATCAATTGCGGTCATGTTGCGCAGTCTTAGGATGAGGATCGGAGGCAGATTTGGTAATCGCGTTACAATTTCCTCGATCTTGTCGGTTGCGCCGAATAGGAACGGCCCATGAATTCTGAAGATAGAGACATAGGCGGGGATTACTTTGTGCTGCAGGATGTGAACATGCCCTTCGCGAACGTACTCTTCGGTTACCTCCGCCACGGTGGTGGTTTGCGTGACCTTCTTAATGAAAACGAGCGCCGCGAGAATCATGCCCACTTCCACGGCTACCGTCAGGTCAGCAAATACTGTCAATAGAAAAGTAACCAGCCACGTTGCAATCTCCATTCGCGAGAGTTTCAGAAGCTCCGGAATCTCTCTCCACTCACCCATGTTATAAGAAACGACCATAAGAATTGCGGCCAGGACCGCAAGAGGGATAAATCTTGCCAGAGGAGCAGCAAAAACCACGATGCCCAAGAGAGTTAGAGCATGAATCATACCCGAGATCGGAGTGTTTGCCCCAGAGCGAATGTTCGTCGCCGTTCTGGCGATGGCTCCAGTCGCGGGCAACCCTCCGAACAGCGGAGACAGAATATTTGCAATGCCCTGTCCCACAAGTTCCACATTGGGGTTGTGCTTGTCATTACTCATTCGATCGGCAACGACCGCAGACATCAGCGATTCGATTGCACCTAACATAGCGACAGTAATAGCTGGCGAAATCAGGGGCCGGATCAAACTTACTTGAAAGTGAGGAATTCGCAACGTTGGCAGCCCTGAGGGAATTCCACCAAAGCGCGTGCCTATGGTCTCGACGGGTAGCTTGAACAGCACCACTGCCAGGGTGCCAATAAACAATGCCACTATGTAGCCTGGCACCCGTTTCACATAGAGCAGGAAAACAACGATCACGCCTAAGGCCCCGACCGCTAGGCTCGTCTCCAAAGGGGAGAACGAAGAGAAGTTCCGTGCAAGAGTCTCAATGCGCGCGAGAAACTCACCCGGAACCTTCTCGATTTTTAGCCCAAAGAAATCCTTGATTTGCGTGCTCGCGATAATAACCGCGATACCGTTTGTAAATCCTACGACCACAGGACGCGGTATGAATTTGACCGCGGTGCCCAAACCCGTAGCGCCAAGAATCAGCAGGATGACCCCGGCCATCATCGTGCACATGAAGAGTCCATCCACGCCGTGTTGGGCGACGATACCAAAAACTACGACAACGAACGCGCCGGTTGGACCACCGATTTGGGTCTTCGATCCGCCCAACGCGGAAATTACAAAACCCGCCACGATCGCACAGTACAAACCGTCCTGCGGGGGAACTCCAGACGCGATCGCGAATGCCATTGCCAAAGGCAGTGCGACGAAGCCAACGGTTACACCTGCCATTAAATCGCCTACAAATAGCCGTTTCGTGTAGGACGGGAGACAAAGAATTGATTTGGGTAGCCACTTACTCATTACGTTTTTCTGCGGTCGGTGCATTTGGTTTCTTGCCCGGTCGCGCGACGCGCGCACGGGAAATTTTGGAACATACGCGCCGTATTCGCAGCGTATATCCATTCTTGTTCGCTTTCTGGCGGGTTCATGTCCCCAGACATTTTGCCTTGTGGGTACCGATGTTCGCGGCGAAATCGCGCCGATAGCTGTCGTGAATCACACTAGTGCCCCGCTCGCAGCGCTTAGGCTTGGCCTAGCTCTCGATTATGTCTTGAAGTCGGATGGGCGCTACTAAATTACAAGGAGGCAACCAGCGCTCGACAATTTTGCGCGCATTTTGATTGTGCTGATCTGCCGCTGTCGCAATTTCTTTCATACGCTGCAACGTTTCGTTGTCTATTGCCACTATGTAGTTAGACCACTAACTGGCGCACTCTCCATGCGCTGCGCAACAGGAGGTTCTATGTGCACCCGCGGGTATTCCAGGTTTGCCGCCACGGCATTGCTGCTGATAGCAAGTGCTACCCTTTCTCAGGCCCAAGAGACCAAGCAGAAGCCCGCGAATCCCGAGATTCGCGAGGCCTGGCGTAAATCCATGCTACGGAAAGCTTTGCCGAAGAATGGATGCTTCAAAGTTGAGTATCCGAACACTGAATGGCAGGAGGTGCCGTGCGGACGCCCGTCGGAGCATTTGAACCAACGGGGACCGGCCGCCGAACTCAACTCCGTCGGCAATGGATTCGACTACGTGGTCCAAGCCTCCGGCTCGAATCTGATTTCGTCGACCGTGGGGTCGTTCCTGGCGCTCCCCGGCGTTACGGTCGTGAACCCCGTGAGCGGGGATGTGTTAGGGGCACCGCCGGCTAAAGCCGATATCTTTATGTTGCAGCAGAACACACAAAGTGATTTCAACTCAATATTCGGTTTCAATCCCTATCCCAGCTCGTTTTCCACGCCAGCCTGTAGCGGCGCCCCAAACGGCGCGGCGGGGTGCTATGGGTGGCAGCAGTTCCTGTTTTCTCAAACGCAAGGTTCTGCACCTGGACCGGGGCAGTCATCGGTGCCCGGCGCCCCGAACACGACCCCAGGCGTCTTCATAGAATACTGGCTGTTCAACTGGGGATCGCCCTGCCCATCGCTTCCAGCTTGGGCCCCCACGCAAGTCGGCTCGACAACGAGATTGTGGCTGAGCGATGGGGCCGGCGATTGTGTTTTTAACGGCCCCATGACCTACGTTCCCCCGCAGACCTACGCGGACATACCCGACCTGGAGATGACCTCCTCGGTAACTGCAACTCAGGATCAGGTGACGCTGGCTACGGGTAGCGGCATGTCTACGTATGTGGAGCCCAATGTGCTTAGCCTGTCGAAAGTGTGGACGCAGGTGGAGTTCAACATTTTCGGCGACTGTTGCAGCTCCGAGACCACCTTCACCAGCCCGACGGTTCTAGTGGTGAAGAACAGCATCGACGACGGAAGCACGCTAGCTCCCACCTGCGTGGCGAACGACGGTACGACGGGCGAGACGAATAACCTCACCTTTGTGCCCGCCGTGCCCGTTTGCTGTCCCTACGGCGGAGGGAACCCTTCCATCGAGTTCATGCAGGCCTTCGATACCGCGCATTCCCACAACGCGTGGTGCACGCCGACGCAGCTCGAGGGTGACCCGCACATCACCACGGCGAACGGAGCGCACTACAATTTCCAGGGAGCGGGAGAGTTCGTCTCGCTGCGGGATACGAAGGGGACGGAGATTCAGACCCGGCAAAAGCCGGTCTCGACCGACTTCATCGGGACAGATTCTTACGATGGGCTCACCACCTGCGTCAGTCTCAACACCGCCGTCGCGGCGCGCGTGGGTGAACACCGCGTCACGTGGGAGCCCAACCTCAGCGGCGTGCCGGATCCCTCGGGCCTGCAGTTGCGAGTCGGTGGGAACCTGACCGCGCTGAGTCCAGAGGGCATGGCTCTGGGAAGTGGCGGGCGTGTTTCTCCGCAGGCCGCAGGCGCGCTCGAAGTGGATTTCCCTGATGGCAAAACTTTGCTGGTCACGCCCGCGTGGTGGGCCGCAGAAAGCGAGTGGTATCTGAATGTGGATGTCTCGCATCTGGGGCTCGATAGCGGAGACGGTACGGCCACTGGGAGAGGGATTGCAGGTGCGATTGCCAACGGGAGCTGGCTACCGGCTCTCCCAGGCGGCGCATCGGTAGGGCCGATGCCGGCGAGCTTGCCTGCCCGCTACAACACGCTATACAAGAAATTCGCCGATGCCTGGCGCGTCAACGATAAAGACAGCCTCTTCGACTACGCGCCGGGCACCTCGACGGCGAGTTTTACGGACAAGGAATGGCCACCGGAGAAAGCACCTTGCGTGGTGCGTGGCAACAAACCGCTCCGGCCCGCGCCAGAATCGGTCGCTCAAGCCGCGTGCCGGATGGTCGCCGACAAGAACCGCCACGCCGATTGCGTCTTTGACGTGATGGCTACCGGCGACCCGATTTTCGCCAAGAGCTACGTGGCCACCCAGCGCATTCTCGCTTATTCAACCACCACCGGCCTGACCGCGGATGCGGATCCAACGCAGGTAGGCGAATGGGTCATCTTTACCGCCTCGGTTGTCGCGAATTCTTCAGCGGCAACGGGCGTTCCGAGCGGGAGCGTGCAATTCGCCGTCGACGGCTTCAACGTTGCGGCGCCAATTCCTTTGAATAGCAAGGGAGGGGCTATCTGGGGGACGCCCCAGATCAAGGTCGGCACTCACAAGGTGACGGCTAGTTACATTCCGAGCGCGGATAGCGTGTTCTTGCCCAGCACAAGCCTGGACAAGCTTCAAACCGTGAAACGCTGCTTCTGTGACGCGGAGCGTGAGTGAACAGACATTCTCTGGTGGGCCAGCTAACGATTCCGAGGTAGTACAGTCAGAGGATCAATTTAGCCGAAGCGAACAAATGTGTTCAGGATTGCCAGGGGTTAACTACGGCCACGCCTGTAGGCTTCAAGTAATCCACATTTCGGGTCACAACCCTGATGCCGTGAACAAGGGCGGTGGCCGCGATGAGAGCGTCACGATATAATCGACGCGAGACGGAGCAAAAAGCACGAGCCATCAGATCACGCTCAGCACGGGAAGTGATGCTAACGAGGTATGCCATGCGTGGCTTCGAACTCGTCGAAAAACTCCCTCGCGGGCCGAGTCTTTCTTTTTTTCGCACTCTCAAGGCCCTGCTGGATGCCTTCCTCGGCGTCGGCATGCGCAGCAATATCGAGCAGTCGTTGATAGGCTTCGGCGTCTTGCACGATGGCGGCCGCTTTCCCCTTCACTGTGAGTACCACGGGGCGCTTGCTTTTTTTAAGTTGTTTTATGAAATCGCCGGAACGACGCCGGAAAGTCGTCAGCGATTGGATATCCTTGGTTATGTCAAGCATCGGCCTGCTCCTATAAAAGCACCTTTTTAGGTGCGAACTGAATACCACATCTCTTTAGGCGGAAAAGGAAAATTCAGGACTCGGCATGCAGGCTAACCAGCAGAACGATTGTCGCCCCAGTCGAGAGAATGGCTGAGGTCCATTCAACATTCTTGTTGAAATCGTGAGGTATAAAACAAGCGTTCTGCTGGTGCACGGCCCCGCCCATCTTTCCAGCGCGCGTCGAAAGCCTGGCATCGGTCGCGGGCGCTGCCGAAAGATAAGCGCATCACCACGCTCGGATTGTCAGGCCCAGGTCCGCACCCCAATAATCCCCCAATAGACCAAATACGCCGCTGCGATCACCAGGGCAAGCGATACGATCCGCGAGAACCTGCGGACGCCTGGACGGACTTCCTCGCTCGAACCTCGTAGAGCAACCAGAAAACTCACGACCGATGTTAATCCGAACAGAAGAGACACCACCCACAATGCAGCCGACCACACCGTGAAATTTCCCAGCCGTTCAATCAGGTCTTCGCTGCACAGGATAAAGATCACAACGAAGGCAACCAGACTCAAGACCGCAATGAGTGGCCACCAGCGCATGGCGCGCTCGGCAGGACGGCGGCGGCTACGCATCAGGCCGCCGATCATCCAGAACGGCGCGTAGAGAACGATCGAGAAGATTGAGAGCACCACGAACCCAGCAACAAGAATTTCTGCGATCGCGAACCACCCCGGAATCATCCTCATCGTAGTTTGCGAATCGGTTTGGATGAATCGACCCTCTGTGTTGCGGGGCAGCAAGGCAAGAGTTGCGACCGGGTCGGGCGAGGCTTCCTTTTGCTCGAAACGAAACTGTGCCCCTTCGACCGGTATGTAGACCTGATGCCAACTTCCTAGTGCGGAAGAGATCATCTTGCCGTCTTCGAACCGAACCCGGCTCAGACGCACGAGGCGTCCAAGAAAATGGGAGAGTTCGGTGCGAGGGGAATCGGGCTCATACCATCCAGCATAGTCCGCTGCATTGACGGATAACTGGGCGACCGGCGGCACCACCGGTTTCTGCAGGCTGTGCGTAATGTAAGCCCGGACCGTTTTGCCTACTTTTTCGAAGGCATCCCCACTTTCGCTGTTGATGCTGAAAAAATATCC
>Ga0182024_10007798_pt1 | contig 22955 bp, 14 predicted proteins | sample P32metaG_FD_120480 | JGI IMG/M metagenome (GOLD analysis project Ga0182024, IMG submission 120480) | Permafrost microbial communities from Stordalen Mire, Sweden - P3-2 metaG (Illumina Assembly) | ecosystem: Environmental > Terrestrial > Soil > Wetlands > Permafrost | place: Sweden: Stordalen... | reverse complement strand
TCTTTCATCAAGGAGGGTGCGCACATTCGCGCAACGCCGCTGGTGCCGTGCGCCCAGGCAATGACCGGCCATCCGTCCGCCGGCGATGTGCCGGCGGGGATCAGGACTACGCCTGAGGCGGCGGTGTCCTCGCGGCTCAACGCGCGCGAGTGATAAAGGATGCGGATCGCGCTCGCGCCCTTTGGCAGACTGTAGCCGACGAACGGCTCGGAGCGGATCAAAGTCCCGGGCGCTGCCGCGACAAGCGGCTGCGGAGGATCGTAGAATCGGGCCAGTGGTAACGAATCCCTCGCTTCCATGGCAAGCGCCTCGGCCCGCGACTTTGGCAGCTCGTCATCGGCGAGAACCGACGATGAGAGCACAAGTAAAGTGATAAAAAACGGAAGATTTAAGAAATTGACCACGAGCCATTTCCCTCGTCGCACCAGGACAAATCTCCAGATAATCTCCACTCCTCATTCCTTTTGAAACGGTCCACCCGCGGATGTAAGGCTGCGCGGTTGAGTCCCGTCCTTGAACTCATAGATGACGCCGTCGAACGCACGTCGGGCGAACCCGTAAACGATGGACAGCCCTCTGTCGCCTGCGACCACGCCGTGGTCCGTGTTTCCGGGTATGAAAACGGCAATGCCTTGCGCGATCCTGAAAGACGCGCCGTTGGCGAAGACCGTCCCTTCACCCGTTAGACCAAAATAGAACTCGGCCGGCTCGTGTCGATGAACGTTGAGGGTTCCATGCGGCGGGAAGTCGGCAACTCCGAGAGTGATCTGGTCCGATGGCGTTCGATCGCCGGAGATCAAAGTTCGCCAAGTCAAATTACCGGACTGCACGTCGCCAGCTCCTTCCAAGGGAGCCTGTCCGATGCTCACTGAGAAGGGCCGCACCGCCTCATCGCCGCCGTCCATCCCGGAGCTTCGCCCGTCGAGATTCATCGGTTCCTTCAGTATCGACAGCCAATAAGAAATGTCGGTGCAGTTGCACGGCCCTAACGCAGCTTTAGTCTGACGAATCCCGGACTGGTCAGGCACGCAAAAATCTCATACTACGATGCGTGCAGGTTATTCCTTGCAGGCGCCACGAATTGGCCAGCATTCCCGCGCATCGCGCTATCGAGCAGCCAACGGGCAATGGCGCGCGCTGGCGCATCGGGCGGCAAGCCGACCTCGTGTGTCACGAAGTATCCGCGCGGCGAGGGGATGGAGATCGGGCTAAGACGCACGAGAGCGCCGGACCCGAGGAAACCGTCGAGCAGGCCTGCCCAGCAAAGACAGACTCCCTGGCCGGCCAGCGCGGCACTGACCACCAATGGATAACTATCGAAATAAAGGATCTTCGGCGGGCGGTTGACTGCCGTTCCGGCGGCTTCGAACCAGGAGCCCCAATCATACCAAGGTTGATTTTCTACCTTCATGTCCAGCAGGCTCGCGGCCTCCAGCTGATCGAGGGAGAAGGGAACCTTGCGACGGCCGAGGTGCAGAGGACTGCATACGGGAAATACCTCCTCACCAAGCATTTTTGTCGCCTCGGTGGCTGGCCAGCTGCCTTCGCCGAACCGAATTTGCAGATCGCCCGTGCCATCGTCCTCGTGCTGATGCGACTGGCTCACGATTTTGAGCCTGAGGGTCGGGAAGGCCGACTGCATCTCGGGCAATCGCGGTATCAGCCAGTACGCGGCGAGTCCTGAGCCGGCACTTATCGTGACCGATTCAGAGTCTGCAGAGCTGCGAAGTCTGCGGATGACGGTTTCCAGCCGGCTCAGGCCGGACCGAAGCACATCGAAGAGCTCCTCGCCGCTCTTAGTCAGCGCCAATGGTTTCGTGCGTCGATCGAATAACAGATGGCCGAGGTCAGCCTCGAGCGCTGCCAATCGCCGGCTGATCGCAGGCTGCGAAACATTGAGCTCTTCGGCCGCCCGCGTCAAAGTGCCATGACGCGCAATGGCATCAAATGCAATCAAATTCGAAAACGACGGAAGTCGAAGCAAACTATAACCTCACCGCATCATAGAATAATGTTTTCGATGGAATCCGAATATAACGCCAATGGTACTCTGCGGCTAGGTTTCGCACGGAGGGAGACGTCGCCGAGAAAGTAGCACCATAGGCGGATCTTTTTGAGAGTCCGCGGCGCAACTATCGCGGCTCGTCGTTGAGCGGCTCCCCACCGCACGAAGTGCTTCCCTGCATTTAGACATCATGAGAACGGGAGAGACGAAGGGGAGCTCCGTATGACATCGACAACAGCAGGGAATTTAATCGCGATTGCCGTCGCAGCCTCCTTGGCGTGGACCTACCACGGGGCGATAGCGGCCGAACCGACCGAAGCGACAAACGCGGCGCTTCAAGAGATCGTCGTCACGGCGACCCGGCGGGAAGAGCGGCTCGAGGATGTTCCCATCAGCATCACGGCCTTCAGCCAGGAAAAGATGGATGCTCAGGGGCTCAAGCACATCGACGACCTCACACGACTGACGCCCGGCGTGACCTTTTCGCGTAACGGATCTGGAACCAACTACAACGACGAGAGCTCGGATATCAATATCCGCGGCATCGACTCATCGGCGGGGGCTTCCACCACGGGCGTTTATATCGACGATACGCCGGTGCAGGCGCGCCACATCGGATTCGGATCGGTAAACGCCTTTCCCGCTTTGTTCGACCTCGATCGCGTCGAGGTGCTTCGTGGCCCGCAGGGCACATTGTTTGGCGCCGGCGCCGAGGGCGGAGCGGTGCGTTTCATCACACCGGAGCCCGGGCTGACCGAATACTCCGGCTATGATCGCGCAGAGCTGGCCTTTACGCAGTATGGCGCACCGAGTTACGAAGCCGGGGCCGCATTCGGCGGCCCCATCATCGATAACGTGCTCGGATTTCGTATCAGTACTTCCTACCGCCTCGACGGAGGCTGGGTAGATCGCGCGAGTTACGATGCCTCGCAGACGAATCCACTGACTCCGCCGGTATATACGGGCACCACGGAGCGCAATGCCAACTGGGAGCAGACCGTGACGGGACGTGTGGCGCTGAAGTGGAAGCCGACCGACGATCTTGTCGTACTCCCCTCGATCTATTATCAGCACCTGCTGCTCAACGATACTGGCGCCTATTGGGAGTCGTTGTCGAATGCCTCCGAAGGCGTTTTCCGCAACGGGAATGCGTTGAAGAATCCGAGTGACGATCCGTACTATCTCGCCGCCGTGAAAGTCGAATGGAGCCTCTCTGGGGCGCAATTGATATCCAATACCAGTTACTTTTCCCGGAACCTGTCGTCGGTCTCGGACTATACGCAATTCGACCGGGCGATATTTCTCTACAACAGCTATCCGCCGCCGGGCAGCACCGGTTACTCGACATTTGGGGACAAACAGACAAACCTGTATCAAGAAATACGTTTGGCATCGACCGACGGCGATGCGCGATTCGTATGGACGGCCGGTATTTATGCTGCAAAGACCATAGAGAACGTTCCCCAGACCATCTACGACCCGACTCTCAATGCCGAACTCGTGGCCGACTACGGTTCGGCGTACGCGATCTGCACGACGACGACCCCTTGTCCGCGGGGGCTGATCTACAACGGGCCGACGGATCAGGAAGACGAACGGCAGTTGGCGCTGTTCGGGGAGTCCACGTTCAAGATTGTCGAGACGGTGAAGGCCACGCTAGGGATCCGCGTCTCGCGCATCGAGGTCACGGGCGCGACGGCCGCCGGTGGCGCGTTCGACGGAGTGCCGCTGGTACCGCTAGCTAGAGACCTCTTACGGGAGCAGCACGCAGACACCGGTAACCCCAAAGGCGGGTTTGGAGTGGCAGCCGACGCACGATCAGATGTTCTACACGAGCGTTGCAAAGGGCTTTCGTTCGGGCGGCGTCAACGCTCAGGTGAGCGACACCTGCGCCGCGGACCTCCAAACCATCGGACTGCCGGTGGGCCCCGACGGGCAGCGGCACGTGCCATCCTTCTACGGTTCCGATTCTCTGTGGAGCTACGAGATCGGCGCGAAGAACACGCTGTTGGATCATCGCCTGCAGATCAACTCGAGCCTCTTCTGGATCAATTGGAAAGGAATCCAGCAGAATGTCTATCTTCCGATCTGCGGTGAGGAGTACGCCGCCAACCTCGGCAAGGTACGAAGCGTCGGTGGGGACGTCGACATCATCTTCAGGCCGATCAAGGCCCTCACTACGGAGCTGACGGTCGCCTATACGGATCCAAAGTATACGCAAGCGTCATGCGCAGGCTCCCTGGTGTTCACCGGTACCGCGTGTAGCGGTGCAGCCGGTACCGCGGCTCCGGTTGCAAGCACGGGCGACGTATTACCTAGCGCTCCCTGGACATTCTTGGCGTCGGCAGAATACGCCGCGCCCTTCGCAATGCTCGGCGGACGGACCTTCTATGCTCGCTTCGACTATCAGGAATCCACCGCACAACCGGGGGTTCAACCTTACATGGACTACCATAATTCGCTTTTCGACAGCACGCTGCCGGGCGTCCAGGCGGCACGTAATTTGTCTCTGCGTGCCGGAATGCGCTTCAGTGGATTCGATATATCGGTGTTCGGCAACAATCTCACCAACAACATGCCCATCCTCTATGAGTCGAGGGATGTCGCGAACGAATGCGTGACGGGCGCGCCCTGTGGTGCCACACCAAACGGTCCGCCGGATGTCGACAATCTCTATTTTGTGCGCAGCGTTCGTCCGAGAACCCTCGGATTGACCGCGACGTATCGGTATTGACGACGAGAGGAGGAGTGGTCGGTGTGATTGGATCAATAAGGTCGCGATACCGGGAGGGTTTGGCATGTCGGCGGCCTTGAGCCGGCTCGCCATTCTGACGGCTGTCCTCGCGTGGACTCTGACGATCTCGGTCCGTGTTGCGCGCGCGGACGATGCAACGCCCAAGACCCTCGCCGAAGCGATTGATCTGGAGGCGAAGGACGCGTTGCCGCTTACTGCATTCTACGATCCACCCGTCCCGCTCCCCGCGGCAGCTCCGGGGACATTGATCAGGTCTCAACCTTTCGCCGGCTACGATCTGCCCAAGGGCGCGACGGCCGTGCGGATTCTCTACCATTCTCTCGCCTTGAACGGCGATGACATTGCCGTCTCGGGCGTCGTCCTGATACCGGACGGTGAATCGCCCGCCGGCGGCTGGCCGCTCATCGCGTGGGCGCATGGGACCAGTGGTGTTGCCCGGATGTGCGCTCCGTCCCTCATGAAAGACGTGGAATACGGCGACGAGGGCCTCATGCCCATGGTGGCCGCGGGATTCGCCGTGGTGGCTACCGATTACGCGGGCCTCGGGGCTCCGGGCCAGCACGCCTATCTGAACAAGATTCCCCAGGCGAGCGATGTGATTTTCTCGGTGCGGGCGGCGCGACAGGCGGTACGTACGCTGGGCAAAAAGTGGGTGGCCATCGGTCATTCCCAGGGTGGCATCGCGGTGTGGGGCGTGGCGGAGCGCGAGGCGACGCTGCGAGATCCCACCTACGCCGGCGGGGTTTCGGTCGCGGGATATATGGATACCGAGGTCTGGGCCTCCGGCGTCGTCGTGCCGGATCCCGAGACCGCGCTCTACTGGCCGATGCAGGCGTTCGGCATCAAGGCGAGCTATCCGTCGTTCGACGTCGCGCGCATGCTCACGCCGGCGGGGATGAGCGTTTACGAAGAGGTCACCACGAAAGGATGCTATTACCGCTCCTACGTGGTCTGCAGGGAGATCGGACAGAAGCCGTTGGCCTATCGGAATTGGGCTGCGGCACCCGAGGTGAAAAAATATTTGAGGGACAGCCAGAGCGCGGATAAGCCGATCGCCGGCCCGTTGCTCGTGGTCGCCGGCGACGATGACAAGTCGGTGTTGATCAAGAGCATCCGGCGGAGCGTGAACCATGCCTGCCATATCGGGCTGCCGATCGAATTCTGGCACCGCCCCGGACTCGATCATGACCCCCTCATGCAGCAGATGACACCCGAGATACTCCGTTGGGCCCGAGCCCGACTCGACCATGAGCCCTGGACCGGTAACTGTCCAACCACGCCGCCCGGCGCGGGCAAACCCTAATTGCCGGTATCGCCCTATGACCCACTTCGTAATCGCCCGATTCCTGCACGAAACCAATACCTTTGCGGCCACTCCGACGCCGCCGGAGGATTTCGATGTCTATTGGGGCGAGGACGCCCGAGCGAGCATGAGGGGATCGGACGTGTCCATGGCGCCGATGGTGGAGCTGGCTGATCGGCTGGGCGCCACGGCCGCGACACCGGTGGCGGCGTCAGCCAATCCCAGCAGCCGCGTGACCGATGCCATGTTCGAGCGCGTGGCTTCAGCCATCGTGGGCGCGGCGGAGCAGGGCTGCGACGCGGTATTGCTGGAGCTGCATGGCGCCATGGTCACGCAGAGTCATGATGATGCCGAGGGGGAACTGCTAGCACGTGTTCGCCAGGCTGCTCCCCGGGTGCCCATATGTATCGCGCTGGACCTGCACGCCAACATTAGCCAGCGGATGATGGACAACGTCGATGTGGTGGTCGGATACAAGACTTATCCACATGTGGATTTCCGCCAAACCGGCGAGCACGCGGCCGAGTTGGCTCGCCGCACCCTGCTGGGTGAAATCCGGCCGGTGACGCGCTGGCGCCCGGTGCCCATCCTGGCCTGTACGATCGCCATGAGAACCGATAGCGGTCCCATGGCCCGAGCCGTGGCCGCAGCGCGGGAAGCTGAGCACGAACCCGGTGTACTGGCGGTCTCGATCTTTGGCGGCTTTCCGCTGGCGGATATTGCCGATGCGGGACTATCCGTGGTCGTTACGGCCGACGGTAACGCGGCGCTGGCACAGTGCGTGGCGGACCGGATTGCCGCTCAGTTGTGGGTCGAGCGCGACGAATTCATTTACACCAGCCCGCCGCTGGCGGATTCGCTGGCCGAGGCCGATGCGCTGGCCGGGCAGCCAGGCCGGGGACCCGTGCTGTTGTTCGATCACAGTGACAACGTCTACTCGGGGGGCACCGCGGATACCATGGATGTGCTGCAGGGCGCGCTGAAGGCCGGCCTGACGGGAATCGCCACCAGTCCGATTTGCGATCCCGAGGCCGTGGCGGAGATTTGGGCCGCCGGTCTCCGTGCAGAGCTCGAGGTGGAGGTCGGCAACAAAGTACCTCAGCCGTTTTTGGGACGGGGACCGGACCCCATGCGCATCCGGGGCCGGGTCACCTGCCTGCATGACGGCGAAATACCGATGCCTAACAGCATTTATGGGGCCTTCCATCAGTCGCTCGGCCGTACCGCCGTGTTGGACGCGGGTGCGGTCAAGCTCATCGTCAGTGAGCGGCGCATCGAGCCCTGTGACTCCAAGCTCTTTTCCGACCTTGGCATCGACCCCCGCGCGCAGCGCTTCTTGCTGATCAAATCGCGCATGCACTGCCGGCCGATTTTCATGCCCTTGGCGCGCGGCCTGGTACTCTGCGATTCGGACCGGGGCGGGCCTACCAGCTCCAAAATCAGTCTCTTTCCAATCCGTCACATGCGACGCCCGCTGTTTCCTCTGGATCGCCATTTCGATTGGCGGTCCGGATGAAGGTCGCGCTCGACCCGGACGGTTGGGTAGCGCGTATTTTCCTGTGTTTTGCCGCCACGGCCGGCATCGTGTACGTCAACATCATGCCGGCCTTGGTGGATGCCCTGCAGGCCGGCCTGGGTTTCAGCATTCAGGAAGCCGGTCGTATCGGAAGCGTCAATACCTATGGAGGTGCGCTGGGTGCCTTCACCATGGCCTTCATCGCACCGCGTTTGCGTTGGCGCCGCACGTTGGTGGTATTGGCGATGGCCTTGATGGCTTTCGATGCCGGTTGCTTACCGCTGCGCGGCGCTTCCGTGATGATGGTCATGCGCTTCATGCATGGTCTGTTCGGCGGCGCCATGGTGGGCATGGCTTTTTTCATCATCGCGCGCAATCAGAATCCTCGCCGAACCTTCGGCGTCCTGATGGTGTTGCAGTTCGCACTCGCCATGGGTTCGCTCGCGGTGCTGCCGGCTCTGGTGCGCCTAACCGGCATCGAGCCCCTGTTTTGGCTGCTGATGGGCTTTTCCGCGCTGACCCTGGTATTCGTGCTGCTGCTGCCGGAGTACCCGCCGCGAATGATCGAGAACGCCGTCCCCGATACCCGCATGTCTGGATTGCGTCTATGCGCGCTGGCGGCGGTGTTGTTGTTCCAGATCGGCAATATGAGCGTCATTGCATTCAGCGTGAGCCTGGGCCAGGCAGGAGGATTGTCCCTGAACTACGTGAGCGAGTCGCTGAGCGCTTCGGGATTTGCGGGTTTGCTGGGTGGCATGGTGGCCATGTTCATGCCCACCCGTTGGGGATTCACCAGACCGTTGATCGCGAGCATGTTGCTGTCGGCCGGAGCTCTTGCGGCATTGTCCCACGTGAGTGACCGCACAGTTTGGTTGCTGGCCACGCTCGCTAACGGCATGGCTTGGGCTTTGGTGATTTCGCTGTTGCTCGGTCTGTGTGCCAGTTTCGACTACAGCGGCCGAAGCGCGGTGTGGAGTGGCTTTATGTCGAAGCTTGGCCTTGCCACGGGTCCCCTGCTGGGTTCCTTCCTGCTGAGCACCCCCGCCCGATATCAAGCCCTGGCTGTGTCGGGTTCGGTCTTTGTATGCCTGGCTTTGCTATCGGCTTTGGCGCCCGCTCTAGCCGCCGACCGCCGCGCTTCGCGGTCGCCGCCCGAGCGCGCAGCTGCCAGCGCAGCCGTGCGAGAAGGTCCTTCACAGAAGATGAAACGACAGTCGGCAGCCGGAATGAAGAATATGAGTTTACGTCAGAAGCTGTAGCCGAATTTCACCCCGAGGATCCGTGGCCTAAGGGGTGTTTGCGCGACGATGAACTGATCGGTGCTGGTAAAGACGGCTGCGTTTGAATTCGAGAGATTCTTACCGTAGGCCGAAATAGTCCACTGGTCCTTCGACAGCCCGACTGAGGCGTCAAAGGTCGTGTATCCGGGATCATCGAAGCGGGACCTGCCGGTATCGATGGTCTCGCCCGGAAGGAATGGCGGATTTGAGCCCGCCTGCGTGAAGGAGTGCCCTTGGTGCTGCATCCCTGCTTGTATGTATGCCGCCCCGCCGTTGAAATATCCAAAGTATGTTGGCGCGTTGATAGTGAAATCGTAGCGCAGGAGCAGTGTGTAGTGGATCGGGGGTGAATCGGCCGCCGGCGCGCCTTGCGGCCCGAAAGGATTGGCCAGCGGGGTGCACGAGGTAGGGCCAGAGGGGCAGAGCTCGGTGATCGGCTTGCCGAAGTTCACACTCGCGGGATTATTGTCGATGATCGCCGGGGAGTTCAGCTGCTCGCTTTTGTTCCAGGCGGCCGCACTCCGCAGGGTCAGGCCGCGCCAGAGTTGGGCGTTGAACTGGGTTTCGACACCGTCGATGCGGAAGTTCTGGCCGTTGTCGTCGAAAAAGGCGGTGCCGGTAAAGCCGGGATCAAAGAATGAGACCTGGACGTTGTCCCACTTCTCACGGTAGAAAGACGTATTCCACTGGAAGGATCGGTTGAACAGTCGCCAATCTGTCTTCCATCCCACTTCATAGTTGTCGAGCTGATCGGGATGATACGACTCGGGAATGATGTACTGCGGCTCGCCGTCCGGACCGAGGCCGTGCGTACTGCCCCCATTCTGATTGAAGCCGCCAGGGCGGAAGCCTTGCGAGAATGTTAAGTAGGCCAGGATATGCTGCTGGGCGTCAAAGAGGGTGGGGTCCATGTGCCATGCGAGGTTCGCCTGATAGCGTTTACCTGATTCCGTATCTCTGAGGTTTTCGGCATTGAGGTTCGTCGAGAACGTGGGGTCGTGGCAGCCGCCCGCCGGTGCTCCCCCCTCAAAGCACCCGAAGGCAGTCTGAACCACACCCTCGAGGCTGTTCAGGAAGATGAAGTGCCTCACGCCTCCGGTTAACGTCAAGTGGGAAGTCACATCAAAGCTGAGCGAGGCGTATTCCGCGATCTGCCGCTCCTGCCGCCTGGCGTCATTGAAAAAGCTCGTATCGGGCTGCAGACCAGGGTTCTTTACAGTTGTCCCCGGGAACGTGCCGTCGACCGCAAAGCAGCCCGAATTTCCGGGACTCCCCGCTGGGGCATTTGACGTGCACGCGGGCACTGACTCGTTTAGGAAGTACGACTCGTCGTAGACGACGTTGTCCTCCTCGAAGACGCCCAATATCCCCCGCAGGCGCCAGGTTCCGGGCGTTTGCACACGCAGCTCGTTTTGTGAATGTTGGTTTTGCTGATCCGATCGCAGGGGTTCCACCGCCGAGAAGCAGGTGGACTTCAGGCGATTATCGCCACCGGACCCCGGGCCGTAACACTGATAGTAGGATCCATAGACTCCGCGCGCGTAGTTCGTGTAGTCGATCTGGTTCTCGACGTGGCGAGTGAGATAGCCGCCCGTATAGATCAGGTCGAGTGCCCCGGCCTTCCCATTGAGCCTCCACGCAGTGTTCGAGGCCCGGTCGTCGTGGTAGCTCGGGGTGAACAGCACTACCTCCAACGGATTGAGCTTTTGGCCGTCCGGAGCGTACGGATACTGGTAGAACACCCCGTCGGCATCCAGGCTCTGGTACAGCTGGGTCACCAGGAAATCCCAGTCGTCGTTGAACTTATACAGCGCCTCTGCCCGCGCCCCCTGGTACGTAACCGGATTGATATCGTTTCCCACGAGGGCGGCATTGTTGGCCACTGGACTGCCGGGGGGCACACAGAAACCATTGTTCACTCCACCGTCCGGACACTGTCCATTCACAGCGGGGAAGTTGGCATAATGAATGCCGTAGTCGGTATCCTTGCGTGTGAACGTCCCCGGTACGTTGTTGATGTAGCCGCCTTGATGGTCGTTGTAGGCCACGAGGCGCACGGCCATGTGTTCCGGAATGATCGGCAGATTGATGACGCCGGTGACCGCAGTATTCGGGTCGCCACCCGCCGTAACACCGTAATCACCGCTGAAATTCCCCTCCACCACGTCGAGCTTCGGCTCGTTGGTGATATAGCGGATCGCGCCCGCCTCGGCGCCCGAACCAAACAGAGTCCCCTGCGGGCCTTCGAGCACCTCGATGCGCTTCATGTCCACCATGTAGATGTCCAGATTCTGGTTCGGAAGCTGAACTGACTGGTCGTCCAGGTAGACGGCAACGGTCGGCCAAAGGCCGATGACGCCGCTCGCCTGTGTGGCCTGCGAACCGGCGCTGACGCCGCGCATGAAGATCTCGTTCTGGCCCGGACCGTTGTCTGCGGAGGAGAGGTTCGGCAGGAGCCTGACATAGTCCTCGAACGACGAGATATGCAACTGCTGCAGAGTCTGTCCGTCGAGGGCTTGCATCGTGATCGGGACGTCCTGGCTGCTCTCGTTGCGGCGAGTAGCGGTGACGATGATCTCGGTCAGCCCCTGCGGGACAGTGGGCGTTGCCGCGGTTTGGGCGCCATTTGAGTCCGCGGTGACCGCCTGAGAAGACCCGCTCGCATCGGTCGTGCCCGTGCTTGTCCCGGGCTGGGCCGAGAGCGCTCCAAAGGACGCTCCGCTAAGGATTGCAGCCACCGCATGGCACACCTTCGACTTCATAGCGCGAATCCCCCTTATATTATTTGCCTGGTCCGCCGCTACGGCCGATCACATTATAGCCGCAACAGCGAAAGATCTCCCTGTGGTGAGCCCCTTTCAATGGGGGCAACACCGCGCTCGTGTGCTCGATGCTAATGGAGCACATGGCTGTACCAAAGCGATACAAATCGCGTTGCTCGATAAGCTGAGCTTATAGATGATAGCCCATTCCAATGTTAGCCGACCCACCGACCAGCGCGGCCGCGTAACCCCTCTCGCACACGGGCGATATATTGACTGGCGCGCAGTCGCGAACCGGTCGCCCTCGGGCCGCTCTCAGGCGCGATCGCATCCTTCAGCGCAGGGGTGGCCATGATCGGCTCGTCACTCGAGGAAATGGACATCAACCCCATCATCGCGACGCCTCACGGGTCCTCGCCGGGGAGCGTAACGTAAGTGGGGGTGCGACGAGCCTCAGGCAGTATGGCTGAATGCAGAGGGTTTCCGAAATCGAGGATTCGCGATTCGATAATCGTCGAGTCGGTGCGTATTCCGGCCAAGTGAACGCTGATTCCACGCCATCGTAAGCGCGCGGTAAGTGCCGGCGGCCGAGGCCGCCGACCAACGCGTCACGCGTATGTAACCGCTGCAGCGATTTCACTAACGGGTGCCGCTTCGCATAAGTCTGGCTTATGGATGACACTTGCTTACATTATTTGCCCACTGATTTTCGGCGTCTTAAGGTAGAAGCACCGATTTTCGATGTGGCGGACATCGACCTGATCCGCGGCCGGTTCAACGTCATGAGCGAGCTTGCCCGTTTGATTAACTAAGCTGGAGTTACGAATCGATGGAGAGTGCTTTGCCTCGCTCCGCCCGCGTGGTAATTGTTGGAGGAGGTGTTATCGGCTGCAGCCTCGCGTATCACCTTACCCAGTTGGGTATCCGCGAGGTTGTATTGTTGGAGCGCATGTCTCTAACGTGCGGAACCACGTGGCACGCGGCCGGTCTGGTGCCGACACTTCGTGCGACGTACAACATGAGCGCGTTGGCGAAGTACAGCGCAGATCTGTACGACACCCTGGAGACCCTGACCGGTCAGGCCACCGGATTCGTGCGAAACGGTTCTTTGACCATAGCGACACATCAGGAGCGCCTTACAGAACTCAAGCGTGGTGTGTCGATGGCGAGACTGTGCGGGTTTCCGTGCGAAGTCGTTACCCAGGAACGCGCAAAAGAACTTTGGCCACTGCTGAATACTGACGGTGTCGTCGGCGGCATTTATCTACCCCGCGATGGAATCGTCAACCCGGTCGACCTCACTCAGGCGCTTGCAAAGGGTGCGCGCAAGGGGGGTGCGACGATTCGAGAGAATGTCCGGGTTTTGGACATCAGGGTAAAGGACGGCAAGGTGGCGGGGGTCGTCACGACCTGCGGGGACATCGATGCCGAGTTCGTGGTCAACTGCAGCGGGATGTGGGCGCGCAATTTAGGGCGCAAATCCGGCGTCAACATCCCGTTGCACGCCGCGGAACATTACTACGTGGTGACGGAGCCCATCCCAGGCCTGCCGGCGATGCTCCCAACATTGCGAGATCTCGATAGCTCTAATTATTTCAAAGCCGATGCCGGTAAGCTTCTGGTCGGTACGTTCGAGTTGGAAGGAAAGCCCTGGGGTCACGAGGGCATACCCGACAATTTCAGCTTTGACCAGTTGCCGCCCGATCTCGATCACCTCGAGCCGAACCTCGAAGCCGCTATGAAGCGCATTCCGATATTGCGTGACACGGGACTGAAGCTCGTCTTCAACGGTCCGGAGAGCTTCACTCCGGATGACCGGTATCACCTCGGTGAGGCGCCCGAGGTACGCAACTATTTCGTCGCGGCCGGATTCAACTCCGTCGGTGTCCAATCTGCTGGAGGAGTCGGGATGGCGCTAGCCAAATGGATTGCGGCCGGCCACCCTCCTGTCGATCTATGGGACGTCGACATCCGGCGCAACATGAGATTTCAGGGCACATCTCGCTATCTGTACGATCGAACCAAGGAAGTGCTCGGGTTGCTTTATGGGATGCATTGGCCCTTTCGTCAGTACGCCACCGCGCGAAATGTCCGTAAGAGCATCCTTCACGAGCGGCTCGCGCGTGCGAATGCGGGTTTTGGCGAGGTTGCGGGGTGGGAACGCGCGAACTTCTTCGCTCCCGCAGGGACTGAGGCGAATTACCAGTACAGTTGGGGTAAACAAAATTGGTTTGGATGGTCAGCGGCGGAGCACCGGGCCGTACGCGGGGCTGTCGGGGTTTTTGACCAGAGCTCCTTTGCGAAGATTCTCGTGCAGGGAACCGACGCGATGGACGTGCTCAATTGGATTTGTAACAACAATGTCGACACCCCTGTCGGGCGTGTCATCTATACCCAGTGGCTCAACGAGCGTGGTGGCATTGAGGCCGACCTCACCGTCACTCGCTTGAGTCCCGAAGGGTATCTCGTGGTTACTGGGCCGACTACTCAAGCTCGGGAGCTCAATTGGCTACTCCGGAACACTCCATCCGATGCACGGGCCAGCGTCACTGACGTGACCTCTTCCATGGCTGTGATCAGTGTGATGGGCCCCAACGCGCGCAAGTTCCTGCAGACCCTGACGGACGATGATTTGAGCAACGAGGCATTTCCATTTGCGACTTCGCGTGAGATCGAGATTGGCTATGCGGTGGTCCGCGCCTCCCGGATTACCTATGTGGGCGAGCTGGGTTGGGAGATCTATATTCCAACGGAGTTCGCACCCGACGTATTTGACCGGATCGTCGCGGCGGGCGAGCCCTTCGGCATGCGCCTCTGCGGGTACCACGCGCTCAATTCACTGCGGATGGAGAAGGGCTATCGGCACTTCGGGCATGACGTCGCGGATCACGATACACCGCTCGAGGCGGGATTGGGATTTTGTTGCGACTTCGTAAAGCCTTGCGGCTTCCTGGGCAAAGAGGCGCTTCTGCAGCAGAAGGAGCGCGGCCTTCGACGACGCATGGTGTTGTTCAAATTTATCGATCCGAGCGCACTTAGCTACCATGAGGAGCCCATTTACCGTGACGGCGAAGTCGTAGGCCGTACGACCTCGGGGATGTTTGGACACACAGTCGGGGCAAATGTGGCCATGGGATACGTTGGTCACGAGGGCGTTGTCACCAACGACTGGATCGAGGCGGGGCACTACGAAATCGAGATCAGCGGTCATCGCTACGCGGTCGAAGCGAGCCTGCGGCCTCTTTATGATCCCGGAATGGCGAAGATCAAATGCTAGCGCGGTGTTATTCGCCAATCGTCAGCAGCTTTGCCGAGAGTAAAACTTGAAATCTCACGCGCGCGTAGTGATCGTCGGAGGCGGCGTGATGGGCGTAGGGCTCCTTTATCACCTGGCGCTCGAAGGATGGAAGGATATTGTGCTGATTGAGAAAGGTGAGCTGACTTCTGGCTCGACGTGGCATGCAGCGGGCCAATGTCCGTTGTTCAACGGCTCGTTGAACGTGACGAAGGTGCATTTGTACGGGAATCAGCTTTACCCAAAACTCGGCGAACTCACCGGACACTCGGTAAGCTGGCATGCGTGCGGCGGGCTGCGTCTCGCGACAACCGACGAAGAAGTCCACTGGTTGAAGCACGTTCACGGGATTGCGAGGCTCGTCGGTTACGAGGCGCACATCGTCGGTCCCCAGGAAATTCGCAAGCTCCATCCATTTCTCGACCTCTTCGGCGTCAGGGCAGCATTGCACACGACGACGGACGGCCACGTGGCGCCGGCGGACGTCACCCTCGCGATGGCTGCAGGCGCCCGAAACCTTGGAGCCGAGATTCATCGACGTACGCGCGTGACGCATGTCCGTCCGTTACCGTCGGGGGAGTGGGAAGTCATCACTGAAAAAGGGAATATCGTCTGCGAGCATGTTGTAAACAGTGCCGGTAGTTATTGCGATGTCGTCGGCTCATGGACGGGCCTGAATGTACCCGTCGTCAACATGCTGCATCACTACGTGATCACAGAGTCGCTGCAGGAACTGGTCGATTGGCAGCCGGAATTGCCAGTCGTGCGCGATCCTTACTCGAATTCCTATCTTCGAGAAGAGGGTCACGGTGTGCTCGTAGGTCCCTACGAGACCGACACTGCCCACGTCTGCTGGGGAGGCGAGCCCCCTTCGTGGGAGTTCGAAAGCGAGCTTGTAGCGCCGGAACTCGATCGCCTGATGCCGTGGCTCGAGCAAGCGGCCGAACGCATGCCGCTATTTGCCAAAGCGGGCGTGAAGTCGGTGATTTCTGGCGCGATTACCCATACGCCGGACGGCGGGTACCTCTCCGGGCCCGCTCCAGGGCCTCGCAACTATTGGTTGCACTGCGGCGCATCGATCGGCGTCGCTCAAGGCGCGGGCGCGGGGAAATATCTCGCGCAGTGGATGGTGCACGGCCAAGCGGAAATCAACATGCGGGAATTCGATCCGCGCCGCTATGGCGACTGGGCGACCCGGGCGTACACGACCAGGGTTGCGATCGAGGACTATCAACATATGTTCTCCTGTCTGCCACCGGGCGAGCAGCACCAAGTCGGCCGCGGGCTGCGCAAATCGGCGCTCTACGAGCAACTGGCGAGCCGAGGCGCGCAGTTCGAGCAGGTCTTCGGCTGGGAGCGCGCACGTTGGTACAGTCCGAGGGGTGCGGCCGAGAAGTATTCGTTTGTTCGATCCAATTGGTGGCGGCCGGTGAAAGAGGAGGCGCTGGCGGTTCGCGAGCGCGTGGGCCTCATGGACCTCTCTACGTTTGCGAAATATGAAGTGTCCGGCCCCGATGCGTTTGGGTTCCTCGAGCGGATCTGTGCAAATAAAGTGCCCGCCAAGGTCGGTGGCTTGGTCCTGACGCACCTGTTGACCCCCGCGGGCTTTATCGAGAGCGAGATCACAATTACCAGGCTGACTGCCGATTGCTTCTACGTACTGTCGGCAGCGGTGGCGCAGGTCCATGACAAGTGCCAGCTCGAATGGCGCAAGCGCCCAGGTGAGCAAGTCTTGATCACCGACGTCACGGATACTTACGGTGTCTTGGTACTCGCCGGACCGAAAGCACGTGAAGTTCTTGCCGCCGTGACCAGCGTAGACCTCACCAATGCGTCGTTCCGCTGGCTCACCGGGAAGGAAGCGCAGGTTTCCAGCGTGCCCGGCGTTCGTCTGCTTCGGGTGAACTATGTTGGCGAGCTCGGCTGGGAGCTGCATATCCCCATGGATCGGATGCCAACTGTCTACAATGCATTGATGTCGGCAGGTAGTGGATACGGCATCAGGCTCTTCGGAACCTACGCATTGAACTCTCTGCGAATGGAGAAGGCCTATCGCGCGTGGGGCGCCGAGCTCACGAACGAAGTCACACTGGTTGAGGCCGGAATGGATCGCTTTGTCGACTACAGCAAGGAGTTTATCGGAAAGGCCGGAACGGTCAGGTCGCGGGATGAGGGGCCGCGCACACTTCTAGCGTACCTGCAAGTCGACACCGCGGACAGGGACTGTCTGGGCAATGAGGCGGTTTACAGCGGGGAATCGTTGGTGGGCGTGACTACGGGAGGGGCTAACGGATTTGCGGTTGGGAAATCCCTGGCTTTCGCGTACCTCGCGCCTCGGTTGGTGAAGGAGGGGTGTGAAGTGCAGGTCGACTTGCGCGGAGAACGGTGCTCGGCGAGGGTTATCCGCCAGCCCATCTGGGATCCCAAGAACGAGCGTTTGCGTGCTTGAGTTCATCGTGAGGCGATTTCTTGAAAGCCGTCGATGAAGAACACCCAGTCTCGTTCCAATATCGTGGCAGATGAGCTGAGACGTCACATCCTCTCTGGGCGACTTAGCTCGGGACATCATCTGCCCTCCGTGCGCCAACTCGCCCGTACGCAGAGCATCAGCGCATTCACGGCTGCGCGAGTATACGACGTGCTGGTCGCTGAAGGTTTGGTTGAAGCCCGCCGCGGGTCCGGCTACTACGTGGCCCGAAACGTCGAGTCTCTGCGATCGCGTTCCCTAGGAAAGGCCGATCCGCTAGCGGACTCTATTTGGACCCTGCGCCGCGAATACGATTCGCAAAAGGTTCGCGTGGATGCCGGCTGCGGATGGCTCCCACCCCACTGGCTACATACGGAGGGCGTGCGGTCCGCTCTGGGTCACATGGCGCGCAAGCCTTCCACCTATACAGCGCGATATGGCAGCGTATACGGCCTCCGCGCCTTGCGCCGGCATCTTGCGGTTGGACTCGCGCACGAGAATATTGAGTGCACCGAGGAGCAGGTCGTATTGACGCAAGGCGCCAGTCAAGCACTGGATCTATGCATCCAGGCGTTGGTCCAGCCTGGAGACTGCGTGTTGGTGGACGATCCCTCCTATCCCTATGTTTTGGCCATGCTGCGCGCCCGAGGCATTCGTGCCATTGGCGTTATGCGGACGGCCCATGGGCCGGACACGGCAGCGCTGCGGGCTATTCTTCGTACAGAGCGTCCACGCGCATTCATCACAAATACCTGCTGTCAGAATCCAACTGGCACGACGATCTCCCTGCGCGTCGCGCACGAGATATTGCTGCTTGCCAAGGAAATGGACTTCCTGGTGATCGAGGATGATATTTTCGCCCAACTGCCCGCCGAGCGGCCCACTAGCCTAGCGTCGCTAGGCGGCCTGCGGCATGTCGTTTATATCGGAAGCTTTTCCAAAACGATCGCGCCCAATCTCAGGGTAGGGTATCTGGTTGCCGATTCCGCCCGCATACAGCATTTGGCCGCTTTAAAGAACATTGTGTCGATCGCATCCTCGGAAATAGCGGAACATGTGGTCCTTGAGATCCTGACATCCGGCCGGCATCGGACCCACTTGGAGCGATTACGGCGGCGGTTGGCGAAAGCACGCATGGCGCTCACCTCGCGTCTCAGTGACCTCGGTATTGAGATCGTCTTCCGTAGCGAGGGGATGTTCCTGTGGGGGAAACTGCCTTACTCCCTCGACTCCGAAACAATCATGGGTATGGCGAAGAAGCGCGGGATATTACTCGCGCCGGGCGGGAATTTCAGACCCGATGGCCGGGATACGGGTCACTATCGTTTCAACGTCGCCTACGCCAATGATCCGATGCTTTACGAATTTTTCGAAAGCTTACCCTCGGCTACTTCATCACCGGCATCGTGAACTCGGCCGCGGAGCGACCCGCTGCAGGCCAGCGTTGCGTTACCGCCTTCAACCGCGTGTAGAACCGAACACCCTCCAACCCATAGATATGGTGATCGCCGAACAGCGAGTTTCGCCAGCCGCCGAAGCTGTAGAATGCCATAGGAACAGGGATTGGAACGTTGATGCCTACCATCCCCACCTCGATGGACGAGGCGAATGTTCTCGCGAATTCGCCGGTACGCGTGTAAATCGACGTGCCGTTCGCATAGGGGTGAGAATTGATGAGATCGATCGCCTCCTCGAGCGTATTAACTCGTACCACCACCAAGACGGGCCCGAAGATTTCTTCCCGATAGATCCGCATATCAGGTCGCACGTGATCGAATAGGCTCCCGCCCAAAAAGAATCCGTCACCACCGCCGGGTATTGCGATCTCCCGGCCGTCGATCACCAGTTTCGCCCCTTCCGCGATGCCCTGAGCTATGTAGTCGCGTACTTTGTTTAGATGCGATTTCGTGATGAGCGGGCCCATCTCCGTGTCGGGCTTGTCAGGTAGGCCGACTTTAAGTGCCCGTATCTTAGGCGCTAGGCACTCTGCTAGCCGGTCAGCCCCTTCGTCTCCGACTGCCACGGCTACTGAAATGGCCATACAACGCTCGCCGGCGGAACCAAAGGCCGCCCCCAGCAAGGCGTGGCTAACTTGCTCAAGATCGGCATCTGGCATGACGACCATATGGTTCTTCGCGCCGCCGAGCGCTTGAACGCGCTTACCGTGCGCGGTTCCTTCGTGGTAGATGTACTTTGCGATTGGGGTGGAGCCAACGAAACTGATGGCTGCCACATCGGGATGATGTAGGAGCGCGTCCACCGCCACCCTGTCGCCGTGCACGACATTGAATACGCCGTCTGGTAGTCCAGCCTCCTTGAGCAATTCTGCCAAGCGTATGGAGGTTGATGGGTCTCGCTCCGATGGCTTCAGAACAAACGTGTTGCCAGCCGTCAAGGCGATTGGAAACATCCACATCGGGACCATCGCCGGGAAATTGAATGGGGTGATCCCAGCCACAACCCCAAGTGGCTGACGAACATTGTACGCGTCGATCCCGCCGCCCACGTTTTCGCTGTACTCACCCTTTGTTAGATGAGGCATGCCGCAAGCGAACTCCACGGCTTCGAACGCTCGGGTAAGCTCCCCATGGGCATCGCTGATCGTCTTGCCATGTTCCCTGGAAATTAACCGCGCCAGTTCATCCGCAGCAGCTTCAACGAGATCCCGGAACTTGAACATGATCCGCGCGCGGCGAAGCACCGGTATGGCCGACCAGGCCTTGAAGACCGATGCGGCCGATTTGACCGCCGCATCGACCTCCTCTGCGGAGGCGAGCTGGACCTGAGAGGCGACACTGCCGGTTGCGGGATTGAAGACCTCGCCAGTGCGCGACCCGCCGTTGAAGATGGGGCGACCAGCGATCCAATGAGGGATCACGCTACTTGATGTCATGAAGAACTCCACGAATTAGGCGCGCCATCTCTCGGATCTCGTCCGGACTTGCGATAAAGGGCGGCCCTACGGCGAGCGTGTCTCCGGTAAATCGCAGCAGAAGACCTGCATCGAGCCCGCGTTCGAAAGCCTCCAGAGCTCGCAGACCAGGCTGTCCCTCCCGAGGGGTGAGGTCGACTGCCGCCGCCAAGCCAAAGTTGCGGATGTCTGCCACGTGTGGCTCGCCACGTAGCGAATGCATGGCCTCTTCCAGGACCGGCTCGAGGGCCGCCGAACGCGCGATAGCGCCGGTTTCCTCCATTGCATCGAGCGTCGCGATGCCGGCTGCGCACGCCATCGGGTGACCCGAGTAGGTGTATCCGTGAAATAGCTCAATCGCGTGCGGTGGCCCGGTCATGAACGCGTCGTGAATTGCTTGCCGGGCGATCACACCGCCAAAAGGGACAACGCCGTTGGTGATCGCCTTCGCGAAGGTGATGAGATCCGGGGTGACTCCCAATCGCTGTGACCCGAAGTTAGCGCCCACCCGCCCGAAGCCGGTAATGACTTCGTCGAATATCAAAAGAATCCCGTGTTGGGTACAGATGCTGCGCAGGCGCTCCAAATAGCCCCTTGGCGGGACGATGACGCCGGCCGATCCCTGCATGGGCTCGACAATTACTGCTGCTATGGTGTCTGGGCCATGCTTTTCAACGAGTTTCTGCAACTCGTCTGCCAAGTGAGCGCCCCAGGTGGGCTGGCCTCTCGAAAAGCGCATTTTCGAGGCATTATAGGTATGAGGAATGTGGTCAATACCCGGCACCAGCATCGAGGTGAACATAGCTCGATTGTTAGGCAAACCACCTACCGAGATGCCTCCGATGCCGACACCGTGGTAGCCCATCTCGCGACCGATGAGGCGAGTCCGATTGGTCTCGCCGCGAATCCGGTGATACGCAATCGCGATTTTCAACGCGGTGTCGACGGACTCTGAGCCGGAGTTCGTGAAGAAAACCCGATTCATGCCTTCCGGCGCCAAGCGGGCGATGCGCGCGGCGAGCTCAAAGGCCCCAGCATGACTCATCTGAAATGCTGGACTATAGTCGAGTTGGCTAACCTGCCGTTGAATAGCCCCGACGATGCGTGCATGACTGTGGCCTAGCGGCGTGCACCATAGGCCAGACAAGCAGTCAAACACTCGACGGCCGTCCGTAAGGGTGAAATAGGCTCCTTCGGCGGAAGCGATGAGCTTTGGCCGCTGTTTGAAATAGCGGTTATGTGTGAAGGGCATCCAATAAGGAGCAAGATCCAGCGACGCAATATTCATAGACCAACTATGACGCATGCACCCGCGAGAATTACAGACACACTTTAACGTATAGAGTCGCTAACTGTGTCGGTCGCCGCGTCTGTACAGTTCCACGCCTCCTCGCATCATCGACGAGAGCCAGCGGGGCATGTGCGGCGCAAAGCCGTCACTCGGCTGCATGCCTGCGTAGTATCGCAGCGCTGCCGGTCACGCCTTGCGCGTGGATGGGCTCCCAAAGCTCACCCCAAAGTACAGGGTCGTGCTAAGCGCCAGACCACAGTAAATCGGCCGGTACGACTCTAGTCCGTCGACAAAGAGCATCACCACCACCCCTACCGCACCCCCGACGATAGCCAGGATGGCCGCCAGACTGGTGCCACCTGACCAGAGGATGGCGCCGATGACCGGGACGAACATAGCGCCTACCAACAGGTCGTAGCCAATTGTCAGCGCGGCGATCACGTCATGGGTCAAGCACGACGTGGTCGCACACAACAAACCCAACACGAATAAGAGAATGCGGGATTGCCGCATCGTGCCGTAGCTGTGGACTCGACGGATCGGAAAGTAGACGTCCTCGAGCAATACCGTCGAGGTCGCGAGCAAACCTGCGGTCGCCGTTGACATGATCGCCGAAAGCGATGCAGCGATCACGAGTCCCCGTAATCCGTCCGGAAGCACGACGTTGAGAACGGCCGCGAACGCGCCGTCGGTGTCGGAAAGCGGCGACAGAAACGAGCGTCCCGCCGCGCCGATGACAGCACAGGCGGCTGCGAAAGCGATGCAATAGCATCCGACAAGCACGCCGCCCCATCGCGCAATAGACACGGTTCTCGCCGTGAAAACCCGCTGCCAGCTGTCCTGCGCGATCAGGATGCCGAGAAAGTAAAGCGTGACATAAGCGGTAAGCTTGGCTGCGCCGATGCGGCCGAGCGAGAAAAAATCCGCAGGCAACTTCGCGTGCATACCTGTCCAGCCGCCCGCATGGATTATCGCCGCCGGCAGTAACACGGCGAAGATGCCGACCGTCTTTATCACGAACTGCACGATGTCTGTTGCGGTCAGCGCCCACATACCTCCCATGACCGAGTAGGCAATCATCACACCACTGGCGATCAGGATGGATACAGTCCGCGGGATGCCCAGCGAGCCTTGCATTACGGCTCCGGCCGCGATCGTCATGGTCACAACGATCATGAAATCGTAAGCTGCCATAATCAGGCCACCTCCGATACGGGCGGTCGTGCCATAACGACGTGCGAGAATCTCCGGAATCGTGTACAGCTTCAGCTTGAGGATGCGCGGCACCAGGAACACGCCGACAACGATCATGCCGAAGCCGTACATCGAGACGAACCACATGCCCGAGATGCCCGTTTCGTAGCCGAGCC
>Ga0182024_10007797_pt1 | contig 22955 bp, 19 predicted proteins | sample P32metaG_FD_120480 | JGI IMG/M metagenome (GOLD analysis project Ga0182024, IMG submission 120480) | Permafrost microbial communities from Stordalen Mire, Sweden - P3-2 metaG (Illumina Assembly) | ecosystem: Environmental > Terrestrial > Soil > Wetlands > Permafrost | place: Sweden: Stordalen... | reverse complement strand
AACCGGATCCGTTGCGCAGGATACTTCGACTTGTTTCTTCGTGGTGTACTTCCCTTTCGTGACCGTCGTTCGGCACTGGCCGCAGTTGACGCCGGCGCGTAGCGCAATCCTCTTCAACTTACGCAGGAAGTGGTTGTCTGGCACGCCCGCTTCATTCACGAAGATCCAGCGGCCGCCAGGGTTGGCCTTGCGGCGAGCTTTGAGGGCCGCTGCGAGGGCATCCGGGATCGGAATCGTCCTACTTTCGTGATTCTTCACTGTGAATCCAACGTCCTGCTTGCTCCGCACCGTGTACGTCTTCTTGTCAAAATTGATGTCTGCCCACGCAGCGTAAGTTACCTCCTTGTCCCGACAGGCCGTTCCTAAAAAGAACTTGTAACGAATGGCCTCCTCGTCGTCCATCTCCCCAAACAGCTTTTTCAATTCATCGTCGCTGTAGGGAACTGCGGCCTCCGTTTCCACAACGGGCATCTCGTCTTTGGGTAGCCGAGCCTCCACCCCGTTCTTCTTTAGCAAGAAGCTTACGATGTTGATGCGCGTGTCGATCGTCTTGCCGGCGAATCCCTTGGCAGTAAGGAAATCTTTGTATTTTCGCAGCGCGGCCACATTGATTTCGTCCAGAAACTTAATCGGGCCCAATCCCTCGATGAATTCGTTCAGCGCGAGGCGATATTGCTCGCGCGTCTTCTTTGCTTTGTTCTTTTTCTGTTCGAGGTATGTTTCGACGACGGAGCGGATGGGCAGGCGATTACTGTTCTGCATGGCTGTGAGTTCGTTTACAGTGAGTCCGCGTGCCTGCGCTTCGTACAGCTTTTCGATCTCGTCGGCCTCCTGTCGGGCCTCAGCGAACGTAGCGGAATGGAGGGGATGTCTCTTTTGAACCCCATTGACAAAGGGTCGTACGAAGAACGGTCCTACCAACGTTGAGGTCCGGATCCCGCGGCCTTCTCGGATCTTTTCCGCGCGCCACTTTCCATCACCGGCCTTCACACGCCGATAGAGCGTGAGCATATCGCCTCCCAAATCACAGCCAGAATAGTACCAAGTAGTGAAAGGCGCGTCAACCTGCCTAGAATGTCCTGTTTTATTGGGTATTTGGATGCTAAAAGTATGTGGCGGAGAGGGGGGGATTCGAACCCCCGATCCCGATTTTGTCGGGATAACTGCTTAGCAGGCAGCCCTGTTCGGCCACTCCAGCACCTCTCCGCGGGAACAACGAATGGCTCGGCGTGCGGCAGCCTGCGCTGGTAAGTATAGCATCAACGTTTGGGTGGCGGGCAGGGCGCGCCACATTCGCTGATGTGAGAAAAGCAGATCCCTCACCAGCTGTCGCGGGTTCGGGATGACAACGCGAGGTGAGGAGGCAGGCGAGCAGGGAAGCACTGCGGCACCGAATAACCACACCGCCAAAGCACCAAAGCGCTGAGACACCGAAGCGCAAAACCTGCCCGCTACAAAATGCCACGACAAAATCAACTGCGAAGAGCCGGCGGGACGCCCTTCGACGCCGCCTCTGGCGGGCTCTCAGGACAAGCCGGCGCTACGCAAATCGCGGCCGCTCGGAATTTCAACCGACACGCATGGCTCGTCGCATGATTCTTGAATTGCGTTACGCAAATTTTATGGCTGGGAATTGACCGCAGGGTCTTGCACGGTGGCGGGGCGGTCTTCAGTGGTGGCGCGGAGGGTGGCGGATTCGTCGGTGTAAAAGCTTCGGTAGCCGAAATTTCCGGCGCGGGCTGTGAGGGTGTAGGCGGTGATGCGGCCGTTGGGGTCTGGTTTGCCGGGGGTGTATTGCAGAGTGTAGTGGGACAGTTGCGCGGATTGGGCGGCTTTTCGTACCGCGTCGCCTAGAGTCTCTATGGAGGGTGGGGCGCTGGCTTCGCTTTGTTGATACGTGTTGATCGCTTCTTGAATGGCGGCTAGGGATTCGCGGGCGCGGGCTTCGGCTTCGGTTTTCGAGCCTGATAATTTCCAGGGGACGGCGAACCAGGCGATGGCCCAGAGGATTGCGAGGAGGATGCCGCAGACTACGGCGACGCGTTTGTAATTGGTCTTTGTGGGTTTGGTGGTTTTACCGGCTAGCAATGATTCGGTGTCGGCCAGGGCTTTTTGATCGGCACCGCAGTAGGGGCAGACTTCACTGGCTTGGTTGATGGGTTGCTCGCACTCGGGGCAGGAGTACATCGGCGGGACATGTTAGCAGTTTTCTGTTTGGGAGGCGGCGCGGGCGGGGAAGGCGGAAGATTTGCCATGGAGGCACAGAGATACGAACAGAAGGTTCATCGAGCAATTGTGGCGAAGTGGGTACGGCCTCGGCGCGGTGGAGAACGCGAAAGATTTAACGCAGAGGGCGCAGAGGTCGGAGCGCAGAGTTCGCAGAGAAAGGCGAGAAGCACGGAGCGCGATTGGGCTGGGCAACCTGATTGGGAATTCGGGTATCATCTCTTGCAGCGGTTCGGCCAAGTTGCGGTCGCGCAGGCGCATATGCCGTCCAGCCCGGCAGGACAATTCGTTTCGATTGAGGTGGCGCGGGGCCTTCTGCAGAAGGGGGCCGCGCCGGCGGAATGGAATCTGACGGCGGGGCGTTTTCAGCTGACGCTGGAACGCAGCGTGGCGCATCATTTTACCAACGCGACTTCTCACCTGTCTGGTGGCGCGTCCTCCAACACGCATTCCAATACACCCTCCCACGCATCGCCCGACGCGCGCGCGGTTCAGGCGTATCTGGATTCGCTGCATGCCGCGGATTTGGCGCTGGCTTGCGCTTGCAGTGACGGGAATGCGGCGGCGTGGGATTTTTTCATGGCGCGATTCCGTCCGGAGCTTTATCGCGCAGGGCGGGCGATTGCGGGGGAATCGGCGGGGCGCGAGCTGGCGGATTCGTTGTACGCCGAATTGTATGGACTGCGGGAAGTGGCGGGGCAGCGCAAGTCGCTGTTCGATTATTTTCTGGGGCGCAGCAAACTGACGACGTGGCTGCACGCGATTCTGGCGCAGCGTCATGTTGACGGTATCCGGCGCGCGCGCAGGACTGAGCCGCTGGAGGAAGACGAAGCGGGGGAGCGCGTGTATGCGGCGCAACAAACTTTGACGGGGAATTCGACGACGAGTTCGCCGGACCCGGAGCGCAACCGGTTTCTCGCGATATTGCAAGCCGTACTGACGGCGGCGCTCGACGCACTTGAGCCGCGCGATCGTTTGCGGCTGGCTTACTATTATGTCGAGGGGCTGACGCTTGCGGAGATTGGTCGGCTGGTAGGCGAGCACGAAGCCACAGTTTCGCGGAAGCTGGAACGCACGCGGCGGGAGATACGCAAACACGTGGAAGGGGCGCTGCGGCAGGAGAAGAAGTTGAGCGCGGCGCAGTTGCAGCTCTGTTATGAATACGCGCGCGAAGAATGGCCGTTTGATTTGACGCGGGCGCTTTCGCCGGGGGAATGAGCAGCGGAGTGTTGGTGCAAGAATTGGGGTTTCGCGCGTTCTAAGTGCGGGAGAGGAGATCGGGAGAAGGAATGGCGGCGCGGGAAGAAGACAAGGCGATGGCGGGGTTGCTGCGGCGAAGCCTGGCGCAGGACGCGGGGGCGGGCTCGGGCGAGGTCTGTCCGGAGCCGGAGATTCTGGCGGCGTACTTCGATCGCGCGCTCGATGCACAGAAAACCGCGCGCTACGATTTGCATTTTTCGCGCTGCTCGGTTTGCCGGGAACAGCTGGCGGCGATGGCGCGCGCGCGTGGTGACGGTGCTGCAGCGAAAGAAACTGTGGGCGCGTGGGATTGGCTGATGGGGCCGCGCTGGTTAATGCCGGCGGCCGCGATGCTGGTGACGCTGCTGGTGTTTGCCGGAATTGCTTGGCGCATATGGAGGCCTGTGGCGCCTGCGAATCAGATCGCGATGTCGCGACCCGACGCCGTGCCATCGCCGAACTCTGTGCCGCCGGCCAACCCTACGTCGCGCGAGAGCTCTGCGCCATCACCGGACGTTGTGCGGCGGCCTGAAAATGCGCGGGCGCTAGATGTTGCGCCACCCCCCGCGACGGAAAATCTTATGGTGCGGCCTGCGGCGCCGAACCAACGTGAGGTAGCGGGCGCGCCTGTTAAGCCCAGCGAATCCGACAAGTCACGCGTGCTCGGCGCGACGCCTGCCTCCCGCGCGATGTCTCACGCGGACACTGCGGCACGACGTGATGAATTGTCGTCAGTCGGCAGCGCCCGCGCGAAGTCTCCGGCGGAACAGGCAGTGCCGCCGCAGCCGCAGATGATGGCTCGGCAGAAGAATCCGGAAATTGTGAGGGGAGCGATGCGCGCAGGAAGCGCGAGCCCGGCGGCCGGCGCGCCTGTGACTACAGCCGATGAGACCGCAAGTGTAACTGCGGCTGCGCCGGACACGACGGTGGCTCCGGCAGCGCGGCCGGCGCAGAAAGCGGAAGCGGATTCCATGGAGAGCGATTCCAGCGCGGCTGTGCAGGCAGATGAAGCCAAGGAAGCGTACGCCCCGAAAACGAAATTGCCTGTGACGGCGGTGCCTGCGCAGTCTGTGAGTGCCGCGAATCTGACCGCGAGCAAAGCGAAGGAATCCGCGGCGCTGGCGAACTTGCAACAGACGCAAATTTCGTCGAACCTGATGAAGCTGCAGATTCAAACGCCAGATCCAAAGATTTTGTGGATGATAGCGAGCCCGGGCTTGATCGAAAAATCCGAGGATGGCGGCGCGACGTGGAAACCGGAATATGTGGAGACCCGCGCGCTGATTCTAGCCGGCGCCGCACCGACGGCGAAGATTTGTTGGGTGGTTGGAGTGAACGGAACCATCCTGCGCACGGCCAATGGAACGCATTGGAAGACGATAAGTCCGCCGGCGGAAACGGATTTTGTGCGCGTGGAAGCGTCGGATGCGTTGACAGCGACGGTTACGGCGATGGATGGGCGAAAGTTTTCGACGTCCGACGGCGGGAAGAGTTGGAGTAGCGTGAAATAGCGGCGACGCGCGAATCAGAAGCCGGGCACGAGCATCCTGCGGCGGGCAGGCATGCAGTGCCCCTACGGAGCCGAGGAATAGTTGACGCCTGGGCAAGCTGGGGCGCAGCAAGCAGCGCCCCTACCAATCAAAAGCAAAGGCAACGGCAACGGCAACCGCAACCGCAACGACAAAGGCAACGGAGCCGGCGGGACGCCCTTCGACTCTGCCTCTGGCAGGCTCTCAGGACGAGCCGGCGCTACGAAAAACGAGGTTGCAACGCGAGTGATTTTGTCCTGATTTACCCTGCAAGAAAATCCTGATCTTACGTTCAAAGATGGAAGAAGCAATCTAGGGAGGCGAAAGCCATGTGCTTGCGCACGCGGAAGGTATTTGGCACGACGATTTTGGCGGTGTTTTTTGCGACGGCGCTGCTCGCGGGATATTTGCGGCGAGTTCATGCTGCGCCCGGCCAGAAGGACGAGCAGTCGGCGGGACGCCCTTCGAACCTGCCACTGGCAGGCTCTCAGGACAAGCCCGCCTTGACGACCAACGAAAAAGATCAGGTGGACCTGGCGGTGACTGTTTACAGCTCGAACCTGGCGCTGGTCCGTGACGTGCGGCAGATTCATCTCTCGGCGGGAGTGTTTCCGTTGCATTTCGAGGATGTGGCCGCGTCCATCAATCCCGCGACGGTGCATTTCCGTTCTTTGAGCGAGCCGACGAAGCTGAGCGTGGTGGAGCAGGATTACGAATACGACCTGCTGGATTCGCAGAAACTGATGCAGAAATACGTGGGGCGAGAAGTGGGGTTCAATTGGAACGGCGTCGATATGACGGGTTTGCTTCTGGCCGACAACAACGGTCCGGTTTGGAAAGTGAACAATCAGATCATTACCGGATTGCCGGTGGGCACTTTTCGTTTCCCCGAACTCCCGGACAACCTTTACAGCCGGCCGACGCTGGTGTGGACGTTGGACAATCGCGGTGCGAATGCGCAGAAAGTGGAAGCTTCGTATTTGACAAGCAACATGAATTGGAAGGCGGACTACGTTTTGACCGTGACGCGCGACGAAAAGGCAGCGGATCTGGATGGGTGGGTGACGCTGACGAACAACAGCGGTGTGGCGTACGGCAGCGCCAAGTTGCAGCTGGTTGCGGGAGAAATTCACCAAACGCAGCCAGAAAACAAGGTCCGCGCGATGGCCGGAGCGGTTATGGCCGAAGCCGCGCCGGTGAAGCAATTTGCGCAGGAATCGTTCGGCGAGTATCACCTGTATTCGCTCGAGCGGCGAACTTCGATTCAGAACAATGAGTCGAAGCAGATCAGTTTGCTGAACGGCACGAATGTGCCCGTGGAGAAATATTTGATGGTGGAGGGCCAGGCGTATTACTACCGCAATTCGCAGGGAATCGGGAACGCGATTCCGGAGCCGGTGAAAGTTTATTACCGGTTCAAGAATGTAGAGAAGGGTGGCCTCGGGATGCCGCTGCCAGCGGGGACGGTGCGCGTGTACCAGGCGGATTCGAAGGGCGGCGTGCAGTTTGTGGGCGAAGATAATATTCAGCACACACCGAAGGATGAGACGCTGAAGATTTATATCGGTAATGCGTTCGATGTGGTGTGCGAGCGCAAGCAGACGGATTACAAGAAGCTGGCGAGCAATCTGTACGAAATGGAATATGCGATTACGCTAAGGAATCACAAGGATGGGCCGGTGACGGTGGAAGTGCGCGAGCCAGTGGGCGGGGATTGGGAAGTGGTGGACTCGAATTTCAAGCCGGAGAAGCTGGATGCCACCACCATCGGATTTCACGTTCCGGTGGAGAAAGACGGGAGCGCTACGTTGGCTTATCGAGTTCGGGTGAGATGGTAGGGAACGGCAAAAGATTTAACACATAGGGCACAGAGGAACTGCGGAGAAAAATCTGAGAAGGGCAGAGGCATTGACCGCAGAGACGCGGAGCACGCAGAGAAAACCAGGGAGCACAGGCAAGATTGCCTATGCCACGATTCGCGGCTCGGCGGCGCCGGGAATGCGAATCAGCGGTTGCAGCAGGCCTGTTTGTCAACGATGGTGAGTTCGCGGGCGAAGACGGCGTTGGTGGGGAACTCGACGGCTAGTTCGGCGAGTAAGGTGCGCGCGAGGGCGGGCTTTTTTTCGCGCTCGTAGGCGAGCGCGAGCATGACTTTCGCAAACGGCTTCAGCTAATGGCCGTGGTCGGCGGCGGAACCCATCTGATCCATGCCGCGCTGCTTATCGCCATGCAGGCCGCCAAACCAGAGGAAGGCGCGCTTATAACTGGGGAGGCTGCCGATCACGTAATTGCTCATGCCCAGCGCGACGTTGGCATCCTGCTGGGTGGGATCGATCGCGAGCAGAGTTTTGGCGTCGGCTTCGGCTTGGCGCATCATGGAAAGTCCCGGCAACTGCTTCTTGATGATGATCGCGTCGTAATCAGATTCCATTCCGTCGGCAATGGTGAGAGCGAGCAATCCGTGGATATCGCGCGGATTCGCCCGGAGCAGAGCCTTGGCCTGTTCGCGGGCCTGATTATTCGCGGCGACAAACCCGGCATTGTGGTTCTGCTCGGCGGTTCCAGAGACGCCTCCCAGGAACGTTGCATCGTTCACGAAAAACTCGGAAGTGAGCACGCCGCGCGCGTGGAACTGCTCGAAAAGATAGCACGCGGCTTCGGAAGCTTTGCCGAGCGGATCGTCGGGGCGCGCTTTCTGGTACGACACGAAATCGAGACGGGCATCGTCGAACTTCAGCTCATAGAGATGGCGATATCCGCTTTCGAGAAATTGCGCGGAAGGATCGGCTTCCATCACCGGAACCTGCGGCGACGCGGGAGCCGGACTGTCCGCGTCCGTTTGCGCGGAGATGACCAGCGGCGAAAACGCGCACGCCAGCAGCAGACCCGCAGCGATCCACAGCCCGTGGGCGCGCCATTCGCGTAGTTGGCAAGTTGTTCGGGCAAACCGTCGCCCGATTCTTCGTCGGTATGCAATCGGCATTAAAGTGTCACCCAGCAGTCTTGCGGCTGAAAAGGCGTTGGGTGCCGCGCGTTCTCTATTCTATTAGAAGTGTACCGCAAAATCTTAGTTGCTTTCGGCACACTACGCTAGAGATTACCTAAAATAAACTCCACCGTCCTCTGAATTTCCAGCATGCGAGCGGCGGGGTCGCTGATGCCGTGGCCGCGACCGGGGAAAGCCATGAACTGGTCGGGATAACGGCCGCCGTCAATCATGGCATTGAGTAATTCCACGGAGTTGGCGAAGTGCACGTTGTCGTCGCCGGTGCCGTGGACCAGCATCAGTTTACCTTTAATATTTTCGGCTTGATTCACGGGCGAAGAATCCTTGTAGCCTTCGGCATTGTCCTGCGGACGGCCCATGTAGCGCTCGGTGTAAATGGTGTCGTAGAGCTTCCAGTCGGTTACGGGCGCGTCGGAGACGCCCAGCTTGAAAACGTCCGGGGCGTTGAAGAGCGCTTCGAGAGTCATGTAACCGCCATAGCTGCCGCCAGTGATGCCGATCCGCGCGGGATCCACATAGCCGAGCGATTTCAAATATTTTACGCCGGCGAGCTGGTCCTGCAGTTCGATTTTGCCCATGTGATGATAGAGCGGAGTTTCGAAAGCATGGCCGCGGCCCCAGGAGCCGCGATTATCGAGCGTGAATAGGATATAGCCGTTTGCCGCGTACACCTGGTCCAAAAGATACCGAAGGCCGCCCCAAGCATTACGCACGAGCTGCACGTGCGGGCCGCCATAGACATTGATCAGCACCGGATATTTTTTCGTTGGATCAAAATCCGTGGGCTTGATGAGCGATGCGTTCAGTTTCGTGCCATCGTCCGCTGTGACTTCGACGAATTCGATGGGGGACAATTTATATTCGGCGAGTTCGGGAACTTTGCCTTCATTGACGACTGCTACGCGCGTGCCATCCATGCGGTAGAGGTCCTGGCGAGCGGGCGTCGCGGCGTTGGAGTAGGTGTCCACGAACGCGGAAGCATCGGGCGCGATTCTGGCGGAGTGCGTTCCGGCATCTTTGGTGATGCGCGTGAGGGATTTGTCGCTGAGGGAGACGCGGTAAAGTTGCGTTTCGCGAACGTTTTCTTTATTGGATATGAAATAGATGAAACCGCGCGCTTCGTCCACAGCCGGATGATTTGCCGAGCCGGGACCGAAGCCGCCGAGATCGGAAATGGACCATTCGCCGCTGGTGAGCTGCGCTAGCTCTTTGCCAGAATTATCGTAAAGATAGAAATGGCGGTAGCCGGTGCGTTCGCTGGACCAGAGGAAACGTTTGTTGTCCGAGAAAAAGTAGAGGTCGTCGCCGATGTTGATCCAGTATTTGTCGGTCTCGGTGAGGATCGTTTTGGATGCGCCGGTTGCGGCGTCGGCGAAAAGCAGGTCGAGCTGATTTTGCGCGCGATTGAGACGCTGGATGGCGACGCGGCGGCTGTCTGGCAGCCAGTTCACGCGGGCCAGATAGCCGTCGGTGTTCTTGCCGGTGTCCATCCATCGGGTTTCAGGGTATGCGCTTGCAGACCCTGAGCTTGAAGATGTTTCGCCGCCGGTGACGCTGACAACGCCGACGCGCACGATGGGATTCGCTTCACCGGCTTGCGGATAACGCGTGTATTCGGTGCCGCCGGTGGGCGAACTCATGTCCATGATCGAGTAGCGGGTCACCGGGCGCTCATCCATTTCGTAATACGCGATTTTCGTGGAGTCGGGCGACCACCAGTAGGCGGTGCGCGTGTCGAGTTCTTCGGGATAAACCCAGTCGAGCTTGCCTTTCAGAACTTCTTCGCTGCCGCCAGTGGTGAGCGCGGTGGTTACGCCGGAGGAAATATTCACGACGAAGAGATTCGCGCTGCGCGAAAAACTGATCCAGCGGCTATCGGGCGAAAATTTGGGATCTTCGATTTCTTCTTCGCTGGTGAGTATCGGTTTGGGTGTCATGGATTTTAGATCGAGGAGCACGAGGCTGTTGCTGCCGATGAAGAGGAGGGAATTGCCGTCGGGGGACCACAAATAATTGTCGGCCTGCACTCGGCCGAGGCCGGTAGCCTGACTGGTCTTGGCTTTCTCGGGCTGCATTACGGATTTCAGCGTCGCGGCGGTGACGAGCACTTTCCGCTCGCCGGTTGCTGCGTCCATGGTCCAGAGCTGCGCGACAGCGTCTTTGCCGGAGCCCTCACGGTCGAGATAGGAGAAGCGTTTGCCGTCGGGCGTCCATTCGATTCCTTGGGTGAGACGTCCGCCGAGGGAGGGAGGCCCGAAGAGGCGCTCGATGGTGATTTCCTTGCCTGGTTGCGATTGCGCGGCGGGCGATTGCGCCAGTAGTGGCGCGGATAGCGATGCGGCGAGAACGCCGATGGAAAGAAAGCTGCCGAGCATTGCGCGCGAAAAACGGGGCATGAGTGCCTCCTGAAAGAAACGCGTCATTCTATATCTGTCGCGGTGATTGCGGAATGGCCTGGCGGCAGAATCCCTCAATCGGGAGTTAGTCGGCGCGCTGCGGCGTTGTGACGGCCGTTGGAGCTGAGAGTTCGCGGCTCTTGCGTCCTTGTAGAAACGCGCCGATGGTGACCACCAGCGCGAGCGCCAGCAGGGAGCCGTCGCGGAGCAGCGTCAGCGGGCCGAGCCGTTCGCCTGGGCCAAAGCATCCGCAATTAATTTCCAGGCCGGCCATATAGGTGCGGACCATCACCGCGAAGAAGGCGCCGAGGAGCAACGTAGTTATTAAGGATGCATAACGGAGCAGCACGCCGCTGAGAAGCCACAGGCCGAGGAACAATTCAAATGGTGGAAGAAAATGCGCGGCGGGGCTGACCAGTTGCGGCGGCAGCAGTTGGTAAGAATCCACCTGCATGGCGAAGAGCGAGAGCGACGTCTTGATCGAAGAGCCGGACCAGGGCACGGCGGCCTGCGGCTTCAGTTTTGCGTACGCTGCAAAAAGAAAAATCGCAGCGAGAGCCAGCCGCCCCAGAATCAGCAGCGTGCCTGCAAGACTTCCGCGCGTTTCGTTGGGCGTCATCGGTTTGTTCTGATTATTGGCTCAAGAGCGTGTCGAAGAATTGTTTCAGGATCGGCCAGGTGATAATGCCGGAGGACGCTGGGTAGCTCTGGCCTTTGTAGTGAATGATAAAGGTAGGGGTCGCCTGCACGGGAACCTGGTAGCCCAGCACGATGTCTTGCACGATATAGGGATCGACCGGACAGCCGGGATCGGCCTGGGGCGCGGTTCGATCGGCTTTCGAAGTGGGCGGGGCGGCGGTGCAACCCTTCAGAATTCCCTGGACGCGTTTGAAATTCGCAGGGCTCAACGCGCCGGCGACATATTTTTCGATGTCGCCATCCACAGGCCATTTGGCCTGGTTGTCGAACAGCGCTGCATCCACGTCCTGAAATTGTCCAATCATACCGGCAGCGTTGGCCCAGCGAGCGGCTTGGCCGGAATAGGTGTGCATCTGCAGCGGGAAGTCGTGGTGCACCAGGTAAACTTTTCCGTTGGCGACGTAGTCCTGGATCATCGGGCGCAATGTGTTTTCGAAGAAGTTGCCGCACGAAGGACACTGGTAGTCGCTGAAGACTTCCATGGTGATGGGCGCGTTGCGGTTGCCGATCGTCTTCACCGGCGCGCCGGGGGCGGCGGTGTCGGCGGCGCGCTTGTGCGCGGGCGCAGCTGTCTTGGCGGAGGCGGGCGTCGCGGTTTGCGCCGTGATCGCCGGGGCGAGAATCGCAAAGGCGGTGAGGATAGCGGCGGCCCATGATGCGCGTGAGGCCACGCGAGGACTGAAACCTTGATTGGTTCTGAAGATCACTCATCCTCCTGAGCATCAAATTGGAGCGAGCGAACATTGTAACGCGAAATGTTGGCGCCGAGACGCCGGGTTGTGCGGCGATGTGCCGTTGGTGAAAGCGCCAGGTCTAGGATGCGGGTGGGCGAGGGTTGATTCGCTGCGGCTGGCAGGGCAGAGGATTTGCCACAGAGGCACAGAGACACAGAGTAATCAGGAGAAAAGGAAGCAGGGACTTACAGGGCGCGATTGTGGGGGCATCTGGTATAAAAGGGTTGTAAGGTTAGCATTTACATAGGAATACAGGCACACAGAAAACTTGACAATGGTACACTCAACGTGTATTATAGGCAAGTTTTCGAGCGGTCCCGTCATTCTAGGGGCTGCGGAACGCTATAGGAGCGAGATCCATGAGCAAGATTATAGGAATTGACCTGGGTACGACGAATTCGGTGGTAGCGGTGATGCAGGGCGGCGAACCAACCGTAATTCCTAACCAGGAAGGTGCGCGCACTACTCCTTCGGTAGTCGGCATCACCAAGACGGGCGAACGTCTGGTGGGCCAGGTGGCCAAGCGGCAGGCGATCACCAACCCGGAGAATACGATTTATTCGATCAAGCGGTTTATGGGCCGGCGCTATGACGAAGTGAGTGAAGAATTGAAGATGGTGCCTTACAAAGTCGTGAAGCACGGCGAGGGTGTCGCGGTGCAGGCATACGGCAAGGAGTACACGCCGCCCGAAATTTCGGCGATGATTCTGCAGAAGCTGAAGCTCGCCGCGGAAGATTTCCTTGGCGAGAAGGTGACCGACGCGGTGATCACCGTGCCGGCGTATTTCAACGATGCGCAGCGCACGGCCACGAAGGACGCGGGCAAGATTGCCGGCCTGGACGTGAAGCGCATCATTAATGAGCCGACGGCGGCGGCGCTTGCGTATGGCCTCGACAAGAAGAAGGACGAGACCATCGCGGTGTACGACTTCGGCGGCGGCACGTTCGACATTTCGATCCTGGAAGTCGGCGAAGGCGTGATTGAAGTGAAGGCCACCAATGGCGATACGCACTTGGGCGGCGACAACATTGATCAACGCATCGTGGACTGGCTTGTCGAGGAATTCAAGAAGGACGAAGGCCTGGACCTGAAGAGCAAGGGAAACGAGATGGCGCTGCAACGCCTGCGTGACGCGGCGGAGCGCGCCAAAATCGAACTCTCGAGCACGATCGAAACCGAGATCAATCTGCCGTTCATCACTGCGGATGCGAACGGTCCGAAGCACCTAGTGAAGAAACTGACGCGGGCCAAGCTGGAAGCGATGGTGGACGACATCGTGAAGCGTTCCGTCGAGCCTTGCAAGCAGTGCATGAAGGATGCGGGCGTGGATGCGAGCAAGATCAACGAAGTGGTGTTGGTCGGCGGACAGACGCGCATGCCGATGATCCAACAGCTGGTGAAAGACCTGTTTGGCAAGGAAGGCCACAAGGGCGTGAATCCTGACGAGGTCGTCGCGGTAGGGGCGGCCATTCAGGGCGGCGTGCTAGCTGGCGAAGTGAAGGACATACTGCTGCTGGACGTGACTCCGCTTTCGTTGGGAGTGGAGACGCTGGGCGGCGTGACCACCGTGCTGATTCCGCGGAACACCACGATTCCGACGCGCAAGTCGGAAACGTTTTCGACCGCAGCGGACAATCAGACGTCGGTTGAGATTCACGTGCTGCAGGGCGAGCGTCCCGTGGCCAGTGGAAACCGTTCACTCGGTAAATTCCATCTGGTGGGGTTGCCGCCTGCTCCGCGCGGAGTGCCGCAGGTGGAGGTGACGTTCGATATTGACGCGAACGGCATCTTGAACGTCTCGGCAAAAGACAACGCGACGGGCAAGGAACAGAAGATCACCATCACGGCTTCCACCGGTTTGTCGAAGGAAGAAGCCGAACGCATGAAGAAGGAAGCGGATTCGCATGCGGCGGAGGACAAGGCGCGGCTTTCGGAAGTGGAGGCTCGCAACCGGCTGGATAATCTGGTGTACCAGACGGAGAAAGTGGTGAAGGACAACCGCGAGAAGCTGGCCGAGTCTGACGTGAAGACAGCTGAAGAGGCGCTCGACGAAGCGCGCAGAGCGCTGGCCGAAGGCGGCCTGGAGAAGTTGAACGCGGCCGCGGAAAACCTGACCAAGGCTTCGCACCACATCGCGGAAACGATGTACAAGGCGCAGCAAGCGGCAGGCGCGGCAGCGGGAGCACCGGGCGGCGCGGATGGCGCGAGTGGCGGCGGGGCTCATGGCGGCAACACCTCCGGACAAGGCGATGTGGTGGATGCCGAGTTCGTGGATGTTGACGATTCGAAGAAGCCGAATTAACGCTGTCGAAGGTGTGGGACCGTAGGGGCGGGTCTGAGACCCGCCCCTACATTTATGCGCGCGTATATGTTTATGATTCATGCGCGCGGTGAAAGTGGTTTAGAGATCGTTTTCCTATGGCGACGACTACCAAACAAGATTATTACGAATTGCTGGGTGTTTCGCGCACGGCGGCGGTTAAGGACATTCGCGCGGCTTATCGCAAGCTCGCGCGCAAGTTCCATCCCGACCTGAATCCCGGCGATAAATCCGCGGAAGAAAAATTCAAGCAGATTCAGGAAGCGTACGAAGTTCTTTCGGACACCAAGAAACGCCAGGTGTACGACCAGTTCGGCTTCAACACGCCGGGGCAGGGCGGAGCTCCGCCGCCGGGCGGTGGATATGGTTACGAAGGCGGCGCGCCGGAAGATGTGCACTTCGATTTTGGCGGTTTTGACTTTGGCGGAGGCGGCGCCGGGGGCGGCGGGACCAGCTTCCGCGATCTTTTTAGCCAGGTTTTCCGCGGGCAGAACGCTGCGCGCGAGGCGAACCAGCGCGAACCGGGCAGCGACCTGGAATTTCAGATCGAGATCACTTTTGCCGAAGCGATGCGCGGCGCAGTGAAGAAGCTGAGCATCACGCGGCTGGATGTGTGCAACGTTTGTCATGGAGCGGGCGTGCAGCCCGGCGATGAAAAAGTTTGCCCCACGTGCGGCGGCACGGGGCAAGTCACGCAGGTGAGCGGCAAGATGCGTTTTCAGATTGCGTGCTCGCGCTGCGGTGGCACCGGACGTTTGCATACGATGTGCAAGAATTGCGGCGGAGAAGGCCGCGTGCCGCGCGTGGAATCGCTGGATGTGCGCATACCGCCGGGCGCGCAGACGGGCTCGCGCGTGCGCGTCGCGGGGCGCGGCAATGCGGGGATGCACGGCGGAGCGCCGGGCGATCTCTATATCGTGATGAAGGTGGAACCGCATCCATTTTTTGAACGCCGCGGCGATGATCTTTACACGGTGGTTCCGGTGACGGTGACGGAAGCGTCGCTGGGATCGAAGGTGGAAGTGCCGACGATTGATGGGCGGGCGCAGGTGCGCATTCCTCCCGGCACCGATAGCGGCAAGAAATTGCGCTTGCGCGAGAAGGGCGCGCCTTCGATACGACAGCCGGGAAAACGCGGCGACCAGATCGTGGAAGTGCAAATCGTGGTTCCGAAACCGGAGGACGAGCGCGTGCGGAATCTTTTGAAGGAATTGAGCAAGCTCGATCCGGAAGATCCACGGCGCGAAATATTTTCGCGCGCGACGGTTTGAGGAGAAGTTTCATGGCAGCGCGTCCCAGGAAAAGAGCGAAGGCCGGTTACATGATCAGCGCGGTGGCGGAGCTGTACAAGCTGCATCCGCAGACGTTGCGGCTTTACGAGCGCGTGGGATTGCTGACGCCTTCGCGTTCGCAGGGTAATACGCGGTTGTACACGGACCAGGACCTGGAGCGGCTGGAAGTGATTTTGAATTTGACGCGCGAGCTGGGCGTGAATCTGGCGGGCATCGAGATCATTTTGAACATGCGCGACAAGATGGCGGAGATGCAGTCCCAGATGGAAGCGTTCACGCATTTCGTGCGCAGCGAAATGGCGCGGGGGTTTAATGCCGGCGAGGATCGCAAATACCGTAATGCGATTGTACGTACTACGCCGCGGCAGGCGATTCGCGTGCAGAAGTAACTGACTGCTGAAAAGTTAGTGGAAAAAGGCTTCAAACCGTTTCCTCAGGGGCTGAAGCCCAGTACTAGCCAAGCGCTTATTGTCGGAGCTAAAGCTCCGACCCCCTAAGAAACCGATATTTCCGCAAGCTGTGAAGCCGCTTTGACGCTGCTCTGCCCGTGCGCAGCACGATCGCAGCATGAAGCGGGCGAGGCGAGCGTCGCCCTTGCGAAGGCGGGAGCAAGCTCCCGCACTCCAAGAAATGTTAGCCAGTCCGCGAATTTCTGCGGCCTTCCGAAATTAGCCTGCGTTTTTACTTTCCTTGAGACTTTCCACAGGCACGGCAACTTCCACAGGTTTGGGTGTGCTTGCGCGCGACGGGCGCGGCGCTTATTCTTGCAGGATGGCGCGAGCGGATTGTCCTCATTGTGAAGGTAGCGGATGGAAAGTGGTGGAACGCACGACGGAAGGCGCGCAGGCGCTGGCCACGGATCGGCCGGGCGCAGGAGCCGGCGAGCCGAAGATGGTGTGGGCCGTGCCGTGCGATTGCACCACGGGCGACCGGACGGAGCGTGCTTTGCAGCGTTCGCGCGTGCCGGAACGTTATCGCCATTGCGATTTTGAAAATTACGAGACGGACAACGATATTGAGAACGTTTCGCGCGAGCAGATGGCGGCGTGGAATCGCAGCCTGGCGCAAGCGAAATTGATGGTGCAGCGGTTTGCGGATGAGTTTCCCGTGGGCAGCGAGCACGGATTGCTGCTGATGGGGCCGTGCGGCGTGGGCAAGACGCACTTGGCGGTTTCGGCGATGAAGTCCATCGTACTGCGCGGGCATAGCGGGCTTTTTTACGATTACCGCGAACTCCTGAAAGCGATTCAGGATAGTTACAATCCGGAGAGCCAGGCGACGGAAATGAGCGTGCTGGAGCCAGTGCTGAAGGCGGAAATATTGGTGCTCGACGATGTGGGTTCGAGCAAGCCGTCGCTGTGGGCGCTCGAAACCGTGGGGCACGTGCTGAACACGCGTTACAACGAAAAGCGCGTGACGTTGCTGACCACGAATTTTTTGGATTCGGACGCGGGGGCGGGCGCTGGGAATTCCGCGGGTGGGGCGCCGCCAGCGCGCGTCGCGGGAATGCGCGCGCCGACGATCGAGGATTCGCTCACCGAGCGCGTCGGGAAACGCATTCGTTCGCGATTGTATGAGATGTGCCGCACCGTGGAAATTTCCGCGGCGGATTACCGCAAAGAAATTCGCCACGCGGGACCGTTTCGGTAATCCAAATCGCGTCGCCAGCCGCCGTCAATTACACTTCCTAGCCTGCGGCCATAGGTCCGGGTAGGGGCGCTGCTTGCTGCGCCCCAGCTTGGCAACGTTGCCAATGTGGCGGCCGGTCTGCCCTGCTTCTCGATGTGAACCATGCCTGACGTAGTTCAATACGGCCGACGTTCGATTCGGATGAAAGGGTTCGATTACTCGCAAGCCGGGTTGTATTTCGTCACGATTTGCGCGCAGGGGCATAAGAGGATATTTGGGTGGGTTTTCAATGGGACTGTGGTGCTCGATCCACCCGGCTTCGCGGTTCGCGATGTCTGGCTCAATCTTGGTGGACGATTTCCTGCGGCGGTCTTTCTTGATTTCGTGATTATGCCGAATCACTTCCACGGCATCGTTGCAATTGTTGACGCCTTGCCGAGAAGGGGCGCAGCAAGCAGCGCCCCTACCGCCCGGTCTTTAACTCTGGGCAAGATCATTCGGGCGTTTAAATCGCTTTCGGCGATTGAGGTGAATCGCGCGCTTGGGCGGCGCGGCGGAGCTGTGTGGCAGAGAAACTTCTGGGAACATATCATGGGCAATGAAGGCGAGTTTCGGATAGTCCGTGAATACATCCGGCAGAATCCTTTGCGTTGGGACAGCGACCCGGAAAATATTTGAGTCCGCGAAAAATTGCGTGCGCTGGTACCGTCGTGTACTGGTCTGAAACACAATTTCCCTGTCATTATTGAGTAACATTAATGTGAGCGCGTGGGGCTGCGCATGGGCGGGTTTTTCGCGATGGTTTGTTGACAATGCGCGAATTGGGCGGGTATTATCCTCGTGATAAGAACGTCTAGCGTGGGCGTTCTATCCCCTTCATTGCTCCAAACCCCGGCGGGTGGAGTAGCCGAGTCCGAATTCTCGGTAGCAGGGCACGAATCCGTACGGAGGCCGCTCCCCAATGTCACCCGAACACGACCTGAATCTTCCCACTGCAACCGTTGAATCAGCCGGTACGGACGCGTCCGCAGAAAATCCGCAAGGCGGCGCTGGCGAAGCTGTTTCCGAGCCCCCGAGTAGTTCTGCGAGCGTTAGCACCGCTGCTGTGAGTTCCACGGGGACGGGCGCGGCAGTGGCGCGAGCGCCAGAACCTCGTTCAGGCGACAACGGTGTGGAGGAACGAAGCCCCGCAAATGCAGAACCGGCGGAGAAGATTGCAGCTGGCGGCGCGACGGAACAAAGCAGCGCGGCCGAACTAATCGTGCCGGCAGAATCTGCCGATACGTCAGAAGTGACTGCAGCGATTCAATTCGTTGACGCGGCTGAAGCGCCTGCCGCAAATCCGGCCGTCATTGTGCCGGAAGGAACCCCGCCTGCCGAAAGCCCCGAATCTGCCGAAACCACACAAACGATGGATCAGTTGATGGAGCAGTTTGCGGTGCCCGAGCCCGCGGCAGCCGAGGGCGAAATTTTCGACGGGCATGTGCTGGCGGTGACGGACGCAGGCGTGATCGTGGACGTGGGCGGAAAGTTCGAAGGATTGGTTCCCGCGCAGGAATTCGTGGATTCGGGGAGCCCGATTGAATTCGGAGCGGGGCAGACGATTGAAGTGGAACGTTTGCACGCGCAGAAGGATGGTTACGTGCTGCTGTCGCACGTGCGCGCGCACCGGCGGCGCGTGTGGGAACGCATCGAGAAATCGTATCGCGAGCACGCCACGATCAAGGGCAAAGTAACCGAGCGGATCAAGGGCGGGCTGGTGGTGGATATCGGCGTGCGGTCGTTCTTGCCGGCTTCGCAGATTGAATTGCGTCCGGTGCACGATCTGGATTCGTGGAAGGATAAGGAAATTGAAGTACGCGTGCTGAAATTGAATCGCAAACGCGGCAACGTGGTGGTGAGCCGCCGCGCGATTCTGGAAGAAGATCAGAAGTCGAAGCGCGAAACGCTGATGGGTTCGCTGGCGGAGGGCACGATTGTCACGGGCAAAGTGAAAAACGTGACGGACTACGGCGTGTTCGTGGACCTGGGCGGAATGGACGGGCTTTTACACGTAAGTGATTTGGTGTGGGGACGCGTGCCCCATCCTTCCTCGATCGTGAAAGCGGGCGACGACCTGCAAGTGCAAATCCTGAAATTCGATAAGGAAAAGCAGCGCATTTCGCTGGGACGCAAGCAACTGCTGCCCGATCCATGGGCTACGGTGCCGGAGCGTTTTCCGGTGGGCACTCGCGTACACGGAAAAGTTGTGGGAGTGACGGACTACGGCGCGTTCGTGCAGATTGAGCCGGGCGTCGAAGGTCTGGTGCACGTAAGCGAAATGAGCTGGTCGAAGCGCACCAAGCATCCGGCGAAGATCGTGAAGGAAGGCGACGAACTGGAAGTGGTGGTGCTGGAAGTGAAGACCGATCAGCGCCGGATTTCGTTGGGATTGAAGCAGACGCAGCCCGATCCGTGGGACGCGGCGGCGGAAAAGTATCCAGTGGGCACGGTGGTCAGCGGGCGGATTCGCAATTTGGCGGATTTCGGCGCGTTTGTGGAAATCGAAGAGGGCATGGAAGGGCTGATCCACATCAGCGACGTGAGCTGGACAGAGCGCATCAAGCATCCCAGCGAGAAATTCAAGAAGGGCGATACGGTGGAAGCGAAAGTCCTGAAAGTGGATTCGCAGAACAGGCGGCTTTCGCTGGGCATCAAGCAATTGAAGGATATCTGGGCGGATTGGTTCGTGGCGCACAAGATCGGCGACATTTTGAAGGGCAAAGTGGCGCGCACTACTGATTTTGGCGCGTTCGTCGAGCTGGCGGAAGGGATCGAGGCGCTTTGCCACGTATCTGAAATCGAGGAGCGGCGGCCGAAAGGCGATCGCGACAAGGAAAAGGCGGCGCGTGGCGCGCGTGTGACGGCCGTGCTGACCACCGGGAACGAATACGATTTCAAGATCCTGCGTCTCGAGCCGGAGCAGCACAAAATCAGCCTGAGCTATCGCGCGGCGCAGAAGCAGGTGGAGCGGCAGGAGATCGAATCGTACCGGGCTGCTGCGGCGCCAACGCCGCGGGCGCCGAAATCGTCGCCGACGGCGACCATCGGCGATGCCATCATGGCGAAACGGCAGTCATCTTAAGACTTAGGTTTCGCCGGGGGCGCGGGGGCGACGCCTGGCTGAAATTGTTTCTCGCAGGAAAATCATTTACCTTGCGGTAGATTGGTGATATGCAAGGACATGCGTTGCCCCTCCCTAACGCGTAAACGGCCGAGTGTAAACCGAAATCTTAACGAGGAGGCTCTCACCCATGGCAGAAGCTGCCGGAGAGCATGGAAACAAAGAACATACCATGACGAAGGCGGAACTCGTCGAAGAGGTTACGCGCGTCACGGAACTGCCACGCAAGGAATCTGAAGCGGTGGTGGAAACGATTTTCGAAAGCATCATCGCCGCGCTGCAGGCGGACGATAAGATCGAAATCCGCGGCTTCGGCAGCTTCCGCACGCGGCAGCGGCGCGGACGCACGGGCCGCAATCCCAAGACCGGGGCCAAGGTGGAAGTGCCTCCCAAGAAGATCCCCTACTTCAAGCCCAGCAAGGAATTGAAAGATTACGTGAATAATCCGCGTGCGGCGAGCGCGGGCGCGGGCGAGCACGGTAATCCTCAGAGCCATACGCAAAGTTGAGCGGGGACTGACCGCGATGGATTATTTGTGGACGCCCTGGCGGTATCGCTACATCGCGGACGCCAAGAAGGACGAAGGCTGCGTTTTTTGCGACGCGTCGGCTGCGAAGGACGACGCCAAGACTCTGATCGTTTTCCGCGGGCGTAAGAACTTCATTATCCTCATTCGCTATCCTTATACTTCCGGGCATGTGATGGTGGTTCCCTATGTGCACTCGGCGGATTTTTCTGCTTGTGATGCCGAGACTGCTGCTGAAATGATGGCTTTGGCGCAGCGGTCGCAAGCGGCGCTGGAGAAGACTTATCATCCGCAGGGTTACAACCTGGGGATGAACCTGGGTAAGGCTGCGGGCGCGGGCGTTACCGGGCATTTGCATATGCATGTGCTGCCGCGGTGGTCTGGTGATTCGAACTTCATGACCGTGGTGGGCGAGACGCGCGTGGAGCCGGAGGATTTGGCTACCACGTACGAAAAGCTTCGAAAGGCGCTGGCGTAGATTTTCGCTGGCGTACAGATTGAAGCAGAGACAGGAGGTGCCCCATGATTGCTTCAGGTGCGAGCCAAGCAAACAGCCAAAAGATCCCATTTAACGGCGTTTCGCCCGAATTGGCGTTGTGCTTGATAATTTCGTTATCCTTCAGCGCGGGGATGTGTCTGACCGTTGCTCTACCGCACTGGTCTTCAGACCCATCGATTCATCTACTTTTCCTTGCGACTGGCTGCGCATCGTTACTGGCATCGGTTTTTTGCGGTCTCCGTCTAATCACAAAGCTACAACTGCAGCGGCACTAGAACGTGGAAACTAATAGCAATTTCAACGCAAATGAATCCGACTGATCGTCGCGCGATTACCATCGGGAGTTGAGTGTGAACCTGGAACTTAGCGAAGAACAGCAGTTGCTGCAGAAGAGCGTGCGGGAATTCGCCGAGGCGGAAGTTAAGCCGTTGGCGAAGGAAAATGACGAGACCGGGAAATTTCCGCGCGGGTTGTTCCAGAAGGCGGCGGAGCTGGGATTGACTGGGGTGGCCATTCCTGAAGACGAAGGTGGCGCGGGGATGGATCACATCAGCTACGCGATTGTAGTGGAGGAAATTTCGCGCGTGTGCGCTTCCACTGGCGTGATCTTGTCAGTACAGAATTCTTTGTATTGCGACCCGATCCACCGGTTTGGCACTAACGAGCAGAAGAAAAAATTCCTTTTGCCGTTCGCGCGGGGCGAAAAAATTGGGTGCTATGCGCTGACGGAACCGCAGGCTGGGTCGAATGCAGCGGCGCTCGCGACGAAGGCTGTGCGCAAGGGCGATAAGTACGTGATCAACGGAACGAAAGCGTGGATCACTAATGGCGGAGCAGCGGATGCCGCGATCGTGTACGTAAATACGCAGCCGGAAAAGGGCGAAAAGGGAATTACGGCGCTGGTCGTCGAGAAGGGGACGCCGGGATTTGCGGTGGGCAAGGAAGAAAAGAAGCTGGGGATTCATGCCACCGCTTGTACCGAGCTTTCTTTTAGTGATTGCGAAGTTTCTGCCGGGAATCGCATCGGCGAGGAAGGCGAAGGATACAAGGTGGCTCTTTCGACTCTGGATGGCGGGCGCATCGGCATCGCCGCGCAGGCCACCGGAATCGCGCAGGGCGCGTTTGAGGCTGCTCTGAGCTACGCGCAGCAGCGGCAGGCGTTTGGCCATCCCATCGCGGATTTTCAGGCGATTCAATTCATGCTGGCGGATATGGCCACGGAAATTGACGCGGCGCGTTTGCTGCTGCGTCGCGCGGCGTGGAAGCAGGATTCCGGCGCGCGATTTTCCATGGAAGCGGCGATTGCGAAACTTTTCGCCAGCGAAATGTCCACGCGCGTGGCGCACAAGGCCATGCAGATTCACGGCGGCTACGGCTACAGCAGCGAGTATCCCGTCGAGCGGGCCTACCGCGATGCGCGCATTACCGAGATTTACGAAGGGACCAGCGAAATTCAGCGGCTGGTCATTGCCGCGTGGGTTTTGAAGAATTATTAGTACCCGTCGATCCACAACCTCACGCCATCATCCTGCCTGCCCTGAGTGCCATGGCGAAGGGCGCGAAGCGAAGGATCTCTCATCGACTGCAGTGGGTCAGTTTCCGGTAATGCACTTACCGGACATCTCTAACAACGTCGGCTCTGTCAATCTGTTTTTTAAGCACACTTCTCCGTTCACTTCAAAGAGTGTCTTTGTT
>Ga0182024_10007796_pt1 | contig 22959 bp, 13 predicted proteins | sample P32metaG_FD_120480 | JGI IMG/M metagenome (GOLD analysis project Ga0182024, IMG submission 120480) | Permafrost microbial communities from Stordalen Mire, Sweden - P3-2 metaG (Illumina Assembly) | ecosystem: Environmental > Terrestrial > Soil > Wetlands > Permafrost | place: Sweden: Stordalen... | reverse complement strand
GATACCGTTCTAAGGCTGCCTCTCGGCGACCAAGCAAACTCGCTGCAACCGGGTGTTGTGACTGAGCAACTCGCCCATCGCTTCAACGACAAAGTATTGCCTCAGCACCAGCAGGGCGGTCTCGACGGCAAGGCGCCTCACACAGTCGACCTCCCGGGCCTCGTTAAATTCAGTCCTAAACAAGCAACTCTTAACGAAAGCGCTGTAGAAGCCAAAGTACAAGCCTTGCATACAGCCATTCACAAGGGAATCTTTACAGGCGATGCCAATGCCGTTTTAGAGTCATTGGGTAATCTCAACGAAGCTGATCGAAAGGCAGTAGAACAGCAATACAACAAGGAGTTCGGCGGAGGCAAAAAAGGTTTTCTTCGTCAGGAAGTCAAACGAAGTCTCCACGAGACAGACGCCAAGGCGGTGGAAGCAATATTAGATCGCAGAGATGGACAAACGAACGTTGTCGGCAATGTTGAAACAGCACTGACGCTTACCAAGCACGATCCGGAGAAAGGCAATGCGCTTCTTAGAGAGACCATAAAAAGCCTCAATGCAGATCAAATTCACAACCTGAAGGAAGCATACAAGCAACAATACGGCACCAACCTGAACGATGTGATCAACTCCGACAGGAATATTTCCCAATCGACCAAAGATGCACTGCAAATACTCGAGAAGGGCTCAGACCACAGAAATGCAGAGGATCTGAAAAATCTGGCCAAAATCGCTGTGCAAGATCGTGATCAAAAACTATTCGGAGAGGCACTGAGGGGAGACTCGGCAGAAGCAAAACAAGCGCGATCGGAGCTACAAAACGACAAAGAGTTCATGAAGAAACTCAATGATGCTACAGATCCAGATGATGCTTCGGCACCTCATTTGGACTCCGGCTTCGTCAAGGATGTATTAACCGATGGGCACATCTCGCTCAGCAGCATTGTTAATGAGGATGTAGGGCTGGGTGTCCTTTCCGCCAACAAAGACAACATATCGCTTGCTCTTCAAAACGCCACTGAAGACGAGAAAAGTAAATATGCACAAGGAATGAAGCTAGCCATCGAATGTAATGGCAAGCCAGACAACAGCAATCTGTCAAAGGAGCAGCAAGAAGCCCTCAACTTCTACAACAAGCTCCATTCCGGTTTAGCAAAAGCAGGCGATGCCTCTGAGGTAGCCAGCTGGGAAGATCAATTAGCGCACGGCAGAAAAACCATAATTTCAGAACTCGCCGGCGCGCAAACAGATCATTGGTTCAGCAGTAAAACGCACACAATAGAAGACCTGATGAAGATTGCCGAGCATCTGTCAAAAGATGACTGGAAGATGTTGCACGACCATCGGGATGCAAACGATCCGAGTTGGGAACAATTAAAAGACTCCCTCAAAAAGTTCGCTACGCCTGAAGAACAAGAGCGCGTTATAAAGCTGCTTCAGCAAAAAGCCGGTGCAGATACATATGAAAAATCAGAAAAGATCAGCCGCGAATTGTCTGACGTCATAGCAGACAACAGCCACTCTGGCAAACTCTCTGCGGGAGCCGAAGCAAATTTCGTCAATGCCATTGCCGGCCTGTCTCCAGAAGACGCGAAAAAATACCACGACGATCCGGCGTATAAAGCGCAAGTAGACAAACTCGTCGACGGATTAAGCCACGACAAGCAAATCTTTGCCCAAGTGCTGTTGAAACAGGTCGAAGACAGCGGAAAACCACCCCAGTTCAATCCAGAATTGCAAATTCTGTCCGACCGGATCAATGGGGCCGGCCAAAGCGAATCATTACAACATATCAAAGAAGCACTAAAAGACCCGAGTTTACGCCAGAAGTTAGCGGATTCGGTTGATCCCGTGGACAAATTGGCCAAGGAATCCATCCGTCACCAGATCGATCAAGCCTTCTATGTGCCACCGGTGGCCGGTGAAGCAGCAATGTTTCAACAGCCCGATGATACTGCCGACAAGGCTTTTGATGCTCTAGTAAAAACTGGTCATCTGCCAGTCGATATGGAGCTGCAACAGGGACTACCAGTGACATGCGACACGTACAAAGCAATTGCACAAGCACCACCTGAGGAACAAAAACGCGCACTGACATTTTTAGGTCACCATCCCGACGAACTCGCCATTGCCTTGAATGTTATTGCGCAAGGCGGAAAACTGGACCTGGCGGACAAAATGCGTGCCTATGCAATCGGCAATCAAGTCGAGTTCGCCGAGATCAAACAAGGACTTAGCGCCGGAAACGCAGCAGAGCAAACCAACGCATATTCTCAGAAATATTACAGTGATGCCACCAACGATTTGCTGCAAAAAGCGGAAGGACCTGAGCAAACAGAATTAAAACCACTTCTGACTGGACCAACAACTGATGTTCCTCAGGCAGCATTTGATCACAACCTGGCAAGTGACAGCGGTTTTGTCAATGACGGCACCCGCCTGACGCTACACCGAGCGAATCAAGACCTTTTCGACAAAGTCGAAGCAGTCAATGCCAATCATACACAACTGTCTCAAGAAGACATAAGTAGGCTGATCAAATACGCTGACACCTCGCTGCAGCAATACAATGACTCCAAAAAGGCTCTGGCAGAAGCTGCTGCCGATGGTGCTTTAATCGTTACCAGCCTGGCAGCCGTTCCCTTAACCGGCGGCGTGAGCTTGACTGGGTTAGCGCTTGCCACTGGAATCGGTGCTGGAATTAACGTCGGCGTGCATACAGCCATCGAAGGGACTGACAGCATGACGGGCGGGAAAGTCGTCCACGAAGCTGTTGCTGGTGGCTTGAGCATGGCATCAAACTTCATCGGTGGAGCGATGGCGGCTCGAGTAGTCGGCATAGGTGAGAAAATAGCCACCAACACGGCGGAAAACGTTGTCCGCCTCGGACAAAAGCTGCCCGGCGGAGAAACTCTCATCGATGCAACCAAACAACCCGAACTCCAGAGCGCGTTGAAACATCTGATCCAGGAGAAGCTCGGCTCCGGTTCCGATACTCTTGATCAAGCTTCGATTCATCAACTAGCAGAAAAATTTGCCGCCAACCCACAGAACCAGCAAAACGTAGCCGCACTCGAGGGGCTGTTGAACCTTTCACTGAAGCAAGAAGCTGGCTCAGCTGGCGTTCGAGCCGCGCAAAGTGCTGGATTGCAATCAGTCGGATTTGGCGCGGGAGGCACCACAAGCAGTGTCGGTGAATGGGACCCAACCAAAGGCGTCGGAGCTAATTTGGAAAACGTTGCAGCCGGAGGAGCTATGGGGGCTTTGGGCGGCGTCGGGTCAGCGGCTTTCGGACATATTCTCGGACGGGTGACAGAAAAGTTCCATGGCCAACCCGCGGTGCACAGCGAAGCTCACCCTGAGGCACCAGGCGTAACACCACCGGTCCACAATGACGCACCATCGCCGGAACAAACACCGCACAAGACACCTTCTACAGAAATGCCAGCAGCACTGGACAAGCCAGCGGCTCCTTCCTCAGGCATCGTACCGGAGGTATTAGAGCAACCAGCCAGCCAGATAAAGGCGATTGATCAGCGTGAACATGCCGGTCAAATTTCAACTCAAGGTGCAGAAGCAGAAAGAGCTCAAGCGGTCGAAAAACTAACACAACAAGTTAAGCAAGGCGGCGAGGAGACATTCAGCAATCTGATCAAATCCGCAGAAACTCTTGCACAAGCAGGAGATGACTCAGCCATGAGAGCACTTTCGGAAACCGCCAGGCAATTAGCCAAGACCGATGGTGGCAAAGCGCTCAAGCAAGTTCAGGATTGGTATCAACTACAGTCCGAAAAACTTATGCCACCGGACATGATATTTTCGCGAACGCCAAGCAGACCGGGAGAGCCGAGCGGCGATTTCTTTCACTATCGGGTGGATGCCGATGGTCGACAGCACATCACGATGGTTGATGGTGCCGGTCACGGCACCGATACAGCAGTGGAATTTATGCCGATACAGGCACGCCTGACCGAGATCCTGGCAGGAACAACCAGCGCCAAAGAAGATCTGCTTGCGATCGATAAACTAGTCGATCACCGTGGTGCGATGGCCTCGGCGGCAAGTATTACGTATGATCCGGCCACACGAAAGCTCGAAGGTTCCACAGCGATGGATTCATCGGTGTTCGTCATCTATCCCAATGGCAAGGTAGAGTTATTAGACAAAACCGGGGGCGCTCCGTTGGGCTCGGGTGTATTCACCGGTGATCACGGAGACGCAGAGATCGTCCTGCCGCGAGGAGCCAAAGTTGTTGTAGCAACCGACGGCGTTACAGATAGGTTTGCCAAGACTGGACAGGGACAACAGGAATTCATGGAATTTCTACAACAAACCGGTCCAGACCCGCGAAAAATTGCAGAAGGGATCAAATCTCGCTCACCTGCCGCTATACGAGGCTCAGATGACACCACGTTTGTGATCTTCGGTGATCCCAGAGACACAACTATGGACTTGTCCGATGCCATTGCAAAATTCAAAACCGATCATCCTGAGATGAAATTCGACGAGCCCGGCGAAATGAGCAATTTTGAGCTGGCAAAACGTATTTATCGCAACGCTCAGGAAAGCGAGATCGGCAGTTTCAAACTGGCTACCACAGACTTCAACAAAGAAGCAATCACCAACAAAACAGGATTCATGTATGAGCTCAAGGAGCTAACAAGCAAGGGTGAGCTGCAAAACCATAATGTCGTTATGATCAATCTTCGCGGCTTTAAAGAAGTCAACGACCAGTTCGATCATCAGACCGGCGACCTCGTGCTGCAAGCAGCAAGCAGATATCTCAAAGACTCTGGGATTGCGGGCGTCAAGTTCGTAAACCTTAGCGGCAACGACTTTGCGGCGATTATTCCCAAAGGGCATGAGCAAGAGGTTCAAGACCTGTTGTCGGCAGCCAAAATGCAGGTATCCAGAGGAGAGGTAATTCTGGAGTTTCCCGGACAAAAGGCCATTGTTGCCGACAGCAAAGGTGTGCACGTAAGCTCAGGAGAAATTACTCTGCTAGAAGGCAAGGTCTTGCCTGTCTCAGCTTCCATGAACGACAAAGTCATCCCCACGATAGACACCAGCGGCAATTTACGGAGCCCCCAGAACGTATTGGACGCCGTGTTTGGAAACAACCCACGCACTGACAAGCTGGAACTTAGCATTTCTGGAATATCGCAAGATGCACGTGCGTTGGGCGAGCAAGCCAGGCGCGACGCCACTGCGGCTCGGCAAAACCTCATGCATGAAGGGGGCGTTTCTCAATCTGTTCTAGATATCGCTGAAAATGAAGCTCACAGGAAAACCGGCGCCGTAGCAACGGTGGCAGCCGGCGCCGCCAGTAACATGTATAGACGCGAGGAAGCCCTTGCCAGTACATTCAGCCAAGAGCAACTATCTGTACTTGATGCTATGACAAAGACGGAAAGCCTCCGGGCCCGCGCTGCATATGAGCTTGAGCCAGGCACAGGACTGATCTCAAAAGAAGAGCATGAGCATCGCCTGGAGCAACGCGCCAACAACGGCGATCTCTCAGGAGTTATAATCTGCGACGTGCGCGGATTTGGAGCGCTCAACGGACCAACGTTATTCGGTCGCGATGCTCTACATGCTGGTCGCTCGGTCGGTGACGCCGGCATACTAGCCGTGTCAGATGCTCTGAGAGACGCTGTCATTACAGGCGCGGCAAAGGCAGGTGTCCGCCCGGAAATCATCAGCGAGCTTAAGGGCACACTTGCCAGACCCGGCGGGGACGAGCTAGCTTTGATTTTGCCCAAAGGCGCAACTGCAGAAGAACAGCGTAAAATTCTCGAACAAATCAATTCAATCCGGCTCGGAGTCAAGGTCAATGTCGACGCTGAAGGCCAAGCAGTTGCATCGATCCGCCGCATGCAGCCTGGCGAAACTCTAAAACCCGGTGAAATCGACGTCGCAGTAGCAGCCGGGCTTGCCACCGCCAAAGAAGCACAATCAGAACAAGCGCTTCGTGCGCAGATCTATAACAAGCTCAAAGATAAAAACGAAGCAGCAGCGCGCAACTTGCTTGATGACAACGCATACAAGCTGCCGCCAGACCGCATCGAAGCAATCAAAAAAGAGCTGGAAACAGTCACCAAAGATCATAAGCACGATAGCCTGCTGAAATCCATCGCTGAAATACTACAAGCGTCCGGTGACTCCTCATCCGAGCACATAAAACAATTGGCGAAAGAATTCAGAGTACTGAGTGACGATGAAATAGGCAGCGCTCAAACAGTGATAAAACACCTGAAAGAGGAAGATCTGGATGCAGCCTCCAGCGCGCTGGCGAGTGCAACAGTTTCAGAGGACACACGTCATTCAATCGAGCAATTGCTGACCGACATTAAAGCTCAAAGAATGACACCAGCTGATGCTGGCTCTATTCTAGCGGATCGCGCCGCCTTTTCCATTGTGCACCCAGAGTTCGCAGGCCTAGATATCAAAATTGGACGCGCAGGTACCGTTGCCTATCCGCAAGAATTTGAAGCATTTCAACATAACGCCGCTAAATATGACAAGTTGATCGCCGGTGACGACGGCAAGCCGACAACTATCCAAATAGATGCTCAAGAGTACAAAGATGCACAAGGCAATGTGGTGGCAGTGATATCGCCTGACGGCAAAACAGTCTTAGGGCACATGAGTGGTCCTATAGATCACCCGGACCAGATGATCTGCACCACAGACGATGCCGGCAATATAAAGTTTGCAGTCAGCAATGAAGGCAAAGTAGAATCCGGTGGCAAGCTCTTCGAGTTGCAGCAAGAGGCGATTGCTGCTCAGCGAGCTGGTGCTGACAAACAAGCAGCGGGCAATTTCCAGCAAGCAGAAAAATTATTTGAGGACGCCAACCAAAAGCTCAAAGAAGCCGATCAGCTCACGCACCAAACTGTTGAATCGGGTAAGTACAATTTTGATCCATCAGCGGGCATCACTGTCCGAGAAAGAGTAAATGCAGACGGCAAAGTAGAAACACGATTTACAGATGCAGCCGGACATACCGTTGATCAAAACGGGCAGCCCTTCCTTGGATAACCAGGGAAGCGTTGAAGCAGTAGGACCCGATCAGCTGCGCGAACCTGCTCATGCCAGTGTCAGCCGGTACCCCAATCCGTAAACGTTAGTAATGACAGGATCATCAACGCATTCAAGCTTCTTTCTCAGGTTATGTATGTGAGCCTTTACGACTGATGCTGTGCTGTCGCTTTCAGAGCTCCAGAGCTTTTCGAGAAGCATCTCAGTACTGAGAAGCTCATTTGGGTGCCTCAAAAATAGCTCCAGCAGTGCAAACTCCTTGGGCAGTAGGGATATTTCCTTGCCGCCTGCAAATACTGTGTGCTGTATTGAGTCCAGCGTGATTTTACCGACCTGAAGGTTGTTCGGCTTAAACACTGGCGCTCTGCGCAGCAGTGCGCTAATCCGAGCAGCGAGCTCTCTCAGCTTAAATGGTTTAGTCAAATAATCATCTGCGCCTGAATAAAGCCCTTCTTCCTTATCATCAATGGTGTCTTTTCCAGTGATCATGAGAATAGCGGAGACGCCGCCGGATGCGCGAAATTCCTTGCATATATCCAGCCCACTCTGAACCGGAAGGTCCCAATCAAGAACTACGACGTCGTAGCTGTAAAGCTTGAGCCTGGCCGAAGCCTCATCACCGCTTGTTACAAGCTCTACAGAGTGCTGCTGTTGCGTCAACCAAAGGAGCAATGTCGCGCCAGTTTCGCGATCGTCTTCTGCCACCAGAATTTTTGCCATCGCTGCTTTGCATACCTGCTAGAAAAACCTGTTTGAGTATACCCGCTTGGTTAAAAGCTGAAACTTTGATAGCCAAGGTGACGGCACCGGTGGCTATCAGTTGGGACCGCCACGCCTGGTAGCGTACAGCGAGCTGCCAATTCGGTCGGCATGACGTTGCTTCAGTCCGCCCTGATGCGCGCCCACTTCGAGGTTGGATGGAAAGCCTGGGGTGGGGTCTAACGCCCGCTTCGGATGCGGGCAGATGCCAGCGCCAGTTTATTACATGCGTAATATTTAGGTTTCACAGTTTTGCAGCTGGAATGATTCGGCCCGATCACTCCTGCTGGTCGAGGATATACGAGCGGGCGGAGCACAGTATTTTGTCCGACAGCTCTCTGTCGCCCAGGGCACGGGCAAGCGACATAGCGCCAACACACGTGGCTACTATGGCTAAGGAGTCTCGCGCAGCTTTACTCTTGTCACGTTCCGGTAAGTGAGCGGCAATATCTCGGGCCCAATTCTGCAACTCCGCATCCAACGTGTCTTGAACCACCTCACCGGCTCGTTGTACATCGGAAAGACTGGCCGGCATCGGGCAGCCGATTGCTGGATTGTCTCTGTGTGCACGAGAAAGATATCTGCGAATGTAGCGCTCCAGCCATTTACGTCCAGTGAGACCGGAGAGAACTGCTGCTGACTGCTCGCGCCCGCGCTTGAAAGCGTATCTCAGCGCCTCAGCAATTAAATTCTCTTTCGATTTGAAATGTGCATAGAAACCACCGATGGTGAGTCCGGCACCATTCATCACTTTTTCAACGCTGGCACCGGATATACCATCAGTCTTTAGCAGATTGTGCGCCGAATCAAGAATCTGTTCGTGAGTGGCGAATTTCTTTCCAAATTTAGACTTTCGGGGGCTCATCGTCTCTGACACCATCCTCGAACGTAAATTGTTCAAGCGATCCTTCCTTTGCCTGAACGCAAATATAAACCAATGGGCGATCTGAGTTATTGCCGATTGCCCGCTTTCCGGCGGTGGCAACGCGCACGATTGTGCCTTCCGACACGTCCATAATCTCGTCGTCTACCTCCATTCGGCCCGAGCCTTGAATAAATATGTATGCCTCCTCATCCTGTTTGTGGTGGTGCACGAAAGGAGTGTGTTTTCCGGCTGGAATCAAAGTGTACGAAATTTCCATGCCGGTAAAATTGACAAATTCTTTCAGAAAGACCTTTCCTCGGACTGTTCGGGTGGCGATCGTTGTTTCGTGATCAGCTAAATTGGCGAACTCGCCGAAGTGGGCGCAGGTGAAGTTCGCACCGGATTTGGTTTCAATTGTTCTGGAACCGGTTTTAACGTCTGTCATGTCTTTTCCTCTAAGGTCCGGTCAATGGGAATATTATGATCATAATATTCCCGTTCGTCAATAGGACCGGTGGTAAAGTTCCTCGTCAAAAACCAGATGGGCTCATGAAGCGGTCCTGAACGCTGCATTGAAAAGTTGAGGCATGCTTAGTCCTCGAGCTCCAGGCTGGGACTGAGCGCCTCGATGAACTCCCCGAAGCTTCGTGAAAGGAGATACAAGCTCTCATAGCCGGCGGGCTTTAATGGAAGTCGTCCGCTACGGCGATAGTCTAAGTATTTGACGATCTCTTGACCCAGGGCTGGGAACATTTCGTAGAACTGACGATCCGGCCAAAGGGATCGCTGATCGGCATCGAAAAAGTACACGTACCCGTCCTGTGGCTGACCACATTTGATCACGGTCAGGCACCCGTTCATGCCACCATCAGCAACGGGAACAAAGGTTGGGGCTGCACCAAACGTATCAGTCAGCCAACGAATATCTTTTGTCTTGTGCTCCGGCACCACAAAGCCGTAGAACAAGTCGATCCATGCCTTGTCTCCAATCGGAGTCGGACGTTCCTGAATGTCACATAGTGCGCTCCCAACCCAACCGCCGAAATCCAATAAAAATTGTCGGTATTCTGCTGGCAATCGCAAACCGTATTGCTGCTCAAAATCTCCGATGCGTTCCTCCGTGTTGGGGAGTTGCCACTCGGCGGGCTCGTACCCAAGGCGCTGCAGCTTCTCTCTTGCGGTGTCCGTGTCCATATCTTCACGTCCCTATGTCAATTCAATCATGAGCTTTTAGACCACGGTCGCGCCGACTGCAGCGCCCTGAGCGTCTCCACACCATATGCGGCTCCAACGTCTAGCACACGCAGTTGTTCGTGCTCTGAAAATATGATCAATAAAATCGCGGTGCTCGAATCCACAAAAATGATTGCCAGAACTGGTAAGCGTAAGACCAAAGTGGCTACGTCAGACGTTATAAGTGATAAAACCAAGTGGACCAAGAGTCATCCTGTATGATACGAATCCTGCGATCGGGTAGGTTCGAAGCACTTGCTGCTGAACTTTTGTCCAGTGCTATGAGTTCGAACCAGGGGCACTGTGTCAAAATTCCGATCTGGCTAGGACTCAAGCTCGCGTCTTTGATGTAAACATGTCTTACAGTAGTCAATTGAGCCACAGCTCTAAGAAGTCGATCGTCTACTTTGTTTTCCTCCAGCTGCAGATAGACCAGATGCGGGCATCGACGCAACTCCTCTAGCGCGGCAGGCGAGACTGAGGTTTCCGCTAAAATCAGACTCCGCAAATTGGACGATCCCGACAAGCTGCGAACGACATCATCAACAAAAAGATTGCGCAGACTCAGCTCTTCTAGTCGACCAATAAACGGTTGACGAGCCAGTTCTGCTGGATCCACCTGAGGATCTGTCAGCTCGAGTTTACGGAAGTGTTTCAGGTTATTCAGGACATCAATAGCAGCTTTGTTTTCCGGCAAATTGCGAAGAATCACTGATTGTAAATTCGACCAATGAGCAGCGGTCCTGAGTATCTGTGCCACACTATCCTCCGCCGATAGCCCTCGTTCCTGTGCTCCCAGCGGTGCGCCCTTCAGAAGCAGTTCGCAAAATTCTTTGCCATCAATTTTCTCAAATATGGACGGAATCTCCAGCGTCTCTGGATTGTCTCGGCCATCTATGACAAGAGTCAACGGCATCCCCTCTGGCACAAAGACAGTGCCTTGAGCCTCATACCTGTGTAGCGCAGTTTGGTCATTTTTTGGTGTGGCAACAGACTGATCCGTGAGCATGCCCATGTCACTATCCGGAAAGATGAACTTCCTTTGTTTGATGCCATCGCGTTTGACGATGCTTGATGTTATCCGCCCCGCTCTGGCAAACGACGCCTTGCACGCTTCAAATTTCTGCTGTTTCGTTGTCGTTAAAAAGAACAAGCTTGTTCGAGTCTGCCAACGAAGTGTCGCTCTCGGGTGAAGGCTGGATGTCCTTCGTATCGTGTTGTGCAATCGAACGCCCAACGGACGGCGAAGGCGAAAAAGTCAGTTCAGCTGGGGTGCGCTGCAAAACATGAGAAACAAGTTCAGTGACGATAGCTGTAATCAAAACGATCATCGCCATCGATGCATAGTACTGCCGCGCTGTGATTGAAAATGCCTTTGAGCCCTTTGGTTGAGCCTTTGTTGCTGACCTGGGCCCGGTTATCAGCCCACCATCCTTGCACGCCCTGGCTAGATCGTGAGCCACTAGTCCAAGATTCTGATATCTCTCAGAGGGAGATTTACGCAACATTTTATCTACGATCTGCTTCAGGCCTTCAGGAAATTCCTTGCCCAACGATGCTTCCTTAAGCAGTGGTGCCGGCTCTGTTTGATGCATCATCATCGTCCTCAAAACGTTGTCCCCGAGAAACGGCGGAGTGCCTGTCAACGCCTCAAACAGTACGCAGCCCAAAGAGTAAATATCAGTTCGGTGATCGACCGGCGCGCCCGAGCATTGCTCTGGGCTCATATAAAGCGGGCTGCCGATTATTTCGCCGGTGCGCGTCAGCGTTTGAATCTCACCGCCATGGTCGCTAGCCAGCTTGGCTATGCCGAAATCAACGATTTTCACGCTTCCCTCTGTCCCTAGGGGAAGCCCAGTGACCAGCATGATGTTGGTTGGTTTGATGTCGCGATGAATGACCGATTGATTGTGAGCATGCGACAGACCAAAACACGCTTGTGCGAAGAGCGGTCCCACCTCATCCAGAACCAGCGGTCCGTGCTCTTTGATGTAGCGAGCCAAAGTGACGCCTTCAATCAGGTCCATCACCAGATACGGCTGGCCATTGTCCAACAACCCGAAATCATGAACCTTGACCAGGTTCGGGTGGCTCAGCGAGTATGCTGCTTTAGCTTCCTGCTGAAAGCGCCTCATGTGCACACCGTCTGATTCTCTGCGATTGTCCAGAACTTTCAGGGCCAATTCCTCATTCAGGAATACCTGCTGAACCCGATAAACCGTTCCCATGCCACCTTTGCCCAGCAGGGAAATGACTTCGTACTTTCCTCCCAGCATCTGTCCTCTGGGAAACAGACCACTGTCGCCCAGGATCGCTGGGTGAACATCATCGGCATTGGCTACAGTTTTGTCGCTCGATTCTGTCATCGTTTCAGATATGTACCCGATTCGACTCCGTCGCAAATATCGACCGAAATTTCGAGCAGGTTCAGCGAGTCCTGTTAACAATAGCGATCCATTGATATCAGGTGCTACTTTCAAGACAGCAACAAGCCAATTTTGACTCTACCGCCTTGTCCAACACCAGAATTCGAGTCTGGTATAGAATGTGATTGCCTTCTGTACATCCTGCTGTTTGGTCAAGGTTCCATTGATTCTTCAGCCGAAGCCCAGATCCCTCTGCCGAAGACTGTCGAAATCGGATCAAGGACCAGAATCATCACATCCAAGCATGTTTTCGCGCGAGGGCGAGATCGTGATAGAAGCCTTGCAAAGCCACGCAATTTTGTGTGACGGCCGCACCATAACAAGCGGAGAAACTATGGCTCTTCGGCCCGGCCTTGTGTTTGAAGCCAATGGTGTAAACATCCGAGTTGAAGCTTGATTTCTAAACATGAGCGCCACAATTCTCAGTCACCGGAGCAGCAACTACCGGCGGTGTCGGACGGGTCTAATTGAAGCGAAAGGATTGGGAACATCGGTACTAAACCGCAAGCGCTCTCCTCAGCTTCGCCCCTGAAGGCGCAGGTTCCGTGGCAGAGCACCATGCGACAAAAAGATGGACGGCATTCGTTGCGCAACCACAATCCAGAATAATTGGCAGGCAATGCGCAGGTGAAGACCGATTTGACGTTCACTCTTCGTAATCGCAGCGCTCCGTCATCTGCGCCCTCCACCTGTACTGTAGTGGTCTCATTGTTGAAGTTGAAAGGGTCATTCACGCACTGCGCGCTTGCACTGGTAGAGGGAATGAGCAGCAGCACAAAGATCCGAACGACAGCTGCGGTCAAATTTAGCCTACACGTGTAATTCTGCCGCCTGGTATCCAATTGCTTCAATCACTCAGCAGAAGAGATCGCAAGATTCGATCCTTTCAATTTTATTACCTGCAGGCGCATGAGTCTACCCTGGGAGATTGCATGGTGCTGTTTAGGACAGTGAATGCGGTCGCTGCAGTGATCCTCAAAAAGTGCCTGGTGAAGGAGTGTGCGTGGAAATGCGACGCATGCACCCGGACGTGGGAGTGCGGCGAAATCGAGAAGACCGGCGAGCCTCCACCTGTCACAGGGACGAAGGGAATCGAGCCATCTGTTACTGGCAGGGCGGGAACCGCTCGGTCTGCAACAGAAACTTCCGATGCCGGTGCTCCTGCTACATCCAACCGCTGATTGGTCTGGAACGGTGTCGCTACGGTTTTGTTGAATGCCAGTCTTCGCTCAACAGAATTGACGGCTTGAGCGGCATCAGCATCATCGGGTTTAATTTGTAAGACCCGTTGATAATCGACGTATGCCATTTTTAAGTCGCCGCCTTTCTCGGCAAGGGCACCGAGATTGAAATATGCGTCGACATTGCCAGGATCAATTTTAGTAACATTTTCAAAATCCTGGCGAGCCGCGGCGTCGTCATTCTTCCCTTCAGCATCCACTCCCGCTTTAAGCAATGCGACTACTCGTTGGCGGTTGGCTGAGTAACCGCTGGCTTCGGAAGCCGCCTCACTGCTCGCCTCCGACGCCGCCTCACTATGCGAAGCGGAGACAGGCTTGCCTTTCAGTCCGCCGCCGCCTGAACCGGAAGGAGACTCGAAAACACGTTGAAGTGCGTGAATGCGTGTATTGATCGCGCCTGTCTGCACGACGCCGAACGTCGTTTCTTCCAAATGCTGCACGCGATCGATAAGTTTGCCATCCGTGGTCTTGCCGTACACTGTCTTCTCCAGACTGGCTATTTCCGGCAAAAGCGGCGATGGAGACTGGGCACACACAGGCTGCTGCGTGGCCCACAGGATCGATGCGCTCAAGACGTAAACAGAAACACCTGCGATGAGCGCTTTAAACTGCGACATAGCGATTCCCCCCACGAAAACCCGAAAGTGGGTCTGCAGAAGCGGCTACAGATCACATTGAGCAAGATATGCGAAATTGGACCAGCAGCACCCAGCACTGCAAGCGATCAGTTAAAATTTCGGACCATACTCAGTATACGAACGAAAAGTGGAGAATTCATGACTTTGAGCCATAACGCTGAGCACTGCAGGCTTTCCGCAGTCTGGCGCCGGCAACTATGTGTCTTGCTTGTGGCCGGAGTTGCCGCGCTCCTCGCTCTGTCAGCCGAAGCTTCCGACTATAAAGGAGACGTCATCTATCAGATTGTCACGGATAGATTTTGCAACGGCAGCGCGGCCAACGATGATCCGCCACAAAGCAAAGGCATGTTCGATCCCACTCACACGAATTGGCACGCTTACTGGGGCGGCGATTTAGCCGGCATCAAACAAAAACTGCAATATATAAAGAATCTGGGCGCGACCGCCATCTGGATTTCCCCGGCCATCGACAACGTCAACAAACCTACGCTGGATGCTGACGCGCACGTGATTGCGCCTTACCATGGATACCACGCTCGCGATTTTAAGCGCATCGAAGAACACTTCGGCGATCCGAGCAATTCCTGGAAGGACTTCGACGCCCTCGTGAAAGCGGCGCATGCGCTGAATCTCAAGTTGATTGTGGACATGCCGGCAAATCACACCAGCGCATACAACCACGGTGAATATGGCGTTCTGTATGACGATGGTCACTTCAAGTGCGAGTCGAATTACGACAAGATGAAATACTTCCACCACCTTCCACAAGTAACCGATTGGAACGACCGGTATCAAATACAATACGGAACGATATTCTATCTGGCGGATCTGGATCAAGAACATCAGTTTGTCGATCGCTACCTCAAAGCGTCGGCGGGAAAATTTCAACAACACGGAGCCGACGGCACGAGACTCGACGCGGCGAAACATATTACCTGGGGCTGGGAGCACTCCTTAGCCAACTTTCTCTATCAGAAAGGCGATCATTTGATCATGGGAGAATGGTGGATGACCAGCGTCTCCGACCCGCTCTACCGCGACGCAATTAAATTCGCGAACAAAAGCGGAATATCTCTGATCAATTTTCCGCTCGCCTTTGCCATCAGGAAGACATTCGCTCCGGATAAAACCGGGGATTTCGCCGATATCGACAAAACAATTCAACAAGAGCAAGCTGATTTTAGAGATCCCAATGGACTGCTCACGTTCATAGACAATCACGACATGCCCCGCTTTCTCAGCATGAACAATAGTCAGTCGAGTTTGCACGTGGCACTGGTTCTATTGTTCACCTGCAGAGGAGTGCCGATGGTCTGTTACGGAACCGAGCAGGATCTGCACAATGATACTAACGGTGGTGACGACCCATATGACCGGCCGTGGATGTCGTCTTTTGATGAAACAGTGCCCACCTTCAAACTGATCCAGAAGCTGAGTGCAATCCGTTCCCACAATCTGTCGCTCATTTATGGAGATCTTCATGTGCTGCACGTTTCACGTGATGCTTATGTCTTCGAGCGTAAGTTTGGCGGATCCATCACCGTTGTTGCCGTCAATAAAAGCGATCTCTCTTCGACCAGTCTGCCCAACATCAAAACCGCACTTCCTGATGGCGAATATTCCGACCGTCTGGGTGGGCAGATGCATGGACAGGGATTGAAAGTCTCTGGCGCTGGTGGCGCTATCGAGCTTCCGCCATCATCAGTTTCTATATGGTCAGTTGCAACGGACTCAGGACGACCGTTGATTGGCTCTGTTCGTCCGCCAGTCGTGAATGGTGGCATATCGGTAACAATAAGTGGAACCGGATTTGGTGCCTCAATGGGCAAAATCAAGGTCGGTCCAGAGTACATGGATCTGATTGACTGGTCTGATGACACGATCCGTTTCTCCTCTCCTTACCTGTTGCGGGGTCGCCAGAACGTTCAAGTCGTTCGCCAGGACGGCATCCTCTCGAATGAAGGGGAAATCGAAGTAGTCGAGGCACCGCTAATTCCGATCAGGTTTGTAGTCAAAAATCCGCCGCTCCAATCAGCGGACGAGCAGCTGTTTATAAGTGGCAACGTGCAGTCACTGGGCAATGGGAAACTGTCCTGGGATGAGGCAGCAGGGCCGATGTTACTGTCTGAAGACGGCAGTTATATTCTGTGCACACCGATGCCAATCAATCAACAAGTTGAACTCAAATTGATTGTTCTAGACAAAGATGGCAAATTGCTACGCGAAGAATCGCAACTTCATAAGTATCGCGTGCCCGGTTCTGGCTCATGGCGCCACGAGCTGGTTTGGACTGATTGACCGACGCTGATTCGGCTAATTGACCGACGCTGGTTTGGAGTGATTGACAGACATCCTCCGCGTTGGCTAATTTTCGTTCTTCGAATTGCGTGCGATCAAAACTTTCACGTACGGATCAACGAACCCCTTGTCGCCGTATTTATCATGGTGACGGACCCATTCCATGGCATAGACCAATCCCTTCTCGTCGCGGCCCTTCGGCACCACATCGAGAAGATGATAGGCGCCCAAGAACACATCAAGACCACGTGAAAATGTCGAGTATGTGTGATAAATCTGCCCGTCATCGTCCTTGAAGAACACACTTAAGCCAGGTCCTTCTGAGGCTGGGAACGCCGCTTGCAGTTTATAGTTGTAATAGGTCTCACCGCGGTCCAAATCTTCCTGACTAAATGTCACTTTATAGTCGAGGTTGAAGTCGTTATCGCACGATGAGACCCAATTGAAAGTCCAACCCATCCGTTTTTTGAATGCTTCGAGCTTAGCAATGGGCGCCTTGGAAACGGTGACCATTGAAACATCCCGATTCTGCAGATGCACAATTGAAGGGTTGTAGTGATCAGCAATGAACGAGCAGGACTTGCAGCCTTCGTCCCAGTCAGCCGCAAACATGAAGTGATAGACGATCAGCTGGCTCTTCCCTTCAAACAACTCAGCCAGTGTCACTTTTCCCCGCGGTCCATCAAAAGTGTAATTCTTCTCCACCTTTTCCCACGGCAGATCACGCTGCATCTGGCTGAGTTCGTCTCGCAGGCGAGAGAATTCCTTCTCCTTCAGCAACAACTCACGGCGTGCATCAAGCCATTGCTGGCTTGACACCACTTTGTGACTGGTCATCGGGCAGCCCTCCACAAAAACTGCAGAAGTCTAGCACGTCCCGATCTCAAAAATCGATTAGCCCGAGCCGCCCGGTTTGATAGTCTTGGATAGCCTGAACAATCTCCTCTTTTGTATTCATGACGAACGGTCCGTATCTGGCAACCGGTTCGTTAAGAGGTACCCCGCCAAGCAGGAGAAAGTTTAAACTTTGCTCGGCACCCGCCTCGATCACGACATCGCCACCGTCATTCTTGAAATTCACCAGCTGGTCAGCACCAGCTTGTGTTTTGCTGTCGCCGAAATGTCCACTGCCGTCGATTACATACGCAAAACTGTTGAAGTTCTCCGGAATGGACTGAACGATCTTGCTGCCAGGCTTGAGATTGATGTGCAGATACATGATCGGAGTGTGCGTGTCTATGACCGCATTGGCTCCCATGCTGTTGCCGGCGATCACTTTCACTTGCACGGATCCGTCTTCGTTCTGAACGACAGGGATTTTGTTCGAGGGAATATCCTGATAGCGCGGCGGCACCATTTTTTCCCGCGCAGGTAGATTCACCCAGATTTGGAAACCATGCAAACGGCCTCCTTTCGCGGCGAATTCAGCCTCAGGCATTTCTGAGTGAACAACCCCGGAACCCGCGGTCATCCATTGCACATCTCCCGGAGCCAGCAAACCTTGATTGCCGGCCGAGTCCTTATGCTGCATCTTTCCTTCGAGGATATACGTGATCGTTTCAAAACCGCGGTGCGGATGATCGGGCGCTCCTTTCGCTTGGCCGGGACCGAGTTCGATCGGCTCCATATGATCCAAAAGAAGAAACGGATCGATGAAATCCAGAGTTCGTGTCGGGAACGGTCGCCGGATCGAAAAGCCGGCACCTTCTTTAGTTTGGATGGATGTAACAACGCGCTCCACTGAGCGATGCTGTTGTGTATTGATGTTCGTTTTCATATCTATCACCGAATTCCTCAAATCATTCCTATGCTTTGTCGCACGAGGTATGTAAAGTCACTTTGCCTCTTCCAATAAAGAGTTCGCTCCGTGACCAAGTTTTCTCAATAAGTCCACAAGGACGTTCTGTTCCTTTTGAGTGAGGGCAGACACAGCACGATTGAGATGTTTCTCGTGCTGAGCAAATGCGGTTTTAATGAGCTTATTGCCGCTCGCCGTCAGCCGCACCAACCTTACTCGCCTGTCCTGTATGTGATCGAATCGCTCGACCAGACCCTTGTGCTCCAGCCTGTCAACCGCCGTTGTGATTGAGCCGCTGGTAATCAGAACTTTCTTTCCAATTGTATTGACGGGCAAAGAACCTTTATGCAACAGAACTTCTAAAACTGCGAAATCAGTTGTGCACATATCCAATTGTGCGATGCTCTTTTGAGCATGAGCGCTCAGGGAATGGGTGGCTTTCCATAGAATCAGCCACAACTTGGTTCCAGAAGCCTGAGCTTCAGTTTTGCCTTGTTTCAGCATCGCCGCACTTCTGTTCTTGACCTCAAATACCTTGAACTAAAGTATCTTGATACAAAGATATCTCACAACCCGCAATTTGTCAATCTTGCTTGGCTGAGTCCCCCATACCCCAGACAGGGCCGACCCCGAAGCGTTCTTCGGGCAAACCAGAGAACGGCTGCTCTTTCAATTTCAGAGGCTGCATACTAGCTATTCAAACAAAACAGGCGCAGCCGCGACTCCCATCTCGCGATCAGAATGATGAGCATCTGGAACGGTGCGTAACAACCAGTGCATATCGACACCAAGACTGCGCGCTTCAGCTTGCGAGGACTTGAAGAAATTCTGGCCGCGCTGGAAGCGAGTGAGCCCCTGCTCCTCCGCCTTCTTGCTTTGATTCAACTCCGGGTCACTGGGATCGACGTCGCTCTCTCCAAGCATCAGCACAAAAGATCTAGAGAGACTTTTCTTCAAATCATCCTCTTTCAGCCCGGAATCCCGAAGCCCGTAGGGGTACGTGTGCTCGGTGTACACGGGCATCGTGTACCAACCGGGATTAGCGGCAATCGCTCTTTTGTAGCGGGCATGCGGCATAAACAATACGAATCTCTGCACAAACTGTCCGCCAGCTGAATGACCATACAAGTAGTATTCACGGCTGGTACTGCCCGTAATGCCTTTGACCTCATCAAACAAATGTTCGATAGCGGTAAACGTCCATTTTTCATACGGTATAGGCTGCTTTTGGGCGTCGAACATATTGCCCCGTTGATAAGCCTCAGATGGATAGTCCTTTTTCAGAAATTGCGGGCAAACCACTATGAAATTGCTCTTCTCTGCTAGATCAGTCCATTCGCGACAATAGCGATCAGCTGCCCTCGTTACACCGTGCATCACAAAAACAATTGGAGAAGTCGCAGTCCAAGCTTTGGGTCGGTAAAACCAAACTTTGAGCGGTCTGTCTGCATTCCCTTTAGTGTCGACAAATTCGAAGTTTCCACTGCCTACAGTGATTTTGTTCATCGCATCGTTAGTAGCTATTTCACGACCATCACCGGCTACGGTGCTCCCGGTCGGAGCCTGAGCGGCACCATTATTAGGCTCGGAGCAACATCCATCATTGCCAAACGTAACCAGGAGGAAAACGGCGGCAGCCGCAACCATGGCAGTACGTGCGCAAATTTTGAATAAGTTCGCAGCCAAGAATCGGTTCACAGGTCTTTCCCAATTGTCCGGACTGGTTCTATTAGCGGTGCTGTGAGCGAACGACAAAGTGGCAGGAGTTGGCATATTAAGACTATTCTTCAGAAGCTGGATTTCTCAAAGAGGCGAGGCCGTGGGGGCTCGGAGTTCTCAGTAGTGATAATGTCGCAACAAGAGTGGAGATTTTCATTCTTTCAAGGCGACTCCATGGGGGGTGGAGGATTACAGTACAGGATCCTAGGCAAAATACGCTCAAGATTGCAGCCAGACATATATCGAATGTACATTCACATACTCTTTCTAACCCATATATGTAGAATATCCATGGCCGACTTGCCTTGGGGGAACAACCCGTGCGATCGATTCAGAGCATTATTTTCATTCGCGTCTTCTGCGTGATCATCATTTTCTTCGCAGTCGTATCAGGAGTTGCTTGTTATTTGACGACTGACTCGATCAGGCAATTCGTCATTTCTGATGCTTCCACGTCGCTGTCATTCATTACCAGCAATATCGAGGCCAACTACAAATCCGATCTGACGGCTCTCGATCAGATCGCCTCAATCGAAGGATTCCTGCCTTTTGATCAAACGGTTGCTCGAGGAGTGGTTAAAGAGTTTCTGGAGTTTCCCAACGTTTTCGCTACCGTACACATGTACTCGAAGGAGGGACCGCTGTTGTTCGCGGAGAAGCGTAATGCGACCGGTGTGGGAAGCTACACACCCAAGTCCGACTTTCACCAAAAGGATGCTGCTTTCGTGTCCATGGCGGAGCAAGTTATTGAACAGAAGCAGCCCAGAGCGAGTGAGACTCTTTTTACGAACTCAGGTACTATTTATCAAACGTACATCACGCCCGTATATCAAGACAAACAGAAACAGCACGTCTTCGGCATTCTCAGCGGTGGAGTGTTCCCCCATTGGCAGAAGATCGACTATTTGCTGGAAGGGCTAAGGTTAGGGCAGGACAATTTTATCCTGATCACCGACAGCCGTGGCCACCTCATTGCCAGCGACGGTATCACAGTAAAGGATGCAGTCTCTTCAGTCCAAAGCCACGCAGATCGCGCCGCCCAATACTTTTTCGTCAAGTTTGCTAATCCACTGCAAGTATTTGTCAGCGAAAGTGTGCACGTGGGCCGGTCCGCTTTCATTGTCATGTCACTGCCAATTCCAGACCTTAAGTTGCTGGTGACGCTGGGAGTAAACACGCAACGGATCGATCAAAAGACAAGAGACCTGTCATACAGACTGTTGGTCGCACTTGTGTTGGGACTGCTGCTTAGCCTGTTTGCCTCAGTATATGTGGGCGATAGATTAGCCAAACCGTTCAGAGAAATTGCCAAAACGATTAACGAGATCAATGTGGGAAATTTTGCTGCCCGGGTGAAGTACGAGGACGACGACGAAATCGGCCATCTTTCCGAAAAGATCAATACGCTCGCAGACAAAATTCAAAAGAGCGAATATCTCGGAAACCTCTGGAGCAACGAAACCGAAATAGAACAACAGGAAACCGGCGGCAAAGGCAGCAACAAGTAAGGACTGCTCAGCAGCCGATGAAATTCTGGCAAGCAAAGACATCGACAACCTACAAGACACACTTCTTCAGCGCGCTGTCGCGCGCTTTGTTTACCAATTCCAGTCTCATTTTTGCCAACAGCTTGTTCGTCAAAACAGTCGGTGGTAAGGGCTATTCGCAGCTCTTCTTCGCTGCCAGCATTTGCTCCTTGCTCTATTACATCATCTTTGCGTTGTGCGGAGATAGAGCCGCATTTCGACTCTATCGAGGCGTCCTAATTCTTTCGCTCATCGCTTCGGTCGGCTGCTTCATGGAACCAATCTATTCATCACTGGCACCATTGAATCAATCTCTCTTGTGCTTGTTTGCAGTCTCAGTGATGATCGTCGACTTGATCGGCACCACACTCGGGCCAGTTGTGCTTCAAGCATCAGTGAATCCGGCGATTTTCCGCGAGGTGTACCAGAAGATAGTTACATCGGAATTGCTGGCACGGTTGGGCGCGGCGGCGTTAATCTGGTCTTTGAGTCAAGGTCATCTTTTAGTCTGGTCCTATCCGATCGGCTGGGTCTGTTTAGTTTTTCACTTCTTTCTTTTCGGCGTAACTTTAACCCGGCTGCGCACGGTAGAACTCAAAGCACAAATACCTCGACCAGAAGGCGTGCCGGTGATGCAAACTGTCAAGACATCGGTTCGGTTCATATTCGCCAATCCACTCGTTCGAGTAGCCATGACCGTCATGGTTTGGACTCACGTAACAAAATTCCTGGTCGAATATTTGTTTTACCAGATCGCTGACACCACCTTTCCTTCCGCGCGGCAAATCGCCTCGTTCGTCAGCGTTACGACCATGACTATGCTAATACTTTCACTGATAGTTCAGCACCTGGTCGGGCGAAAGATAACGGAGCGTATGCAATTGAGCACACTGTTCAGTGTCCAGCCCATCAACATCTTGTTGCTGGGTTCCCTGGCGCTGCTGCTACCGCCGTTCTGGCCACTGGTGGTGCTGATGGTGACATACAGCATAGTCAACAGAAGCATACAATTGCCTGTTTCAAGACAATGCTTGGTGCCGATACCTCGGCAACAGCGAAGCACCATTGTTTCGCTCATTTGCATCGTCATGTCTCTGGCAACGGGGCTGACGAGCGGCGCAATGACTGCATTGAAACAGGCAATGCACCTGCAAGATTTTCTCGTTACTTTGCTGATCATGGCAGCAGCAATATTTTTTGTGATCACCGGTCTGGATTCATACTATGTTCGCAACTTGTGGAGCTTTTTCAAAGAGGTCCGTTCCGGCAATTGGCAAGATGAGCCGCTCTCAGAAAGCCTCTCCTCAGCAGAATTGGAATCCGCCGGTTCGATCGATGAACCCGCAGCTTTGAATCCTAGGGCCGAATTAACATCGCATCCGATTTTGGAACACTATGCTAACTCTTTCGATAAACAGGTCCTCGCG
>Ga0182024_10007795_pt1 | contig 22959 bp, 25 predicted proteins | sample P32metaG_FD_120480 | JGI IMG/M metagenome (GOLD analysis project Ga0182024, IMG submission 120480) | Permafrost microbial communities from Stordalen Mire, Sweden - P3-2 metaG (Illumina Assembly) | ecosystem: Environmental > Terrestrial > Soil > Wetlands > Permafrost | place: Sweden: Stordalen... | reverse complement strand
GTTTGCGAAGATCCTCGGAAAGCGCCATCCCCGCCGCCTCCTTCTCGCGGCGGGTATCATGAATCAGAACAAACGCGATTCGGGAATCCCCTGCGATTCACTTCGCTAGGAAACCGCTCTAGCTAGTCTAGCTATCCTGGGGCAAGCCTATCATTACAATGCAAGCTGTGCCTTTGAAGCCGGGACCCTAGCGACTGTTTGCGCACGAGGCCAAGGCATGCCCGCGACGGCGCGATCATACTGAGCGATTTGCAGCGTGACGGGCTGGCCGTGCGGTGCGACGCGTGCGACCGATCGGGGCGCTATTCGCGATGCTGACCCAGCGCGGCGGCCTCGCCGGGCGCGGCTGTTGGAGCTGATGCATTATGATCGCGCCTGCCAGGCTGACGTTGCTCGCTCCTTCGCTCTATGCACATTATGTCGCTGGATCGATTTGCGCGCGCCGGCCGAAATTTCGAACGGAGAAGGCCCGGCGCATCAGCCAAGCTGTCGGTTGTTCTACAAGCCTATGAGCGGCGATCGCCGCCAAGCCGACGCAGATCAGATACGCCCATACGATGACATGCGGTCCGATCTCGTCAGGAAATCGAGCGGAAATGGCTTGAAACAGGCCGGTGTTCAGCATCTCGTGCAGAATGAAGACGTGCACGATATAGATGGGATACGACAGGGCTCCAAGTTCATTGAGAAAGCGGTTGTCCTTTGTGCAGGAAAAGACGCCGGGGATCGCCGCGGCAAAGCAAATCGCCGCAAGCCAAAAAGGTCGTGTGTCCGGCATTACGGGCAGGTTTGTGAGGAAAATGGCGAGGGATACGAACAGCAGGGAAAGGCCAACGCGGGGATTGCCAAGGATCGGCCATCGAGCCGCGGCGACACGCGTGAAATGTCCCAACATGAAGAACACGAGTATCGAGGGGAAAAAGATATAGGTCCAAATCGCGTCGAACCCCACCGTTGCGATCAGGACGGCCCGTATCAACGCAGAAATGATGAGCGCGGCGATCGACGCCCTCCATGACCGGAGCAAGAAGGGGGCCATCAAATAGAACGTCAACTCGGACGCGAGCGTCAAGCACTGTGTAAGGCCCCCGACCATCGCCTCGCCATAGACCGTCGGGTAGGTCGCAAAGCCTGCCCGCCAATCCGCCCCAATGAGAAATAGGGGCGTCAGAATATCCGGCAGCTCTCTGGAGAGAAAACTCCCCATAGTCCCGAAGGCAAGAAGAACGATGACGACCGCGGGCCAATAGAGAGAAAAAATTCTTATGAACCTGCTTTCGTAGAACAGAAAGGTAGATTGCCGTGACGAAGTGTATTTTTGGTCGAGAACCGTGCTGATAAGAAATCCGCTAATCACGTAAAAGAACATGACGGCATAGGCACCGTTGAGGCCCAATTCGTAGGGCGTCGAAAGCCCCATATGCAGCGGTCCGATCACCGAGGTTCGGACATGTGAAAGCGCCACGACATAAGCCAGGAATAGTCTGATCAGCCCCACGCGCTTGGTCCTGGCCCGGCAATGGGCCCGGCGGACAATCGCACGAGCGACTTTCTGCGGCAAGCCGGCTTCAGTGAGCAAGTTCTGCAGCCTGTCGTAGAAAACATGCCCCGGCGAACGCGGCATCTCCGCCCACGTCACGACGAGGTCACCTTGTCCCTCGCCCTCTCGTCCCATCGCAATCGCAGAATGCCCCCGAATCTCGACATTCAGACGGAAGCAGGCGCGCCGGACTTCGTCAACGGGCTGCTAGAGCGGGATGCGTTTGAGTTGAAACGAATGATTCCCGAATCAGTTGGATTTTGATTCAACGTGTTGGCTGGAAAGGAGGCCAGCACGAATGGGACGACCTTATTCGATGGATATTCGCGAGCGTGTTGTTTTGGCGGTTGAGCAAGGGGGGATGTCGCGGCATCAGGCGGCGGCCCATTTTGGCGTTGCGGCGAGCACGGCGATCAACTGGGTGGGACGCTTCCGCAGGACGGGTAGCGCAGCGCCGGGCCAGATGGGTGGCCAGGAGAGCGGCAAGATAGTTGGCCTCGTTCTTGTCGTAACGCGTCGCGATGCGCCGAAAATGTTTGATCTTGTTGAAGAAGCGCTCGATGACGTTGCGCGCCTTGTAGGGAAACGGGCTGAAGCAGACGGGGTCTTTGCGGTTTGCCTTGGTGGAATGTTGGCCCACGCGTCGTGCTGCAAGCCAGGTCTGCAAAGATATCGATGCCCGGGCCGAAAGCTCGGGGCGTCCGCGTTTGGGGAGAGGCCGTAGTCCCAAGACCGACAAAGACGCGCGCGTCCAGGCGGTCCTTTTTAAGACAGCGCAGATGTCGGGCTGCGAAACGCTGGCGGCGAAACAGGGGATGGCTTGGCGGCCCGCCAAGACGCTGACCTCGCGCCACAAAATGCCCTTCGGCTTCGACGGTCGAAGCCATTTCGCTAAATGGCGCATTCCGAGCGTGAAATTGACGGCGGCCATCCGCGGGATGCCCGTTAGGGCATAGTCTAGCGGTGAACAGGCGCTGCGAAGCTCATGCACTGATTGGCGCCGTCCCGCTGGCCCAGGCGCCCGTATCCGCGAACGGATCAGCCCGCGCGATTGTTTTCAGGCGCCTTGAATCCTCGGCTTGTCGTTCCGGCGGGCAGTCGGGCGCAAAGGGATGGCGACCCGTCCGACCATGTCCTATAATGCCGGAATGGCTGCGCCGGGCCTACGTTCCACCACCCGATCGTTGCGCCAGGAGAGGCATGATCCCATGATGGCTTCGATTCGTCGGGCGGCGCAATGGCTTTCGCGTTGGATCGACGATGTCGCCGCGGCGATCCTGGTCGTCGGCAAGGCGTTCCGGCCGACGCGGAAAGTCCGAATTGTCGAACAATCCGACGGGAGCCTGCTCCTCCAGTTTTTGCGGCGACGCTCGTTCGCGCCCGCCAAGGGCGAGCCGCTGCAAATTGCCGAGGGGCGCATCGTCAGCGCCCTCAGCGCCAGGACGCGGACGCAAATCGCCAGCAGCCAGGTCGAGATCGTGCTTTCGCCGCGCCGTTTTGTGTTTCGACCGCTTGAATTGCCCAAGCGCGCTTCCGAATTCCTCGAAGGAATCATCCGCGCCCAAATCGACCGGCTGACGCCATGGTCCCCCGCGCAAGCCGCATTTGGCTGGAGCGCCCCGACGGAAATAGCGGGCGAGCGCGTAAGCGTGACAGTCGCCGCGACGGCGCGGGAGTTTGTCGCCTCGCTCGGCCATGCCTTGGCGGAATTGAGGCCCGACTCCCTTATCTTCTCCACGACCTTTGAAGGGCCGGAGACAAAATCGGCGGCGCGGATTCAGCTCCTCGAGCAACATCCCGAAGGCGAACGCAAGGCGCGGCGGCTCCGGCAAGGGCTGATCGCGGCGCTTTCCCTAATCGGCGTTTGCGCGATCGCCGCTGTTGGCGCCTGGGTTTACTTCAGCGGCGATCTTGAAGAGCAGCGCCTCGATCTCGCCAAGCAATTCGCGGCGCGGCGCGTCGCGCTGATGAGCGGGCGCGGGTCGCTCGCCGAAGAAGCAACGGCGGTGCTCGGGCGAAAAAAACATGAAACGCCTGCCAGCGTCATCGTGCTTGACACTCTGTCGCAGGCGCTCCCCGACGACACCTATTTGACGGAGCTGCGCGTCGAAGACGGCAAGGTGCAGATCGCCGGAATTACGCGAGACGCTCCCGCCTTGATCCGCACGATCGAGCAGACCCCCCAGTTCACGCACGCGACTTTCTTTGCGCCCACGACCCGGGCCCCGACGGAAAATGGCGAGCATTTTCACATTGAGGCTCACATCGAGCCGTTTTTCCCCAGGGGCCCATGAGCATGGCGGTCAGATCGAGCCTTCGACGCGTGCTCGCGCTCCTCGGCTATGGCGCCGTTTTTCTTTGCCTGACGTCGGTTGCCGGCGTTGCGCTCGCCGATATCTTGGACCGAATGAATGCGGTGACGAATGCGAGGGAAATTCTTGATCGCCTGGATGGCCGAAAAAAGCCCTTGGCCGCAACGGAATCGGGCGCGGAAACCGTCGTCAACGGGTCGCCCTTCCTTGAAGGACCGACCGTGACCGTAGCGGGGGCGGCGCTGCAGGAGCGGGTCGGCGTCGCGGTCAAGAAAGCAGGCGGCAATGTCCTCTCCTCCCAGATCGAGCTCGATGGCCCGCAGGCAGCGAGCGGATATGTCGATCTTTCCGAGATTTTCGAAATCGACCAAGCGTCCTTGCAGCCGTTGCTCTATGATCTTGAAGCGGGCATGCCGTTTCTTTTCGTCGACACTTTGGTCGTCCAGGCCCCCCAAGCCCTTGGCCAAGCCGAAGGGGGGCGCATGCGCGTGCAGATCGGAGTTTCCGGACAATGGCAGGCGACAAGATGAGCCCGCCGCGTCTCTGGCTCGCCATTGCGGCGGCATGTCTGATCGGCGGGCAAGCCGAAGGCCGAACGCTCGGCCAAACCGGCCAAACGAGCCTGGCCGCGATCGAAAATGCGGGGCCGCCCTCCGACTTGACCGGCGATGCCAGCCCCCCAGGGGCCAGCGCGAGCGAGGCGGCGACGCAGCCGGCCCGGATCGGCAATCCGCTTTGGGCGATTCCGATGCGCAAGCTCTCAGCCACGCGCGAGCGCCCGCTTTTCACCCCCTCGCGGCGGCCGCCGACGCCGGTGATCGCCGCGGCGCCGGCGCCGCCGGCCGCCTCCCCGCCGCCGGGCAAGCCGCCGGAGCCCGAGCGCCCGCCGCTGATTCTGGTTGGAACTATCATCGGCGACAACGAGAGAATCGCCATATTCGTCAATCAGCTGTCGAACGAGACCAAACGGGTTCGCGAAGGCGAGCAAGAATCGGGGTGGGTCGTGCGGTCGGTCGAATTGCGCACGGCCGTGCTGGAGAGAAATCATCGGTCCGTGACGCTCGATTTGCCAAAGCGAAGCGAGGCGCGGGCGCCCGGCCAAATGCCCATCCCTCCGCCGCCCAATCGTCCGCCGCTCGGCGACGCGCTCTAAAAGAATATCCGCAGCCTTCCTCGTGACGGCTATTGACTGAAATTCCCCAACGGGATTGCGGCGCAGCGGCGCTCTCTGCTGCGCTCAGCGGGCTCGCGTCGGGCGCCAATCGAAGGCGAGTTGGCGTGCTTCGGCAAGCTGCGCCAAACTCATCTTGCTGGCGACGGAATCGCGAACGCGTGTCCAGTAGTCGCGTTCTCTTCGCCCGGCATGCGCCGCGGCGAGATTGAGCCAGGCGTGAGCCAACACGAAGTCCTGCGGGACGCCTTGTCCTTTGTCGTACATCAGGCCGAGAAAAAACTGGGCGGCCGGAAGATCCTGTTCCGCCGCAAGGCGCATCCAACGCGCGGCGGCGTCATAATTCTGGGGCACGCCGCGGCCATGCGCATACATGAAGCCGAGATAGGTCTGGGCCCGCGCGTCGCCTTCGACCGCCAGCGCGCTCAAGATTTTCGCCGAGCGCATATAGTCTTGGCGCGCATAGGCGCTGGCGCCGGCGCCGAACGCATCCGCCCAGGCGCTCGAAGGCGCCCCGCCCGACAGGAGCAACCCGCCGCAGAGGCAAAGGAGCGCCACGCACCGGCGCGAATCGTAAAACGCGTTGCGCATCGACGAAGGCAAGCGGCGCGTCGGCCCGATTAATTTGGTGAAGCCGGCGTCATTTGCCATGGGTCGCGTCTCATGAAGATTTGACGCACAATACAGCAGCTTGCGACTTCGTTGAAGCGATCCTATTCAAATCTTGTTCCCCTGCCCCCTCGCGGGGATTGGACAAACGCTCCTGCCCCGTCCCGCTTCAACGACTTGACCCTACGCTTGCGGCTTGGGGTGATCACCGGCGCTGGCGGTCGCCGCCGGTGGTCGGAGGATGACAAGGCGCGGATCGTCGAAGAGACACTGGCTACTGGGGCGGTAGTGTCGGAGATCGCGCGGCGCAACGGCGCGACGCCACAGCAGGTGTTCACCTGGCGGCGGCTGGCCCGGGACCGAGCCGAGGAGTGCGCGAGCGGCGCGTCGCGTCAGGCAAATCAACCATTGCCGAAGCGATCCGCCATGCGCTGTCCCGATGGGACGGACTCACGCGCTTCCTCAGCGATGGTCGCATCGAAATCGACTCAAACGTTGTCGAGCGCGCCATGAGACCCATCGCTCCTGGCAGAAAGAACCATTTCTTCGCTGGCTCCGTTGGCGGCGGCGAGCACCGGGCAATCCTTGCTTCGCTCATCGAATGCTGCAAACTCAATGGGGTCGACCCGCAAGCGTATGTCGCAGACGTGCTCGCCAAAATTGTCAATCGCCACCCGATGAGCCGCATCGACGAGCTTCTTCCATTGACATACGTCGATCAATCCGAGCGCGCCGTGGCCTGAAAACATCGCTCACGGAGAGCGGTAATGAATTCGATATGTTTTGAGCCAAAACCCATCGTACAGTCCGTATTTTTTTGAGATAGACTCGCTAGATACCGCAACCGAACCTGCGGAGATAATATCGATCTCTGATCGAAACACGCGGCGGTTTGGCGTTCTAGGCAAGCCTAAGGCGTCGCCCGCTTTGGCACGGCGGAGTGGCGGATCGACGGGTAAGCGTCTGATGAGTGAAAGCAAAAAACGGCGTGTGAGTCTCTTGCCGCCGAACGCCCGATGAAGCGGTGCCGCCTTTCCGGCCTATGACGGGAAAGGAGCATAGGTCCAAATCGTATCAAACAGCCAGCCTAGCCAAATAGCGGGCGCGAAAAACAGGCCAAAAGGCAATCTCGAATTCGCGCGCAACGCCCGCCCGCGCGCCTTCTGCTGCAAGAAATAGGCGCTCAATGCCGCAAGCGCCGCGATCTCGAGCGAGACGAACAGCATCGGCGCGCTGAGCCATGCGCCGGCGACGCCGGCGAGTTTGACATCGCCAAGCCCGATGCCCTCGCGTTTGCGCAATCGATAATAGGCAAAGCGAACCAGCAACAGCCCGGCAGTCGCCAGGACGCCCTGGCATAGGGAGATCCATGCGCCTTCGAGCGGGCTTTGCGGACTTTCGATCGCCGCATGCAACAGGCCGAGCGCGAAGGCGCCGCCGCTCAAAGAATCCGGAATGATGAATTGGCGCTGGTCGGCAAAAGCAATGCCGAGCATCACAAGCGCCAAGGCGCCGCCGAACAGGCCGTTTGCGCCTGGCGCCGCCGCAAGGCTCGCCAGGACCATGCAGCATCCCGCCAGCGCCAATCCTATTCGGCTATCTCGCCTCAGAGCCTTAGCCCCCGCCTGGAGGCTCGCCTCGGGCGCCGCGCGTCGGCAGGGCGCAAGGCTCAGCCAAACCGCCGGGGCGCGCCAAGCCTGGCGTCACTGCAGCGTTCGCTTGGGGGCCGGCTCAAACAAGTTGGGGAGCCCGAGCGAACCCGTCCGGTTGCCGCGCATTTTCGAACGCAGCTCTTCGGCGACTTGCGACGCATCGGCGCCGTCGCGAATGATCTGCGGCCGGATAAACATGATCAGCTCGGTTCGATTGATCGAATTGTCTTTCTGGGAGAAGGCGTTGCCAAGGAGCGGGATTTGATCGAGCACGGGAATGCCGGAATGCGTCTTGCTTTGCGATTCGCTTATCAGACCGGCCAGCAAAACGGTCTGGCCGCTTTCCACGGATAATTCGCTCTTGACTTTGCGTTCGGAGATCGTCGGCGTCAGCGAGCTGCCGGGCGGCACGCTGCTGATTTCCTGTTCGATGTCGAGCAGCACGAGGCCGTTGTTGTTGACCCGCGGCTTCACGTTGAGAATGATCCCGGTGTTCTTATAGTCGACCGTATTCACGACCGTATTGGCGGCGCTCAAGACGTTCGCCGTGCCGGTGGTGACGGGAACCTGATCGCCGACTTCAAGGGTCGCGGCCTGGTTATCGACGACCACCAGCGAAGGATTGGAGAGGACTTTGACGTCGGTATATTGATGCAGCGCATTGAGGACGACGCGCGGCGAGGCCTGATTGCCGAGGACCGCGTTGAAGCCGGGAAGCGTCTCGCCGATCGGGGTCGACGTGCCGGACGAATTAATAAGCGAACCAAATTTGTTCGACAGGAAGAATTGGACGCCATAGGCCAGATCGTCGTTGAGCGTCACTTCCGCGATCGTCACCTCGATCTCGACTTGCAGCTTAGGGCGATCAAGCTGGACCAAGGCGCGCTCAATAATGCGATATTTGTCTTCATCGGCGTAAATGAGGATCGCATTGTTCACGATGTCAGGCGTAATTCGCACGCCGGTCAACACGCTCGCATCGCCAGAATCCGATCGAGCTCGGGTCAGGCCATTGCTATTGGCCTGCGCGGTCGACGCCAAAGCGTCGCCCGCGCCGGCGGCGGGCGCGGCGCCGGCGGCCGCCGGAGCTTCCGGTTTTGGGCCGCCGGAAAGGCGATCTACGGCCGTCAATGTCGTCGCTCCCGACGAAGGAGCGATCTGGTTGGTGGCCGAATCCAGTTCTCCGCCAGACGAACCCAAGAACATGTTGCTCAACAGCGCGGCGAGCGGTTTGGCGTCGCCATATTTGACGCGATAGACTTTGACCCCCGTATTGGCGGTCGCGGAGGCGTCGAGCCGCGCAATCCATGTGGCCGCGGCCTTCAGCAGCTCCGGTTTGCTCGCCACAACTAGGACGGCGTTCTGGCGCGCGACGACCTGAAATTTCACGAGATTGTGGCCGAGCCCGGATTCACCCGAATCCATGATCTTTTCAAGTTCCCCGACCAGCGGCTCGGGAGCGCTATTGTGCACGGGGTAAATGCCGACCGATTGGCCTTGCAGCCAGTCGACGTCGAAATTGCGCACGGTGTCGACAGCGGCCTGGCGTTCGGCGGCGCTGCCAAGCACGACCAGCATATTGCCTGTGAGATCCGTTCGGATCGCGCCGGGCTTGGCCGCGAACCCTTCCATCAGCTTGGCGAGCGTTTGCGCCGAGACATATTGAACCGGAATGACGGTCATGCCGTAGCCGGGCTCTACGCCGGCGCCTGCGCCGGCGCGGTCGACGCTTCCGACCGAGCCCTCGTTGGCCGGCGCAATGTGATAGCCGGTACTGTTGCGAACCATGATGAGATTGTTCGCGCGCAGAGCGCTTTCGAGCACGAGCAAGAGGTCCTTCTTGGCGACGGGCCGACCGGACGAAAGACTGATCGTGCCCTGCGCGCGTGGATCGATGACGTAGCTGAGGCCCAGAATGTCGCCCAGCACGACCTTGGCGACGGTTGTGACCGGCGTATTTTCGAAATTCAGGGCAAAGCCGTCCTTGACCTCGCCAGCGGCTTTCTGATCGCCGGGCGCCGGTTCGACCGGCGTGCCCAAGAAGGTCATCTGCGAGGCGGGCGACGATCCGGTGCTGACATTTTGCATCGCCTGGGGATAGCGCGGCTGCAGATCGGCCGATTTGATCAAATCGGTCGCGTCGGGCGGGTCACTGTCCTTTTGGCTGTGGGAATTGGACATGCAGGCGCAAAGCGCTAGAATCCCCGTAGCCAGGACGCCGCAGAGCCCGAAGCGCAAAATATGGACGCTGTTCACCCGCACGCTAGCCCCGATAATGCAACCGCACACAGCGTGTTGAATTCTTGCCAAGAAGTCACTAAAATTGTCGCCGTGTCAAGAAATTCCGATGAATCCAGCTTCTCGCTCGATGGCGATAAACAATGCTTATGATAAGTAATTCGCCTATTATTACGACGAAGCGTCACGATCAGTTGCGGGCATTTTCCGAATATTTGTTTAGTAAGGATTACTTAACGACCAATACTGCCCAAAGTAATACCGCTGGGGGCAGTCGCGATCCAAAGCTCACGCTTCGGCAAATGTGGGAATCGACCGAATTGTCGGCCAATGATTTTGCCGACGAGGTCGCCGCGTTTTATGGCCTGCCGCGTTTGACCCTGCCTCAACTGGTCGAAGCGAAGTCGTTGGCCGAGCAATTTACGCACAGATTTTTGCGCGAGTCGGCGATTTTTCCTTTTCAGTCGGCATCGGGGAAAATCAAGCTGGCGGTCGGCGATCCTAGCGACGCAGCAATATGGCAAGCGGCGGAGATTGTCCTGGGCGCGCCGTTCGAGGTCGAGGTCGCCTCCTTCGAGGATATAGCGACGGTCCTGGGCGATCGGAGCGAGCTCGACGACAAGCCGATGGGCGTCTCGGAGCGGGAGGTCGCCAGCGCCAACGAAAGCATCGATAGCCTGCGCGATCTGGCCAGCGGCGCGCCGGTGGTGCGCGCAGTCAACGATCTCCTTGAAAAGGCGATGGAGCTTCGCGCCAGCGACATTCACATCGAGCCTTTTCGCAACGGATTGACCGTGCGGATGCGCGTAGACGGCCTGCTGCGCCAGGTTCACGCCCCCGCGCAGGCGCTGCCCCAAGCGCTGATCTCGCGCATCAAGATCCTGGCCGGGCTGAACATCGCCGAGCGGCGCCTGCCGCAGGACGGCGCGGCGCGTCTGCATATCGCCCGGCTCGACATCGACATCCGCGTCGCCACCATGCCGACGCAACATGGCGAGTCGGCCGTCATCCGCTTGTTGCCGAGGGATCGAGGGCTGCTTGATATCCCCAAGCTTGGCCTCGCGCGGGGGGACGAGGCCAAGCTTCGACGCTTGCTGGATATGCCGCACGGGATGATCGCGGTCACCGGTCCGACCGGCAGCGGCAAGACGACGACGCTGGCAACGATGCTGACGGTGCTCAATTCGCCCATCCGCAAGATACTGACGATCGAAGATCCCGTCGAATACGAGATCGCCGGGGTCAATCAGTCGCAAGTCAAGCCGTCGATCGGCCTGACCTTCGCCGCGGCGATGCGGGCCTTCGTGCGCCAGGACCCCGATGTCATCATGGTTGGCGAAGTGCGCGATGCCGAGACGGCCAGTATTGCGATTCACGCCGCCTTGACCGGGCATCTCGTGCTGACGACGCTGCATACCGAAACCTCCTCGGCCGCGGTGCCGCGTCTTCTCGACCTCGGCGTCGAGGCGTTTTTGCTGAAATCGACGCTTCGGGCTGTCATCGCGCAACGGCTCGTGCGCGTGTTGTGCGATCGCTGCAAGGGCGCGCAGACCCTGAGCCGCGCGGTTCTCGACGCCGACCCGCAATATGAAGCGCTCGGGTTCGAGGCGGGCGAGACCGTTTTCGAACCGAGGGGCTGCGAGCGCTGCGGGGGAATCGGCTATCGCGGCCGCGTCGGCGTATTCGAAGTGCTGGAGGTGAACGGCGAAACGCGCGAACTGATCGGACCGCATTCGGACACCAGCACGATCGACGCAGCGGCAGTAAAGGCCGGAATGACGACCATGATCCAGGACGCCGTCGCAAAATGCCGCAGCGGAACGACTTCCGCCGCCGAGGCGCTTCGCGTCACCACCCTAAGGTGAACCCATGCCGGCCTATCAATACCGCGCTCTGACCCAGGTCGGCGAAGTCGTCAGCGGCTCGATCACGGCGCCGACGGCCGCCGAGGTCGGGCGGCGCATCGAATATCTCGGGCTAATTCCGATCGAGGCCGTCACCGAACAGAGCCGCGCGCAAGTCAGCCGAAGCGTCGATCTTGCGTTGTTCTCGCGGCCGCGCGCCGAAGACGTGACGATCTTCACTTGCGACCTCGCCCTGCTGTTGCGCACGGGAGCGCGCATCAACGACGCGTTGGACCTGCTCGCCGCCGATGTCGACATCGGCCGGATGCGCCCGACCATCGGCAAGGTCGCGGCGGCGATTCTGTCGGGCGAGAGCTTTGCCGAATCCATCTCCCATCATCCCGCCGTCTTCCCGCCGATCTATTTGGCGCTGGCGCGCGTCGGCGAAGCTTCGGGAACTCTGGCCCCGATCCTCGAGGCGATGGGCGCGGAGCGAATGCGGGCCGAGGCCTTGCGTCGACGCGTCGTCGACGCGCTGCGCTATCCCGCGTTCCTGCTGTTGGCCGCCGCGGCGGTGCTGACCTTTTTCCTGATGGTCGTGCTGCCGCAATTCTCCAATGTCTTTAAAGACTTCAACGCCAAATTGGATCCGGCGCTGGTCGCTTTCCTCGCGCTTTCCGACTTCATGCGCAACAATGTGAACGCGCTCGCGGGCGGATTGATTTGCGCAATATTGCTGGCTTGGCTGCTGCTGCGCCAGCCGGCGGCCAGGGGCGTGCTGATCGACGCGGCCTCGCATCTGCCGTTGGTGCGGCCGGTTCTGAGCTATCGTCGCACCGCGCTGTTTTGCCGGAACCTCGGACTGCTGCTCTCGAGCGGAGTGACCATGCCCGCCAGCCTTCGGATTCTGGCCGACATTATGGGCGCGATGGGCGGTTCGACCGTTTGGAGCCAGGTCGACGATAAGGTGCGCCATGGCGGCAAATTGTCGGATGCGCTGTCCGCGACGCAGGCGCTGCCGCCCATGGCGGTGCGCACGTTGCGGCTCGGCGAAGAGTCGGGGCAATTGCCGGCGCTTGCAGGACGCATCGCGGAGTTCTATGAAGCCAAGCTGCAGCGAAGTCTCGACCGATTGATTGGCGTGGTAGGGCCGCTCGCGATCATTGTGATCAGCGTGATCGTCGGCGGGCTCATTGTCTCTGTGATGACCGCGCTTTTGTCCGTCAATCAGGTTATTGGGTGACGTCAGGGGATCAAAGGCTATGATTACTCCCAATCGCACACGGCAAACCTCGTCAAGCCGCAAGCCTCGCCACGGCGAGGCCGGCTTCACGCTCGTCGAAATGTTGGTCGTCATTACGATCATCGGCCTCATCATGGGGCTGGTGGGACCGCGAGTGCTCAATTATCTGAGCGAGTCCAAGGTCAAGACGGCAAGAATCCAGATTGAAAGCTTTTCGGCGGCGCTCGATCTTTACTATCTCGACAACGGGCGCTATCCCTCTTCGTCGGAGGGGCTCACCGCGTTGGTGCAGCGCCCCGCCGTCGCGCCGGCGTGGAACGGTCCCTATATCAAGAGCGGATCGGTTCCGGCCGACCCTTGGGGGCACCCCTATGTCTACCGCGCGCCGGCGGAACGCTCGCCCTTCGAAATCGCCTCGCTCGGCTCCAGCGGACAGCCTGGCGGCACGGGTACCGCCGCCGAAATCAAGAGCATGGCGCAGGCGCAACAATAGCGGCGTGACAAGGCGGGACGCCGGATTCACGCTGATCGAAGTGATTTGCGTGCTGGCGATCGTCGGCCTGCTCGCCGCCCTGGCCTTGCCGGCCATTCCGCGCGGAACCTCGTCGGCGCGGCTCGAAGCCTATGCCGTCGAGGCCGCGGCTATTTTGACCGCCGACCGCAACGCGGCCATTCGTCGCCATGTCGAGGTCGCGACTTCGCTCGACGCGGTTGCGCGCACCATTCGCTCGGGCGCGACCGCGCATGTCATGCAATTGCCCGGCGACGTCGCGTTCGAGGCGCTGCTCGCCAAACAGTGCAATGGGCGCGCGGCCGGCGGGACGATCGACTTCTTCCCGACCGGAGGGTCTTGCGGGGGCACGATCGGGCTGGCGCGTCTTGGCGTCGGCTTTCAGGTTCGCGTCAACTGGCTGACGGGAGGCGTTGAAGTTGTTGCGATTGACCATTCCACGAAATGAGCCCGCGAACGCCGGCTTCACGCTGGTCGAAGCGCTGGTGTCTCTGGCGGTCCTTGCGATCTCGCTCGCTGCGATCGGCGGCCTGGCGGCTTCGAGCTATCGCTCCGGCCTTTACGTCGAACGCCATGTGGCCGAAGTCGAAACCGCGCAGGCCATTATCTCGGGCCTGCCAGACCGCAAGGATCTGGCGACGGGAAGCCTGACGGGCGAGATGGCCGATCATCGCTGGCGCGTCGATGCGGCCCCGTATCCGGCCGACTTTGTCGCCTCCGCGAAGACGGTCTGGTCGCCGCAAGAAGTTATCGTGCGGGTCGAGAGCCCGTCAGGAGCGTTGCTGCGTTTCGACACGATCCGCCTCGTCAAGAGAGCGGGCCCATGAGGCCGCGCGGGTCGCCTCGACAAAAAAGCGCCGGGCGTTCCGGCTTCACGCTTTTGGAGGCGCTCATTTCCGTCGCGCTGATGGGCGCGATCGTTTCCATGCTCGGCGCGGTCGCCGGGCAATGGCTCCCCAATTGGCATCGCGGCTTTGGCCGCGTCCAGCGCATGGAGCTGCTCGACCTCGGGCTCCAGCGCCTGGTCGCCGATCTGCAGGCCGCGCAATTCGAGACGCCCATCGCGGCGGCGCAGACGCCGCTGTTCGAGGGCAGCGCGACCTCGGTGACCCTCGTGCGCGACGCTATCGGTCCGGACGCGGCGTCTCGCCTGGAGATCGTGCGCCTCGCCGAGACGGTCGATGAACGCGGCTTTGCGCTGGTGCGCGCGCGCGCGCCATTCACATTGCTGGCCGCCAATCCGCCGATCGACAGCCAGTTGCATTTCGAGGCGCCGGTGGTCCTCATCCGCGCGCCGTTCCGCGTGTCGTTTTCCTTCGCGGGCCCGGACAGGACCTGGCGCGATTCATGGACGGACAACGCCCAGCTGCCGGCCGCCGTCCGCATCCTCGTGCGCGACGCGGCGAGCGATCAGATCCTGTCGGTTTCAACCGCGACGCTGCTGCATGTAAACGTTTCCTCCGATTGCGTGCAGGCGAAGCCGTCCCCCGATTGCCCCAAGGGCATGGGCGCCCCACCCGCCGTCGCCCCGCCGCAACCCGACGCAACCCAGCGCGGCGGCCCGAAGCCGGCGGCGCAGGAGCTCTGACCCATGGCGCCGATGTCGCCCCCCGCCGGTTCGACGACGCCCGCGGGCCCGCAGCGCGGCTTCATCATCGTCGCGGTGCTGTGGATGCTGGCGGCCCTCGCGATCCTCGCCTCGGTCTATGCGGTCTACGCCTCCAACGCCGCGGCCGCCTCGCATGTCGCCGACGACCGCCTGCAGACGCAGGCCTCCGTTCTCGCGGGCGTCGAACTTGTCGCGGCTCAATTGACCGCCGCCTCGGAGGCGACGCGCCCATCCTTCGGCGACTTCGCGCTAGGGCTGGGGCGATCGAAAATTACTGTTTCCTATCAATCGGAGGGCGCGCGCATCGATCTGAATGCGGCGCCCAAGGAGCTTCTCGCCAATCTATTCTTGACCGTCGGCATCGACGCAAACCGCGCCACCTATTGCGCCAATCGGATTATCGCCTGGCGCAAGAAAAGCGCCGTCGGCGCCGATGACGCGGAAGCCTTCGCGTATAAATCGGCGGGTTACGCCTATCCGCCGCGCGGGGCGCCGTTTCAGAACGTGCGCGAACTTTCGCTTGTGCTCGGCCTGTCTGATGAGATCGTCCAGCGCATCCTGCCGTTCGTAACGGTGTTCAACGGGCGTGCGGAAATCGACGTTGCGGCCGCTGCGCCGGAGGTTCTTGCCTCCTTGCCCGGCATGGACCCGCAGCTCCTGCATGACGTTCTCGCGCAACGCGCGCGCGACCCGACCAATGGCCCCGCCTTGTTGCAAGCGCTGGGGCCGGCGCGCGCACGCGCTTTGACCACAGCCGGCAAAGCGGCGCGGATGCAGATTGTGGTCGATCTCGACAACGGCCGCCGCGTGCGCGCCGAGGTGGTCATTCTGATTTTGGAGGATGGCGACGAACCTTATCGCGTGCTGTCATGGCGCGACGATTTCGACGGACCGATATGAGACGCCGCCGATGATCGACCCGCGGGTCGCCCTGCTATTCTGGATCGAGCGCCGATTTTTTTTCAGGTTTGTCACCGCGCAGCATCCCCAAATACGGAGACAAAAGAAATGGCGGAGACCAAGGCGAGGAAGAATTGGGATGGGCCGTACGATCGGTCGAATTGTGCGCGACAGTGCTGGAGAAGAATCATTTATCCGTGACGCTCGACATGCCAAAGCGCGCCGAGCCGCCGGCCGGTGGGCCCGCCCCTCGCCTCATCGCGACCGCTTACGAGGCCCAACGTTTCCTGCAGCGCAGAGCGGTGGAGGGTGAAGAAAAATTGGCGACGATCCTCAGCGAATTCGCGCACGAGCTCGCGCGGCTCGATCGCTACGAGCGGCGCACTCTGTCGCGCCGCAGATTCGCAATCCGGGCGTTCGACGCGCGTTGGCGGAGAATGAGCGCTGGTGAGGCGACAATTTGACCGTTTCGTATCAAGTGGCGCCGCCATCGGGCATTCGAACGGTTACAATTAACAGAAAAAAGAAGTTAATAAGGCGACGGCGACTCTCATGCGAAAGCAAAGACGCAATTTCACAACTGCTATGCGACGAGCGTCAGTTAGGTTTTGGCAGAACGAAGCCAATATCACAGCCTGCGTCGTCATGCTGGACCGCGCTCGCTGATCAAGGGTTTTCTTGAGGCGCGCCCTCGGGCATTAAGCTGTCCGCCGTCGGCGCGAAAAGGCCCCGGAGGCGATACGCGCCACCGAGGCCGGGATTGCCAATTTCTAACGCGCGCTCATTGCAGGAAAGTGTTCGTTGGCGTAGCACCGAGCGTGGTCTCGTAAAAGATCGCGTTGTTTTGGAATGTGTCGAGGAGACCCCCGAGGGTGGCGGCGTAGACGGTGGTGACGTGCGCTATCGTTGAGTCGTTGAGGGCGATCTGGGCGACCGCACTGTCCGACGACAGGGCGGTCCCCACATGGGCCATATCGGTGCGCTCGACCATAACATGCACGGGGCCAACGGCCCCTTTCGCTTCAACGGCGACTGCGCCGATGTTGTGGATAACGCAGTCGGAGATGGTGGTGTGGACGGGGCCGGCCGTCCCGTCCGACGTGACGCCGGTGGGCGCACCGCTGACGTCGCAACTCTTGAGCGTCGCACTCGCGCCGGTGCCTGCCGCCGGCGCGATCGTGATGTCGGCGAGGCCATTCAGGAACACACCGCTCCCCGTGACGGTCAGCGTGCTGGAGCTGCCAACGCTGGGCGTGAAGTTCACTCCGGTTCCTGTGAACCCGGAGATGTTTGAACCTGAGATCCCCAGTGAAGCGCCGGCGGTGAACTGAATGCCGTTCGTCGCGACGCCAAAACCTTCGATCTGCAAACCCTTCAGAATTATGGCGTCGGTCGCCCCCGCATTGATCGTGATGGCGTTCAGACCCGCTGTCACTTGCTGCACGGCCGCAACGCCGGCGCCGTCATTGATGATGCTAAGCGCCTTGGTAATCGTCACTGGGCCGTAACCGGCGCCGTCGAGAATCTCGATTGAGCCGCCGGCGGCAATGACATTGTCGTGCACATATTGCAGAGTGCGGCATGGATTTGCCACCGATTTGCAACCTGCAGCATCGGTGCCATGGCCGGAGACGAATGCCGCGAGAGCTTGCGCTTGAGCCGGCGCGGCGAATCCAAGGACGAGCCATGCGCTCGCGACGGCCGAATACAGTGTGAGCTTGATCATGAAATACTCCCAAACCGAACAGATCTCAACGACGCGAGATCGCGTCGCCGAAACAACCTACTTCGGGAACACTCGATTATAATCGACGCCCTCGGCGAATCAACTGGCCCGCGCTAGCAGGCTGTTGAAAAGGTAAATTTGGACTCATTTTGATTCCGCATTGAGCCCGTTTCGATTCCTATTCGTTCTGGGACGTTCCGTGAACTCCGGAATTTTTCAACACCCGGCTAGCCCGGTCCGCCTCGCGCAAGGCTCTTTTGGGCTACTCTTTCTCTGGACGACCGCCCGCCGCCGCCTTATCTGTCTCAACCCTGCAGGCGGCCCGGCGCCTCAGCCAGCGTCTTTAAGTCAAATCCTCCACTGTAACTTCTGCCGGCGCCGCAACGACCGGTGAGGAGATCATGCAACTGTTTGCCGATGCGCGGACTTTATCTGGAGTGCGGCACATTACCGATTACTCCGAAAACTGGCCCCAGCCTCGCTGAAGATTGGTCTGCGCGGCCGATCTGCCGGAAGCCCCGCGGGGGTCTTCGCGGCCCCCGCATGGTCGCAAATTGCGATAGAAGGCAGGGGCCTTTGAATTGCGCGAGTGCGGCCGCGTTGCAACGGCACCGTCTTCGCGATCCGCACAAGGTCGCGGGCGTGGGTCAGCGCCCGTCCGGCGTGCGCAGTCCAAACTTGTCCTTGACCTGATCGAAGTGAACCCTGGGGTCATATCTTATTGCCGCGAGGCCAAGATTGGCGGCCGATAAGCGGCCGATCGCCGATAGGACGGCATAAGATGCGACGACCTGATCGTGCTGCGTCACCGGCCTTCAGCAAGTGGGCAGGCGTCATTTCCTCAGCCTCGCGTACGGCTCACGGTCGAGGAATTCTACGCCGGCAGCTTCCAAGGCGCGCCTGAGTGCGCCAAGAGTCTCCGCAGACAGCGTTGCCTCGCCTGCCTCAAATTCGGCAATCGCCCGACGTCCGATCTGCATTTGGACGGCCAGCACCAACTGCGACAGGCCGATCAGCTCGCGGGCGGCTTTAAGTTGGGCGGCGATGATGGTCATTTGGCCCCCCGCAATTGAAACCGTCACTCAACCACCGGGCGGGGAGCGAGTCGAATCGGGGCGGCTTGGCTTGTTAACCCTGTTGCATTGGCCTGCCGATCTTCCTAAATTTCGCGCATGTTGTGGCGTGCGAGTAAGAAGCGGGCGGTCCCGCCAGGGTTCATCGAACCGTGCATCCCTACGATTTCCCCGAAGGTCCCCAAGCGGCCTCTGTGGATTCACGAGGTCAAGCAGGACGGCTGCCGCATGATCGCCAAAGAGGCGACGCGTGCGGCTTCTCACTCGAAATGGCTTTGACTGGACCAAACGCTATCCGAGGATCGCGGTGCCCCTTGAGCGGTTGTCCGTGAAGTCAGTGACGATCGACGGGGAGGCTGTGTGGCTGGCACCGGACGGCATTGTTGATTTCCGCAAACTTCACTCGCGAACGGACGACGGCCATGTGTCGCTCTTTGCGTTCGACCTGCTTGAGCTCGACGGCAAAGACCTCCGGAAAGAGCCGCTCGATGGGCGGCGCGAGCCCGGCGATGCTGCGGCTGACTGACGGCGGCAGAAGGTAGCGTCTCAGTCCGCGGACGACGGCTGTTCAGGACCACCCGGGCGGCCGCGTGCGCGCATGCGGTGGGCAGCAATGCGCCGTCTGCGGAACTCGTTCGATTGCCTTTTGCAAGCCCATCTTCTCAGTATCATGCCCCAGCGCTTCGGGTCTGCGGGGCAAATCAGTGACAATCCGAAGCATCTGGCCGCGATGGTCGAAGCCCTCGGTCGCGCCCAATACGTGCGGCAGTTCAGTGACTCGCATCGAAGTCTCCCGCTTTGCGCTCGCCGGCGGGCCGTCGAGTATTGCGGCACCTCGACGGCCCTAACCGGCAGGGCATTTCCGCAACGCGCCCCGTGGGCTCTCGCATAAAGCATAAGATTTTCGCGAAAATTCAAGGTTAATAATGTGTTATGGTGAACGGCGGTCAGAGCGCCCCCGGAGGGCCGCCCGGAGGGGCTGAATTCTCAAGGCGGCCCTAGCCGCGACTGAGGCCGGGGGCTTTAGAAATCGCGGCTGATCGTAAGATGGTAGATGCGGCGCTTTTGCGGTCGTCACCTGTCGGCAAATCTGAACCGCGCGCCGCACGGGTCGGTCATGCTGACTTTCTCGCGCTTCGGGCAATCGGCGGCCAGGACTGCCAGCAAATCGGTGAGCCTCGCGTCGCCTCCGATCTATCTTGGGTCCCTAGAATAATTGCGGCGCTTTGACCAATTTGAGATTCGACTCACCCTTCCAAACGAACCACGGCTCGGCCGTGTTCGACGCGTTCGCGGTCCATTCAAATGGCCGCGGGAGCCTGATTTCGATATCACCGGTGTTCCCTTCAAGATCGACGCTATGGTCGACGATCGTTTCAGTCAGAACCCCTTCGAAGCTGCGCATGATGAATTGCATATTCAGTGTTCCCGTCGCGTTGTCGGACAACGTCAGACGCACGCCCATGAGGCTCCGCGCGGGGAAGGAAATATAACCGTTGGTGGTCGGCCGCGAGCCGATCAGGATCGACCGCGGCGCCCGGACAATCGCAAAGTCGGTGTTCGTTATGCCTGCGCGATGACGGTCAAAGGGAATACCGCTCTTGGGGTCAGGGAGAGGTCGGCCTATTTGGCGCCAGTCCGGGTTGCGGCTTAAGAAATCGAGAAGGGCGTAATAAGGGCCGGGCTGCGCGATGTTGTCCACGACGATTAGGCCTCCCGGCACAACAAACCGTGCCGCCGATTGGATATCGAATATCGCAAATTCAAAATCGTGATTTCCATCGACAAAAATAAGTCCGGTCTGCAAACCGCGGCGCGCCGCGCCCTCGAAGAAAGCCATTGAATTGACGGGGTGAAACTTGACGTGCCGGCGAAGAATTCTCGGCCACGCTCCGAGGATCGGGGGATGAACTGTCGCCCATAAGGGTCGATGGTGTGAACGACACCCGCTCCGTTGGCCTGTAGCGCACGCGCTAAGGCTTCGGTAGTCGAGGCCCGATAAGACCCGATTTCCACAACGCTTTGCGGCCTCAAATGTCGAGTCAAAACGTAGAGCAACGCCTGCGAATTCGGAGAGATCAAGGCCCGATCAAGCGCCGGGCTATTGAGGAAAAACTCTGTGCAATCGGCGTACTCACGCGATTTCAATATATCCCCGATGGGGTCCAGACTATCCAACGAGAATACTGGACAGGCGAGATCGACTAGCGGCGCGACCGTCACCGTCCTTGCGAGACGCCATTTGTAAAGAGCGGCATTGATCCGATATCTTATCGATGCTAAGGGCCGCACTAGTCTCTGTTCCTCACCATTCGACGGGTCAGCAGCGAGTTGTTACAGCAACGTCATGCCTGTCGCGGGCGAGGCTTGTTCCCTCCAAGGCGGTTGCCTCCCAAGCTGCTAGGCGCGCCACAACTGCCACCAATCGGCAAACGAGCGCCCATTGGCGGGACTCTTCGGCCTTATCGACCGGCTTTGTCAATTCCCCTTCCGCAGCCTCACGCCCCCGGCGCATGCTGGCGCATAGGTCGTTGAATATCGCCCGGCTCCTTTGTCCTCCCGCTACAGTGGCCGCTGCCGTCAGGAGCATCGAGAGGCGCGCGCCGCAAGATGTTAGGGTGCAGGCGGATCTAGACTATCTTACCTGGGTTGTTGCCCGGGGCGTGTCGACTCGACATTCGCCCGGCGCGCGCGCCAGAGCTGAAAGTCAATGACTGAGCGGAGAGCGAGTCGAATCTGGCGCGAGTCAAAGTCGACCGCACTCATCCTCAATTAAGAATGCGGGTGGCGACGCGTGCGTCGCCCGCCCCGAACAACCCAAGATCGGACGCCGCGCCGCGAGACAGGTCGAGCGCACGGCCCGTATAGGCGGCAGGTCCGCGATCGTTGATGCGCACGACGGTCGATCTGCCGGTCGCAAGACTTCACTTCGAGCCGTGTGCCGAACGGCAGCGAGCGATGGGCAGCCGTGCGCGCCCATGGCTGGAATGACTCGCCCATCGCTGCTTGGTGGTTTAAGCGCTCGCTGCCGCCATACCAGGACGCGCGGACGATTTGACCACCAACAGCCGCGGTCGATAATCGATGTACGCCATCGGCGCTTTTGCCAGGGAAATGAGAGCTTTGGCTGGCCCAGAACTGCAGCGGACTCTCGCCCGCATGCGCCGCGCCATGAAGCACGACGGCGGCGAGGCGATGATCCATCTGAATAGGCGACGATGGCTAAGTTGCGGGTCCGTAGTCACTTGTCATTCGCCACGCCGAGCTTGTCGGCCGCTGGCTCGTTGGGGGCTTCCGCTTCAAGGACTCGAGCAACGATAGCCGCAGAGCGTAGATCTTCTGTGATGGCGTCGAGATTGGCCAGGAAGTCGTCTATCGCCTTTCGAATGCTGGGCTCAATGACCTTTCTAGCGAGCGTGGAAGAAGCCTCTATTTTATCAGGGCTGTCAGCTGCCACCACCATGCGAACGATTTCCCCGACCGTGATCCCGCGCGGCTTTCTTGCTAGTTCGTATCCGCCGTGGGGCCCGCGAAGGCCGTTTAGAATCTTGGCTCGACCAAGCGCCTGTAGCAGAGTCTCAAGGTGGCGCGGCGACAGATTGTGGCGGGCTGCGATCAGCTTGCCCCCCACCAGCGCGGGTCCAGCATGGAGAGCGATGTCAACAACCGCGGTGATCGCCAGGATGGAGCGCCTCGATAAGAGGTTCGCTTTGACCTGTTCGCCCCTATTGGTCATGTGCCCTTCCTCAACCTCACGCTCGGCCCGGCCGTTCTCACGCCGCGGTTATCATCGACGGCTTCATCCGGGCGCGGCGGATCACTCGTCATTCGCCGGGCAGGTCGCCGGACCATGACAGCGATCGTCGGGGCGTTTTCCTGCGCGCCGATCAGCATGTCGGGTTCGGAGGGCGCTGGGATCGCGTCGCCAGCGGCGTGCATCTCCGCCAGATGTTTGCTCAGCCCTTGCTCCGCCGCCGGCAGATCCGGAAATGTGACAGCGAACCCATGATCAGGGTCCCTGCGAATGACGCCGATATATTCGCGCATAGTCACTTCCCCCTTCCTCAGCCCACGCAACGTAAACGGGCCGCAAGGGAGTCTCAATCGCTTGCGGCCCTAACCGCAATAGAAACTTGGGGGATCAAATCGCGGCTGCCCTGATGATAACAGCATGCGCATCCGTCGTCATTCGTCGCGCCGGGCTTGGCCGGCGGCGTCCAAGCACGCCCAGCGCCCTCGATCTGCGATCTCGGTCAATATATCGCCCTTCATCGGGACTATTTTGGCATAGTCGGCCGCCTTCTGTTCCGCATAGAGCAAAACAATGCGCGCCTATTATACCAAAGGCTACAAGGATTGACCGACATGAGCCCATTGTCGCATTCCGATTGATGTGATGGTTTGGGGCTGGGCGATGAGGTTTCGCCAGGCTTGGCAAGCTGCATCGACAATGTCGTCATAGGTTTCGAAGACGCGATTGGAGAGCCAGTTGGCGCGCAGATATTGCCAGATGTTCTCGACCGGGTTCAGC
>Ga0182024_10007794_pt1 | contig 22959 bp, 18 predicted proteins | sample P32metaG_FD_120480 | JGI IMG/M metagenome (GOLD analysis project Ga0182024, IMG submission 120480) | Permafrost microbial communities from Stordalen Mire, Sweden - P3-2 metaG (Illumina Assembly) | ecosystem: Environmental > Terrestrial > Soil > Wetlands > Permafrost | place: Sweden: Stordalen... | reverse complement strand
GCGTTGCTGTCGCAGTGCCGGTAGTCAAGTACCTGCTCTCCCCCGCGAAACCTGACGACGCCTACAAGTCCTGGGTGTCGCTAGGCTCTGTTGACACGTTTCCTGTAGGGGAGACTCGTTTGGCGAAGTTCACAAATCCAGTGAGCCAGGAATGGGATGGCGATACGGATCGCGTTGCGTGCTGGGTTCGTCATATCTCCCAACAAGAGTTTCAGGTGTTTGCAATCAACTGTGCGCACCTGGGATGTCCAGTCCGATGGTTTCCGCAAGCGCAGTTGTTCATGTGTCCCTGCCACGGTGGGGCCTACTATGCGGACGGAAGCCGCGCCTCCGGGCCGCCTGAACGAGGACTGTTTACATACGACGCCAAGATCGTTAATGGGGAACTTCAGATCAATGCAGGCCAGATGCCCACCCTGTCGAACACCGCCAAGCTGGTTCAGATCGAGAACGCCCGGGGAGGATCGCCATGCGCCGGTTGAAGGCTCTTTACACCTGGTTCGACAGCCGTCTTCAACTCGGTGCGCCCATCAAAGAGATGGCGCTGCACCCTGTCCCGAATAAGACTGCCAGTTGGTGGTACGTCTTCGGGAGCGCAGCCTTTGTCCTGTTGATGCTCCAGATTGTGACAGGCATCCTGCTTGCGTTGGTATATGTGCCTTCTGCGGGCCACGCTTGGAACAGTCTCAACGTCTTGAATCACCAATTGACTCTCGGTTGGTTCTTGCGCGCAATGCATGGCTGGGGATCGAACTTCATGGTCGCGGTCGTCTTGATCCACATGGCCCAGGTCTTCCTCTTCGGTGCATACAAATTCCCCCGAGAGCTGACCTGGATTCTGGGCGTGTTCCTACTCCTCATGACACTCGGGATGGCATTCACGGGTCAGGTGCTGCGCTTCGACCAGGACGCTTATTGGGGCCTCGGCATCGGAGCGTCCATTGCGAGCCGAGTGCCCTTCATTGGCAGTACGGCGGTCCACATGATGTTAGGCGGTCCGATCATCGCCGGCGCCACGCTCTCGAGATTCTTCACCTTCCACGTCTTCGTCATTCCGGGACTGCTGCTGGCATTCGCCTGCCTTCATGTCTGGATGGTAGTCAAGCTCGGCATCAACGAATGGCCAATGCCAGGCCGTGTTGTTCGCCGCTCCACGTACCTCACGGAATACCACGAACTCGCGAAGAAGGACGGCCGGCCATTCGTGCCGGGCGCCGTGTGGAAGGACGCATTCTTTTCTGCGGCAATTCTGGCGGCGGTTGCCGTTTGCGCAACTGTATTCGGCCCCTACGGACCTGGCGGCCGGCCGGACCCAACGATCATCCAGACTGCCCCTAAACCTGATTTCTTCTTCCTGTGGCTCTATGCCATCTTGTCCTATCTTCCTCCGAGCCTCGAAACACCATTTCTGCTGATCGCTCCGGTGCTTGGAATCGCGGGACTCGTAGCCCTTCCGTTTTACGCAGGTGAAGGCGAGAAGAGCTGGCATAAGCGCCCGGTCGCAATCATCATGTTGACTGCGATCGCCGTTGCATGGGGAGTCTTCACGCATCTCGGAACCTTCACGCCCTGGAGCCCGAAGATGAACGCATGGAGCGGCGGTCCGCCGGTCCCCGTCCGTTATACGCGCGATGCCAGCCCGCTCCAACGGCAAGGAGCTATCATCTTTCAGTCGAAGCAATGCCGTAACTGCCACTCGATTGCAGGCGTCGGCGGAATGCGTGGCCCGGCCCTGGATCTTGTAGCAACTCGTCTCACCGAGGATCAACTGATCCGGCAGGTTCTTCAGGGCGGCGGCAACATGCCGGCGTATGGCAAGAACCTGAGCCCCTCCGAGACCACAGCACTCGTTCAGTTCCTGGAAACCCTGCATCCCCTCAATCAACCAGCGGCCGCAGATGCATCGCGTCAGGCAGCCATGGCAGAGCCCGCCCCCAAACCGTGAAGGAGACTAGTTGGAGAACTCTTGGCTGAGTTTCATTACCGATTGGGATATACCTGCCGCGATCACGGGCGCCCTCGTGACCGTGGGCTTCGTTTATGTGCGAGGCTGGCTTGCCCTTAGACGTACACGGCCAAACCAGATCCCTGCGTGGCGGCTCTTCTGCTTCCTTGCGGGACTACTTGCCATCTTCGTGGCTGTTTCTTCATCACTCGACACTTACAGCGAGACACTGCTTTTCATGCACATGGCTCAGCACTTCGTGCTGATGTCGGTGGCCCCTCCGCTCATTGTGTTAGGGAGCCCCTACGTCCCTATGCTGCGGGGACTACCTCGCCCAATCGTGAGCCGAATTGGCGGACCGATCTTTCGATCTTCACTAGCGCATTCCCTTCAGGAGCTCTTTTCTCGCCTGCCGTTTGCGTGGCTCGCGATGAACCTGACCTATGTTGGCTGGCACATTCCGAAAGCCTACGAATTTGCCTTGTCCTCGGAGAATTGGCACAACTTCGAACACTTCTGTTTTTTCGCGACGAGCCTCATCTTTTGGTGGCCTATTGTGCAGCCCTGGCCGGCACGACGTCGATTGAATTCCTGGATGATCATTCCATACCTTTTGACTTCGGACTTTGTAAACACTGGCTTATCAGCATTCCTGTGTTTTTCAGGGCGGTTGCTCTATCCGAGCTATGGGGTTGTCGAACGGCCTTTCGGAATCGACGCGTTAAAGGACCAGATCGCAGCGGGGGCCTTCATGTGGGTATTCGGGTCTTTGGTGTTTCTTGTTCCCGCCATCTACCTGACTACTCGATTCCTGGCGAACGGTCGACTCGTGAACGAGAAGACGGGACTGGAGGGGGCACGTGCGATGGCTCAGTAACTTATTTGAGTTCGTCGGAAAGGTGGGGTTGTTTAGCCTGCGGATCGTCGTTGATTCCTTCAGACCTCCGTTCGAACTTGCCCAGCTTACCCGTCAGGTCGCAGAAGTGGGAAACAAATCACTCGCACTCATCGTCGTATCGGGCTTCGCCCTGGGAGCCGTCATGACTCTCCACACAAGAAACACCCTAGTGACGTTTGGGGCCACGGCGTTGATACCGGCCGTGCAGGCGGTATCCTTCTTCGTCGAAATTGGGCCATTGGTAGCGGGACTGCTGCTTGCGGGTCGAGTCGGCTCAGGAATCGGTGCGGTCCTGGCAAACATGAGGGCCTCTGAGCAGATTGACGCTATCGAGTCGCTATCGATTGACTCGTTCAAGTTCCTGGTGGTGCCTCGAGTCCTGGCCTGTGTGATCGCTCTTCCCTTTCTGACACTTTTCATGGATTTCGCAGGCCTACTGGGAGGCCTCCTCTCAGAAGAGCTCTCCTCTCACATAACACCGGCACTCTACATCAATCGCGCATTTGACTATCTTCAGTGGTCGAACTTTATTGCGCCTACCCTGAAAACCGCCGTATTCGGTTTTATTATCGGCTCCGTCTCTTCCTACTTCGGCTTTACGACGGACAAGGGAGCGCAGGGCGTCGGCGAGGCTGCTACCAACAGTGTTGTTTTGTCTTCCCTGCTGATCATTGTGGCTGACGTAGTGCTGATCAAGTGCATCTTCTTTCTCTTCCCGGAAACGGCCATATGAGCGAGCCCCAGACCATCGCGGTGGAGTTTAAGCGTGTGATGAAGTCGTTCGGTACAAAACGCGTACTGAATGACGTGTCTTTTCATATCGATCAAGGTCAGGCCTTGTGTCTGCTCGGGCGCAGCGGTACTGGGAAGAGCGTCACCCTCAAACTGATTATGGCTCTCATGCGGCCCGACTCAGGAGAGGTCTGGGTTGATCAGAACAACGTGGTCGGCATGAACGAGCACGGCCTCTCTTTCGTTCGGAGAAAGCTGGGATACCTCTTTCAAGACGCAGCGCTCTTCGATTCCCTGACACTCTACGAAAACCTCGCACTGCCACTCAGCAGGCTGACCAGGAAATCCAAAGACGAGATTGATGACGTGGTCCACCGTGTTCTTACCGATGTCGGCCTGGGAGCCGATGGTGCGAAATATCCATCCGCACTCTCGGGAGGTATGAAGAAGAGGGCAGGCCTCGCCAGAGCGTTGGTACTTGAACCCAAGATTCTTCTGGCCGACGAGCCGAGCAGTGGGCTGGATCGTATCACTGCTTCTGAGATCGATGAGCTTCTCATGCGTTGCAAATCCGAGCATCGGACAGCTTTGATCATCGTGACACACGATGTGCGCGGGGCGCGCAGGATAGCTGACCGGGTTGCGGTGCTCGACAAAGGAAATCTTGTCGCCTTTGGGCCGGTGGACGAGGTAAGCCAGAGCGAAAACGAAGTCGTTCGCAAACTGATTACGGAGTGAAGCAATGTCTAGACGATATCTTGCTGTAGGAATCTTTATCATCGCCGGCGTGACCTTGTTTGCTCTTGGAATCTTCCTCGTTGGGAGTCGTCAGGAGGCTTTCTCGCGCCATGTGCTTCTGTATACCGAGTTCGCCGATCTTGATGGTGTCACCAAGGGCTCTAAGGTGCAGGTTGCAGGCATGGACGCCGGACAGGTTACGAGGATCGACGTACCTAATTCACCGAGTGGGCATTTTCGCGTCCAGATGAAGGTCGACGAGCAGCTTCATGGCCTGGTTCGAACCGACTCGTTCGTCACGGTCGATACAGAAGGTGTGGTTGGTGACACTTTTCTGACGATCCATTCCGGGTCTCCGAATGCGGCGATCGCGCCAGCTGACTCGGTACTCCAAAGCAAACCTCCCGTTAACATTTCCGACCTGCTCACTCATGGTCTCGGGATCATGAATGACGCGGACGCAACGCTAAAGCAGGTTGGAGGAAAGCTGAACGTTGCGCTTGACGGCGTGAACGGGGCCGTAGGTAACGCCAATGATCTGCTGGTAGGTCTCAAAGAGGGCCGCGGACCGGCCGGAATGCTTCTCCGGGATGACAAGATGGCAGCCCAGATCCGGGATAGTATGTCGAACGTACAGTCGACAACCTCGAATCTCAATACGGCCTCGGGTCGAGTAGACAGCCTCGTTGCAGATGTCCAGCAACGTCAATTTCCTCAGAAGGTCGACGACACAATGACGCAGATTCGTTCTGCTTCCACTCAAGCCAATGCGACGATTGAGCAGGTCCATCAAAGCCTGACACAGGCCTTGGGGCCCGACGCAAACGGAGTTACTGCGGGACAGAACATCAGTCAATCCTTGAGCAATGTGAATGTCACAACAGGTAACATGGCCGAAGACACCGAGGCTCTCAAACACAACTTCTTCTTCAAGGGTTTTTTCAAGCAACGTGGCTACTACGCTCTGTCGAGCCTATCTCCGGGGGATTATCGGCGCGGCAGACTCTTTGCGAATCCTAATAACCCCCGCGTCTGGTTGCGAGCCGATTCCCTCTTCCAGCAAAGAACAAATGGCTCGGGAGAACTGAGTGAGGATGGCAAGCGTGCGATTAATGCTGCCGTTGTGTCATTTGGTGACTCGATTTTCACCCACCCTATGGTGGTCGAGGGATACTCAGATGCAGCGGCGCCGGCCGATGCCCTTTCCTGGTCCTATGCTCGCGCACAGATTGTGCGGAACTACCTCGAAGCACGGTATCCGTTCGAAGCAAAGAATGTGGGGGTGATGCCCTTGAGCGCTACTCCCCCAACGGGGCTGGGGCATGAACATTGGTCGGGTGTATGCATCCTGGTTGCGGAAAAGAAGTAGTCCGCCTGGGGGCGAGACCAACAGCGTTGCGAAGGGCCAAGCGGTCTTCTGAACTCAACTCAGCCGATGCTGATATCGACCACATGAACCTTGTAGATTGCTTCCTCAACTGCCATTGCGAACCTCTCGTCAGCTATTCTTTCGCTGTTCGATGATCAACCGGTCACCGCGCTTTGCACTGAGATACGTCCAGATCCACTGGGAAAATACGCTGACCCGCAAGCTGCTCTCAGCCAGAAACTGTATGTGGATCAAGGCCCAGACGAGCCAAGCCAAGAAACCGCTCATCATGACACGCCCGCTCTGCAATACGGCAAAATTCTTGCCGACTACGGCAAGGTTGCCTTTGTCGAAGTATCGAAAAGGAGGAAGCTGTGATTTCTTGGTCACCTGCCGAAAGATTGATTTTGCGGCGTAACGTCCTTGCTGCATGGCGACCTGGGCGACTCCAGGGAGTGGCCGCCCACCCTGATCAAGGGACGCTGTATCGCCAATTACAAATATCTCAGGATGGTCCTGGACCGTCAGATCCGGTCGGATGCGGACACGCCCTGCGCGATCAACTTCGCAGCCAAGCCATTTGCCGGCCGGCGATGGAGCAACTCCTGCTGCCCAGATCACCGTCCTGCTCGGAATCCGCTCATCACCAACGACCGCGCCTTCCCCATCGATTGTTTGAACTGCTTTCTCCAGCCGCACATCTACGCCCAACTGCAATAAACGAAGTCTTGCCGCCTCGGAGAGACTTTCCGCGAACGTTCCAAGAGGGCGTTTTCCCATGTCAACCAGGATGATGTGGGCGGATTTTGGGTCGATGCGACGGAAGTTCTTCCGTAGCGTCGTCCGGACCATGACCGCAATTGCGCTTGCCATCTCTACGCCAGTCGGTCCAGCGCCCACCATGACGAATGTCATCAGTGCCTTCCGGCGCTCGGGATTCTCCTCAGTCTCTGCGTTTTCAAAGACCTTGAGTATGTGATTGCGTAGGAATTCAGCATCCGCGAGGTTTTTCAATCCCGGAGCAAAGTGCGCGAACTCGTCATGTCCAAAGTAGCTGTGCGTGGCCCCCGTCGCGAGCACCAGGTAGTCATACGCAACCCGCAATCCTTTTTTATCGCCTGCGTCGACGATCACATGCCGCGTGGCCGGATCGATGCCGGTCACATTGCCGAGCATCACAGAAGTATTCTCCTGGCCGGCCAAGAGACCGCGGAGCGGAGAGGCGATCTGACCCGGAGCCAAAACCGATGTCACTACCTGGTATAGGAGGGGTTGAAACACGTGATGATTCGACCTATCAATCAACAATACGTTGACAGGAGCCCGTCGTAGGGACTTGGCCGCAGCAAGACCGCCAAATCCGCCTCCGACGATCAAAACAAGTGGAACCTTGTTAGTCATCTCTGGCTCCCTTTACGCTCATCGTCTATTTCGGCGGCGCCGAATGTCCTAACTCCACACGACAGCGTGAGAGTAGCAGCCGCACACCAGCGAAACAATCACATGTTCCTGTAATAGCGGTTGAATAGGGCACATCGACTCGGGATTCCCTTCAGCGTTAGCCTGCGATTCGTGCCGTCTGACGAGACGACTCAGTTCCGTTGCGGACGGACCTCGGAGGCGGCGGGTAGGTGTGGGGGCTCGACCAATGACGAACGACGTTAGGAAGAAGAGTTTACCTGAGACTGGGTCTGCAAACGCGCCATACCCCAGATTAGACCAGGGGAAACGTCGGCACACCGCTTAGTTGAGATACATATTTATGGAGTTGACGAATTGGGGTGAGCTAGTAACTCACAACCCTAGTGGGTCTGGTTCATGCATGTTCCTGGATTTGAGCCGTCGTGGGACTCGCGTGAGACAACGGTAAAGCCACGTTTAAGGTTGCACCGCGAGTTTTATTATTCTCAGCCCAAAGCCGCCCCCCATGGGCTTCAACGGTGGAGCGTGACACGGCCAAGCCTATACCCATGCCATTCTCTTTTGTCGTCATAAAGGCGTCAAAGATTCGGTCCGGATCATCGACTCCCGGCCCGTTATCGATCACTTGGATTAAAATCCCGTTTGAGTCTGTCGTCGCCCGGAGTACGACCAGCGGGGCCACTTGTTGTCCCTCCAAGGCCTCGATAGCATTCACGATTAGATTAATGAAGACTTGCTGGATCTGAATCTGGTCGACATGGATCGCAGGGAGAGACTCTTCGAAGTGGCACTTGATGGGTACGTCTCGCTTTTTGGGGTCCTCCTGTACAACTCGGACAACTTCACGAAGTATGTCCGGAATGTTGACATCTCTCTTGTCTAAGGACTCTTCCTTGAAGAGTGCTCGAATATGTTGCATTGTCTCGTCAGCCGTGCGGGCGTCTCGTATAATCCGATCAATCGACGAATTCACCTCCGTCATATTCGGCTTAGCCGCATTCAACCACCTCTTCGCCGCCTGCGCGTTTGCAAGTATCGACATGAGTGGCTGGTTCAGTTCGTGAGCGATCGAGCCTGAAAGTTCAGCGACGATCGCCAACCGCGAAGCTTTCGCGAGCTTGATACGCGTGTCGCGAAGGTGGTCTTCAGCTCGTTTTCGCTCATCGATGTCAATCAAGAGGCCATACCACTGAATGATCTTGCCGTGGGGATCACGCAAAGGTTCGCCTGCCGTTTGATGCCATCGGTACTCTCCATCTGCACGTCGCACGCGGTGTATTGCGCTGAATGACTCTCCAGTTTCGATTGCCCGGAAGAATGCCTTCGCGGTCTCCTCTCGATCATCTGGATGAATAAATCTCTCCCACCCGCGATTAACCAATTCTTCGAAGGGAACCCCATAGTATTCAAGCAATCTTTGAGAGAGATGCGTTGGTTCTCCGGTCGGTGAGGTTGACCAGAGCATTGAGGGAATTGTTTCGATGATGCCAACGAGTTCATGCTCTCGCATCTGAAGAGCGTGTTCTGTCTCCTTCAGTACGCCGATATCGAAGAGAATCCCGTACCATTTGACAATATTCGCCCCGTCATCCCGTAGAGGGAAGCATCGGGTCAAAAACCAGTGGTAGTTTCCATCCACATTTCGAAAGCGTACCTCATGCTCGAGAGGATCCCCGGTCGCCAATGCCCGCTGCCAATTAGTCAATACCCGGTCAGCATCGTCAGGATGGATCGTGCCTGCCCAGGCCCAACCCAATCCAGGTTCTTTGGTAAAGCCGGTATAGTCCAGCCAACTCTGGCTTACAAAATCAATCGATCCGTCCGGCAAAGCGGTCCCCACATAGGCGGGGATCGCCTCAACGAGAGTGCGAAGGTCCCTCTCGTTGTGCCGGATCTTCTCTTCCGCCGTCTTGCGCTCGGTGATGTCGGTCACCGCCCCGATAAACTCGCGATTGCCGGATGCATCCTGTAAAGCGTGAGCTATCGCGTGGACGTGCTTGACTCGCCCGTCAGCCAGCAGCAAGCGATACTCATGTTCGAAGTCAGTGCCAGTCTGGGATGCGCGATCGATGATCTGTTGTGCGAGGGCCCGATCTTGAGGATGCGCACGCTGCACCACCATGTCCAAGGTCGGCTTCCTGGAACAATCGTACTCGAAGATGCGATAGATTTCGTCTGACCAGACAATCTCTCCCCTATCAGGATTCCACCCGAAGCTGCCTGTGTGACTGAGTCTTTGGGCTTCGGCCAGGTAGGCTTCGCGCCGTCGGAGTTCCCGAGTGAGAAGCTCGTGCTCCGTTACGTCTATGGCGCTGCCTACGATTCTTTTCAGAGTCCCATCTTCTACAACAGGGGCACCGACGCAACGAATATGCCTGAGTTCGCCGTCAGGTCGCACAATACGCTTGGTGACATCGCATCCCAAACCTTCCGCCAGCATTCGCTTGATCAGCGATGACATGAATTCACGATCATGCGGATGGACGCGCGCCAGATACTCGTCAAGGGTCGGCGCGTCTCTTTCCGGTTCAAGACCGTAGATGCGAAAAAGTTCATCAGACCAGTACTCAAAGGTGCCTGTCGGCTCGAATACCCAACTGCCAATATGACCGAGGCGTTGTGCTTCGGCCAGATGGGCTTCGCGACGCCTGAGTTCTTGAGTCAGAACTTCATGTTCGGTAACATCAATGCCAAGGCCGATTCTTTTCGACCCGCCCTTGTCAGAAGCGGCGGTGCCCACGCATCGAACATAACGAACTTCTCCGCCTGCTCGCACGATGCGCTTTGTCACATCAAATCCAAGATCGTCTGAGAGCATTCGCTTCATGAGCGAAGCCATGAACTCGCGATCCTGGGGATGCAGGAGCGCCAGGTATGCCTCCGAGTTGGGCGGTCCTTTAGCTGGGTCAAGACCATGTATTTGAAAAAGCTCACGGGACCAGTGCTCGAATCCAGTCGCAGGGTCAAATACCCAGCTCCCAATGTGTCCGAGACGCTGCGCTTCGGTTAAATAGAACTCGCTCCTTTGCAACTCCTGGACGCTCTTCACGAGCTGCTCTTCGGCCCTCTTCCGGTCATCAATGTCGATACTCGAACCATGCCACTTGACAATGTTTCCATCTCTATCGAATGCCGGCACTTTGAGGTGCAGCATCCAGCGATAGACACCATCGGCTCTTCGCACTCTTGACGTTTCCTGAAAGGGCTTTCCCTTGGCAAAGGACTCTCGCATCTTCTGCACCAGGGCTTCGATATCTTCGGGATGAATACAAGAAGTCCAACCCCATCCCAACAATTTCTCCAGCGACACACCGGCGAAATCGAGCCATGTCTGATTAAAGAAATCAAGGTAGCCATCCGGTCGGGCGGTGTGAATCAGCGCAGGGGCCGAGTCGATAATCTGACGAAGACTTAGGTTCTGATCCTCAACCGAAATGTCGTCGTTTTCCGCCATGGTGGAAATGGTACAACGTCAGAAAGCCGGGAGAGCCCACTTCCTATATTCTCCAGCCCCGAAAATGTCAACGGCAGAAAGGCCAACGCGACCTCGAGGTGAGCCGCGAACGGGAGCAGCGTCAACCTGCGGTGCTTGCGGTGATCCATATCTTCAACAATCGATTGAGATTACGGTACCAGCGAGCCAGAGGGCAAGCTCAATTTAGACACAGATAGAACTGATCAATTCGACTAGAGCATCCCCGTCAACCGGCTTTCTGAAGAAGCCTACAGCACCACTCTCCAGATAAAACGCCTCCGACCGTGCCGACGGCTTTCCTGTAATGATGATTACGGGGACGGTACAGTTGCTGTTTTTCAGATATTGCAGAAGGCCGAGACCGCTCATTTGCCGCATCTCGACATCCGTGACGATGCAACTCGTTCGGGAAAGGGCATCGGATTCCAGAAATTGTTCTGCGGACTTGTAACTCTCCGCATTGTATCCAAATGAAGCCAAGAGATTGACGAGCGATTCAAGAACTCGGGGATCGTCATCTATAACCGCGATTCTACGATCCAACGCATTCATTGGGAACCCCCGAGTTATCCATATACACTCTACCGGATTTTGCAGAGACACCTGTCCTACGTGTTTCCGCTAGATGCGCTGGCCGTCTCGATTTTGAGCTTGCCCGCGAGCTTGACCAATGCCGCAAAAGAATCGGCTTCCATCTTTCGCATAATGTGCCCGCGATGGATTTGAACGGTGTATTCGGTGATCCCTAACTCGAAGGCTGCCTGCTTGTTCAACAAACCTTTTATCAACAGTGGGAGGACTTCTCGTTCCCGCGGTGTCAACGATTCATATCGAGCAACTAACATCGCATGCTGCACCGCCTCTTGGCGGCTCGCGCGATCTTGCCGCAAGGCCCGCTCAACTGAACCGAGGAGCGCTTCTTCATCAACCGGTTTGGTGAGAAAATCGACCGCGCCTCCCTTCATCGCTCTCACCGTTGATGGGATGTCGCCTCGCCCAGTAAGAAAGATCACAGGAATCGAAGTCTTTGCCGAAATCAGCCTCTGGACTTCCAGGCCGCTCAATCCAGGCATCTTGAGATCGAGAATCAGGCAGGCGCAAGAGTCTCGGCGGGCAAAATCAAGGAAGGCCTGTCCAGACGTGAAGAGCCGCACGCGTCTGCCGTTAGCCCGCAGCAGCGTGGACAACGCCTCTCCGACATTAGCCTCATCGTCCACGATATAGACAAGCTCATTCGTCGGTTCCATGAAGAATACCTCCCTCCGGAATAAGCAACTGACGATTTGCGGCCCAGCGATAACGGCGCAATCGGGACATGCCTTGCGAGGTCCCTTGACGCTAGGAATTATACCGGCAAACCCAACCCCAGAATGCGTTTACCTCGACAGCAGGGCATTACATAAATATGGAATAGCCTCGGAACATGTTTGCGGTGTAGGGCCTGGACACGGCAACCCTGCTCAATACGAGTGCCGCTCCCATCGGTGGCCTCGGTTCGATACACTGATCGGAAATCTCGGCATTGTTGGAAGTTCCTGGTGAGGTTCTCAACCGTACACTCAAACGATTGAGATGGTGCGTCGGACCGGCGGTCGAACTCAATTGCGGGACTTGGAGATTCCATATCTCGCGAGCGAAGAGCGCAGCTTGGCTCGCCCTCGCAGAAGACGAGACTTTGCTGCGCCCAAAGAGATCTCGTGCGCCTTCGCCGCCTCTTCCAACGAACATTCGGATCCGTAATAGTGGTTGACAGCGGAGCGCAGGCTCGGCTGCAGCTTCTCAACTTCTCGCCTCACAAGAAGAATGGCCTGTTGTTTCAGGTAGATCCCTTCAGGTCCTGGTGATGGGTCTATGGGCTCCTGTAGTTCCACTGTTCCCGTATCCAGACTGCTCGTACTCGCATAGGTTTCTCTGCGAACCCTTCGTTTCCGCAGAATCATTAATGCCGAATTCACTCCGATAGTTGTGAGCCAGGTTGAGAATTTGCAGGACCGACGAAAGGAAGTCAAGTGCGTATAGGCTCGCAACAGCGTGTCCTGGAGTGCGTCTTCCGCGTCCTCATGATTCCGAACGATCCTGAATATCATCTTCTTCGTTACAGTAGAATGCCGCCCACACAATTCCACAAATGCCTTCTGATCTCCGCGTTGTGCGGCGGTGATCAAATCATCATCAGAGACTTCAGAGTGACCACACGCGTAGTTCTCATCGTGAAGGCTCGATCGTGACGACAGCTGTGAGCCAAGGAAATTGCCGGCCTCAGACTCCGCGTTCGTGAGACTCTGTCTGCGGGGTACTCCAGCCGGTGGGACATTTCCCTCATTAGGATTGTAGGAAGTGGTACTCATTTGTTCCTCCTCTGCGGACAGGCCGGGCTAACGCATCGCGAAACGTTGTGAAATATCGCCGAGTTCATGGATTGGTCCTACTTGATTGCCAACCCGCTGTCGCGCCTCGTTTATGTCTCGAGGTGACCTGCCTAGCAGCAATGCGCAATCATGCATCGAATAGCGTTCGAGAACACAAATGACGAAAACAAACCGATCAAACTCAGGAAGGCGGAGAATCGATTCAGCCTCTGCAATTGCGCCTAGCGAGCCATCTGGGGAGAATGTGCTTAACCCGTTGTCTGCGTCGTCGTTGGTATTGACGAACGACTGACCTCCTGGGCCCATGACGAGGCTGATGGCGTTGCGAATAACCATGCGACGTGTCCAACTGAATATCCATTCCTTGGAAACTGAACTACTTGCAATGCATCCTCGAAAGGCACGAATCAAGCATCGCTTTGCGGCTTCCGAGTTCGCAGTGAGCAATAGGGCAAGCCTTTGCAAACCTACTCGTTCCGACTCGAATACGCTGGCAAACTCCTCCTTGCTGGCATATTCGCCTCTGCCGCTTGCCTTCTGGCCAAGCCAGCGGACTCTGCTCACGTTACTCTCTCCATATCTTTTCATATGGTCGTACTCAATTACGCACAGAACGGCAGCTTAGCGAAGGCGAGAGTGATCAAGGAGAGGAAGGAAATGCGTGGCCAGACAGACGGACATTACGCTTTTAGATCACGTTCTTCCGGTCCTCACCGTTCGAGGTGTTCAGCCTTCTGGCTGCGTAGGCTTTTTCTCAACACAGGGCGATACTACCGCTGAACCTGCGCCCAGAACATTACATGTTCCTATTAACCGTATCGAAAGACAATTATGCGGGCTACTTGTTCCTGGAGTACGTCTCATCAAGGGTGCGCCATCTACCCCATGCAAGGAGCAATGCACAAGGAATGGCCTTCTGCCGCTGGATGAGGATCCAGTCCAGGAGGGCGTACAGCTGCTACCGCTGCGGGATCGGACCAGAGCTCAATGTTGAGGAAGTCGGCTGAATGTACCAAGGCGGAGGCGGGTTGAGTGTCGACTTTCCTTTAGGCGTGAGCGGATAGTTGAAACCTTTGAGCATCGATATTCTCCTTTGCACCGCCATTGCACCGGGGTTCATCCAAGGGTTTGTCACGGTCGTTCTGAGCCGCAACGAGGGACCTTCGGGAGTGCTCACTGGAAGACACCGGCCTACCGAACGACACGGCACACTTCTAGGAAGATGTAATGGAAATCAGACCATGGACCTCGTTACGGTGCAGCGATGCGCGAGGTCGCGATGCTGCAACGAGGGTTCACACTCAAGCTGCCCTTGGTGAAGAATGCTTGACCAAGGGCTACTAAGGGAAGTGGCGAGTCTTTGCCGGGCTTCGCCTACAAGGAATATGTAATTTATCGAGCTCTTATGGATTGCTACCATCACGCTGTTCATCTGCTGGAATGTTTCATTCCGGCTACGTCCGACTCAACCTCTTCGACGACGCATACCGCGAGACGCGGTTTTGTCGTCGGCTGTCACGCGACATTGCAAAGGAGCTCACCATGCCATACCGCAGCGTAAATCCAGCTACTGGAAAAGTTCTTAAGACCTTCACAGAACATACTGATCAAGAGATGATGGAAGCCTTGGCCTCCGCGGACAAGGCTTTTGTGTCTTGGGCCGCGCTCCCGATCGACGAGCGCGCAAAGATTATTTCGCACGCAGCTCAGCTTCTGGTTGAACGGAAGAGCGAACTGGCCAAACTAGCCACGCTTGAAATGGGTAAGTGTATTGCGGAGAGTCGCGGTGAGGTCGAATTGAGCGCCGCGATTCTGCAATACTTCGCGGACAACGCGGCAGAGTTCCTTGCGCCGAAGACTATCAAGTCGGCCATGGGAGACGCTCATCTCGAATTCTCGCCGTTGGGCGTCCTGTTGAGCATCCAGCCGTGGAACTACCCCTATTACCAGTTGGCACGATTCGTCGGACCACATCTCATGTCGGGCAACGTGATGCTGTTGAAGCACGCACCAGGCGTGCCCCAGTGCGCCGTCGCCTTCGAACAGGTTTTGAAGGATGCCGGCGTTCCCGCAGGCGTCTATACCAACCTCTTTCTCAGCAACGATCAATCGGGTGCTCTGATCGATGATCCTCGTGTCAAGGCGATTGCCCTCACCGGGTCGGAGCGTGCAGGACAGGCCTTGGCGTCCAGGGCTGGCAAGAACCTCAAGAAGTCCACGATGGAGTTGGGTGGAAGCGATGCATTCATTGTCCTCGACGACGCCGACCTCGACCATACCGTGGCCATGGCCATCCTCGGACGGTTCGGAAACAACGGACAAACATGCATCGGCGCAAAGCGATTCATCGTTGTCGAATCAATGCTTGACAAGTTCCTCCCGCGCTTCATTGCTGCCGCAAAAGAGTTGAAGCTCGGAGACCCGCTCGACGAAAGCGTGACCCTCGGGCCGCTCTCGTCTGACAGCGCACTGCAGTTGATCCTGCGGCAGATCAGTGACGCAACGAGCCATGGAGCAAAAGTTCTGCTCGGCGGAAATCGAGCGGGAACGGTCGGGGCATTCCTGGAGCCTACTGTTCTCACGGGTATTACCCCTGACAATCCCGCATACAAACAGGAATTCTTTGGCCCAGTTGCACTTGTTTTTCCGGCCAAGGACGAAGCTGAAGCGATCGCGATTGCAAACGATTCGCCGTTTGGTCTCGGGGGGTCGGTCTACTCCACTGATATAGAGAGGGCCAAACGCGTCGCCAGCCGCGTCGAGACAGGGATGGTCTTCATCAACTATCCGGATGTGAGCTGGCCTGATCTTCCGTTCGGCGGAGTCAAGAGGTCTGGATATGGCAAGGAACTCTCCAACCTGGGGCTGGAGGAGTTTGTGAACAAGAAACTTGTGCTCGTTCCCAATATTCCGGCGGAAGCCACTAGCCGGCCCACCGCATAGAAGGTCACACGAATGCCGTTCTAGACCGCGATTACCCAAGAGGGTATCCGCATGCCACGAATGGATATCCCAACCTTCACAATCTGGGAGTGAATCATGAGTGACCAGAAGAAAGCGCTAACCGTCTACGATGCAACCTGCAACTTGCTGAGGAAGCTGGGGCTGACAACCATTTTCGGGAACCCCGGTTCGACAGAGCAGCCGTTTCTTAAGAACTTTCCGCCGGATTTCGAATATGTACTCGGTCTGCAGGAGGCGACCGCCGTGGCCATGGCAGACGGCTTTGCTCAAGCTACTGGAAAGCCAGCGCTGCTGAATCTGCATACGTGCGCGGGAACCGGGAATGGCATGTGCAACATCATGACGGCTTTCCAGAATAAAACGCCTCTTATCATTACGGCTGGCCAGCAGACACGTGAGATGCTCCTTTTCGAGCCATTACTTACCAACCGGGAGGAGACTACTCTACCCAAGCCCTGGGTTAAGTGGGCATATCAACCTGCAAGGCCGCAAGACGTCCCCGGGGCAATTATGAGGGCCTATGCAGTCGCCCTGCAACCGCCCGCAGGCCCGGTGTACGTATCGATTCCGCTCGACGACTGGGACAAGCCGGCGCTGGGAGAGGCGGTCGTTCGAACTGCTAGTTCGCGGTACTCGCCGGACCCTGAGCGGCTCGCTCAGTTCGCGGAGAGGATTCAAAAGAGCAAAAATCCAGTCTTGCTATATGGGCCGGAGATTGAGCGCGCAGGCGGCTGGGATGCCGGAATCAAGTTTGCTGAGCGCTTGAGAGCTCCGGTATACAGTGCGCCGCTCTCTGAAAAAGCATCGTTCCCTCAAACCCACCCACAGTTTCGAGGGATGGCGCCGATGGCGATTGGGCCACTGAGCAAGAAGCTTCGCGGCCATGACCTAATCATCGTGGTTGGAGCCCCGATCTTCCGGTATTACCCCTCCGTCCCAGGAGACTACCTTCCCGAAGGCGCTGAACTCTTGCAGATCACCAATGACCCCTACGATGCGGCCACCGCTATCGTCGGAGACAGCCTGTTGTCAGATGCAAAGCTGGCCCTGGAGGCCTTGAATGATGCAATCCCGGAAGTGAAGTCGCGGCCCGTTCCTGCGGCCCCACACATCAAACCAAAACTTCCCTCGCCGCCGAATAGTCCTTTAACGGCCCTTGAGGCATACGCCGCATTGAGCGAGTTGCGGCCCGCGGATGCCATTCTGGTGCACGAGACAGGTTCTAATTTCGGGGATCTCGCCCAGTGCTGGCCAATCAAAGAGCCCGGTTCGTTCTACACCTTTGCGAGTGGCGGACTCGGTTGGGGAGAACCGGCGGCGGTCGGCATTGCGATTGCCCAGAAGAAGCTGGGCACCGGGCGCCCAGTCATCGCCGTCATCGGGGATGGAGCTTTCCAGTATTCGGTACAGAGCCTTTATACAGCGGCTCAACAGAAACTAAAGCTCATCTACATTGTTCCCTGCAACGACGAGTACGCCATTCTTAAGAACTTCGCGGTTCTGGAGAATACTCCGAACGTTCCCGCTCTTGATCTTCCAGGACTCGACATTGTTGGCACTGCCAAAGCCTTCGGCTGCATCGGAGTAGCCGCTAACACGATAGAGGAAATCAAGGCGGCTTTCAAAACCGCCCTCAGCGCCGACGGGCCCACCGTAATCGCCATTCGCATCGCGAAGCAACTCCGGCCGCTGGTACCCGACGTGGACTAGCTTCAACTCAATAGAGGCGGCGGCTCTGCCCCATGAAGCCCCGGCCAGCGCGCGGCAGCTGCAGCACCTTGTCAGGCCGCAGAGAGCGCACTGATCGTAACGTAATATCCGTCAGGATCTCGGAGCGAGAACTCCTTAGTTTGAGTGTTCGGATTCACGCGTGGCTCCTCTTCGAGCCGAGTGACAAGAGAGCGTGCCATTTGAAGCGCCAGATCGAAATCATCGACACGGAAGAACAACAGGAGCCCGTTGCCGGGTGTCCCGTGACCGGGGCTCATCAATGAGGGGTGCTCGTGGGCGCCCCACTCGTGGAGGCAGAGCAAGACAGTTCCATCTGAATCGAGGATTTGCCCAAAGTAATCATGGGCAGGAAGGGTAGCCGGCTGACCGAACAGCGCTTGGTACCATTTCAGGCTGCCCGGCACGTCGCCTACCCCTATGATCGTCCACGTGCGCTTCATCGGGTCGCCTCTGCGGACTAATTCTTGTTTAGACCGACCTGGATACAACCGGTGATGGACGGCCTAAAACGAAGTCGTCGCCGACAACCGATTGTGTTTACACTCGCTTCTTGCATATCCCAGAACTTGCCGTACTGTTTTATGCCGACAGGCGGGTCAGGCTAAACCTGCCATCGCCTAGATAGATCCTCTCAGAGTGGCGAGTTGTCGGCAACTCGGAAGTTGGGCGAGCGATGAGTTGTGCCCGAGCATAAGAGCTTCATAACAGTCTCGAATCCTCGTCCGGACAAAAAGCGCGTCCGTTCGAGAAATCGTAAAGAGCGAGGCACGCGATTCCAATTGCACGCGAAATTGGTATGGAAGACTGGATTAAGGTCGAGGTAGTGGGAGATCGAAGGACTTTTTACGAGGACTTCGGATCTCTCATAAGGACCACTGTCAAGGTCTTGACACCTTGCGCTGGATGGACGGTGACACCGCCGATGTCACCCGAGCCAGATGGTCCCGTCATCAACAGGCTGTATGGTCGCGCTTTGAAGTAAGGATGCTGATAGGCGTCGTGAATGCTCGGCACAATTTGAGTTGGGTCGAGTAGAACCACGAGATCGTGCGACAAGAACGCGATGGTGTTGACTTGCAGCTCCAGGTCAGAGAGAAGGACCGAGCCCGTCTCCGCGACGCCCAGGGGGGACCGAACAATACTTACGTCAATCTTGCTCGCTTCCGACCAGTTGCCCAGCTCTGCAGGTCTAATCGTCCCTTCGCATTCGGGAACAGCCGAGCAGATCACTTTGGCGGTAGGAAACCTATTGCGAACGAGCGAGGCATGCTGCCACGACCTCCCTTGTCAGGACGATCCGGCCGACCACGAGATCGTAGCAATTGGCCCGAGTCTCGGATATTACATATTCCTGTAAGTGAGGAACGGGGCAGATCTTCGCGATAACAGCTTTATGTAATTGGCGGCTGAAGGGCCGATGGCTACCATCACTACAAGCTTGGCATGTCATGTAGGGTCGCGGACGCCATCCCTAGATGTTGGAACAGACCTTGTTCATGTCCATGGCCCACCGCATAGGAGGTCACCCGAATGCCGCTCTACACCGCGATTACCCAAGAGGGTACCGTCTCGAGCGAGACCAAGGCGAAGATAGCAGAAGAGATCACACGAATTCATACCTGTGTGATGAAGGTGCCGAAGAACTTCGTTCGTGTCGTCTTCCTTTCGTATCCGAATGGATCAGGCTTTACAGGTGGATCTGAGGCTCCTACGGCCGCGCTCAATTGCGTTCTGCGGAGCGGCCACACCGTCCAAGAGAAAACGGACATGCTGAAGCAGCTCTGGGCGATGTTTCAAGATCTCACGGGGATTGCAACGGATCAGATCGCTCTTTCTCTTCAGGAGATCCCATCCTCCAATGCCATGGAGATGGGGCAAATCATGCAAGCGGTCGGACACGAATAACGCCTAACTCATATTTCGGATCACTTGCCTGATATTGCTCGCGGAGTTGACACATGTGCTTCTTTTCTCCAAATACTGACGCCTTAACCCCGCTTCGCTCGCAAGCGACCCCCGATCGGGCGCCTGATCATCTTGCAGATGGCACGCCGGCAGCCTTGCGTGACGACTTGATCTCCCTCCTCGGGCCAACAGCCGTCAGGTCGCGGGTCACTGATCTGGTGAAGTACGCCACGGATGCAAGTCCGTATCGTCTCTTCCCGCAAGTCGTGATCGTTGCTGAGTCAGTTGAACAGATCGCGAAGACTCTGCAATACGCTAAACAAAACCATCGTTCGGTCACTTTTCGCGCGTCGGGGTCGAGTCTGAATGGCCAGTCCCAGGGGGATGACATCCTCATCGATGTCCGGAACTGTTTCAACGGATTGGAGATTCTCGAGGAAGGTCTCTATGCCCGAATCAAGCCTGGGACAATCATCAGTACCGCCAATCGCGCACTCCTTCCGTACAACCGGGTGCTAGGGCCAGACCCAGCAAGCAGCGGTGTTGCAACCATCGGTGGCGTGGTGGCGAACAATGCCAGCGGAATGACCGCAGGGACAAAGTTGAACAGCTACCACACCGTAGCATCCATGAAGGTCCTCTTGCCCTCCGGTACCCTCCTCGATACTGGGGATCGCGGAGTAGATAGCGAGCTTTTTGCACATGAACGCGAGCTTCATGAAGGACTACTAGAGATCCGCGAAGAGATTCTCCGGGACGAAGCCTTTGCCGCCTGGATCAAGAAGAAGTTCTCCATCAAGAACACCAATGGATACCGGCTGGACGCATTCCTCGATTGCAGCAACCCTGGCGCCATTCTGCAGAAGCTGATGGTTGGCTCGGAGGGAACGCTGGGCTACATCGTAGAAGTCACGTTTGAAACGCTCCCTCTCAAGCCGCTTCGCTCAACGGGTCTACTTATCTTTTCCAGTTTGCATGATGCGGCGGCCGCAGCGCCCCACTTTATCGAGATGGGAGCTATGGCGGCCGAACTTATGGATGGCAGATGCCTCCACATTGCAACTTCGATCCCCGGAGTGCCGAAGAGTTGGAATGCCGTCAGTGAAGATGCTGGATCCTTGTTGGTAGAATTTCGCGCTTCGCAAAGTGATGAGCTGACGAAGATGGAAGAGGCAGGGCTCAAGTTCGTCTCTTCGCTCAATCTTCATGAGCCCGCCCAGTTCAGCAGGGACCCAAAGGCGGCAGCGATCCTTTGGAAAGTCCGAGAAGGGCTGTATCCAATCGTGGCATCGGCAAGGGCTCAGGGAACGTGTTTGATGATTGAGGACGTCTGCGTTCCCCAGGATCGAGTGGGAGACGCGGCGAATGACATCATCGATTTACAGCGAAAGTTCCATTACCTTGTAAACGTCGCTGGCCATGCGTCGGCAGGAAACCTGCACTTCCTCGTGGGGGTGAACTTCGGTATTCCCTCAGATGTCGACAAGTACGCCGCTTTCATGGAGGAGATGACGACGCTCATCGTCAGCAAGTATGACGGGTCCTTGAAAGCTGAGCACGGGACGGGTCGGAATATCGCTCCATTCCTGGAGAAGGAATGGGGACCGAAGGCCACTGCTTTGATGTGGCGGATCAAGAAACTCTTCGATCCCAGAGGGCTCCTCGCCCCCGGCGTAATGCTCAATAAAGATCCGCTTGGGCATGTCAAGAACACGCACACTTTCCCTGAGATCGAGCACGTCGCCAACGCCTGCATTGAATGTGGCTACTGCGAACCGGTCTGCCCAAGCCGCCACCTGACAACAACACCGCGCCAGCGGATCGCACTGCGCCGAGAGATGATGCGGCACGCGCCAGGTTCCGCCATTCAGAAAGCTCTGCTCAAGGAGTACGAGTATGACGCAGTACAGACCTGCGCCGGCGACAGCTCTTGCGAACATGCCTGTCCTGTTCAGATCAATACAGGCGTCATGATGAAGCAGTTCCGTCATCTCGAACACAGTCAGGGACAGGAGTGGGTGGCGGAGAGAATCGCGAAGTATTGGGGCCTGGTTGAGCCGATGGCGCGGGCTTCAATGCTGGTTGGGAATATCGCGGCCAGGGTATTGGGAGACGGGACCGTCCGCGGCATATTGAATGCGGCACGAAAGGTGATCAGTCCGGAGCTGCTTCCAAGCTGGGTTGAATCTCTCCCAATGCCCGCATCCTCGAAGCTGCCGAGGACCAAGCAAGATGGAGCCGCTGCCATCTATTTCCCTGCCTGCATCAACAGGATTTTCGGTGGGTCGAAGTTATCTCGCCACGAAGAGTCGCTTCCATTTGCGGTCGTTAGAGTCTCTGAGCGAGCCGGGTACCCATTGTTTATTCCTCCTGATGTTGTAGGGAACTGCTGCGCAACCGTGTGGCACTCGAAGGGATACAACGCCGGCAACATTCTGATGGCGAATCGAGTGGTGGAAAATATGTGGCGCTGGAGTCAGCAGGGAGCACTTCCGATCGTATGCGATGCCAGTTCCTGCACACTTGGGCTCAAGCAGGAGGTTCTTGATTACCTCTCGCTCGAGAACCGCGAACGGCACAAGGCCCTCACGATTTATGACTCCGTCACGTGGGCAGACGAGAAACTCCTTCCCAACCTTACAGTGACCCAGAAGGCCCGATCGGCAACGGTTCACCCCACATGTTCGATGCACACGCTGGGCAACGATACGACCCTTCGGAAGATCGCCGCTCAACTCGCCGACAAGCCTTTCTATCCACTCACGAGCACTTGTTGCGCGTTTGCAGGAGATCGCGGCTTGCTCCATGAGGAACTCACTCGCTCTGCGACGCGCGATGAAGCGCAGGAAGTGAGGCAGCAGGATCTCGACCTTTACGTCTGCGCGAACCGGACGTGTGAAGTGGGTATGGAACACGCGACTCGGGCGCCATATGAATCCTTCGTATATGCGCTTGAGAAATTGACGCGCCCCTGACGGCTTCCCCTGCTGTCCCCGGTTCGAATCTGGGAGCCGCGGTCCAGCAAATCGATTCACTTTGAGAGCGCGGGCCACCCCAGGCTTACGCCTCAATGCAGAAAGCAGTACTTGAAAAGGAGAAAAGATGAAAGCACTTAGAATTGCAGGAATTCCAGCGATGGTGGTTCTCTGCGTAGCAATGGCGGTAGGTCAGGATGCTTCGCACGACGTGGACAAAACCGCAACCAAGACCGGACATTCGGTCGCGCACGCTGGAAAGAAGGTCGGACATGCAACGAAAACCGGTGTGAAGGACGCTGGTCATGGGACCAAGGTTGTTGCCAAAGACTCCGCAAAGGGTGTCAAGAAGACCGGAGAAGGCATCAAGGATGCCGCCAGTAAGTAAGCTGGCTCCAGGATCCCCCATATCCCGGCGAGCCGAGCGGCTCGTCGG
>Ga0182024_10007793_pt1 | contig 22962 bp, 12 predicted proteins | sample P32metaG_FD_120480 | JGI IMG/M metagenome (GOLD analysis project Ga0182024, IMG submission 120480) | Permafrost microbial communities from Stordalen Mire, Sweden - P3-2 metaG (Illumina Assembly) | ecosystem: Environmental > Terrestrial > Soil > Wetlands > Permafrost | place: Sweden: Stordalen... | reverse complement strand
CGGATGGGAAAGGCTGAGATGTCGGCGATCTGACGGAAAAATTTTGCCATTGGTTGGCTCGCGAGAGTGAGAAGAGCGATCTCGTCTGGATATGCTTCCTTTTGCCAAACGCACCTTCAAAACTTTGCATTTGCCAAGGTGCCAACCCCGTATGAAGCCTGGAATTCCTATTTGGGTTCCCGCCCCCGCGTCAGTGTACGCTGCCCACTTCCGTAGCCGCAAGGGAAATCGGGCACTGTACGGGAAACTGGGAAAGTGTCCATTTCACGCGGCTTTCTGAAAGGCAACGACTTCCTAGATCTCGTAAGCGGTCTTTTGGCAATGCTCGTGAAGTCCGCTTTGGGACGGAGTTCCGGAGTGAACTGCCTGTAAAGTCGTTTTAGAGGAAGTTGGATAACCAGCAAGGGCATCGGGTGATTGCGTTATAGCTGCACAACACTCTACACAGTGGACTAGCTGGAACTTGTATGGATCAGCCAACGCAAGGACGCTTCTCAGGAACGAACTCGACACCTGCGAATATAAGATATTCCGTGACGAGACACTACGGGGTAACCTCGATAACGATGGACCCCAGTCGATCGCCGCTGGCATACTCCCGGTGCGCCTTCTGAATCTCATCAAGCTTGAAAGTGGCCTTGATCGGTACGGAGATCTTCCCATCCTTGAGCCATTCGAAGAGCTGCTCTAGATCCGGCGCAAAGTTCTTCGATCGGCGGTTCACGGCGAAGAAGGTGGTTCGCTTCTCAGACCAGAAGAGCAGGTTCTTCGAGAACAATTTTAAGACCGAAGGAATCACTGAACGCTGGGGCGTTTTGGTCCATTCCGGCAAGTTCATGCCATATCCCACAAGGACTCCTTCTTTCTTGAGGATCGAATACGATTCGTCGAAGCTCTCGAAGCCGAGCGGATCGAATACCGCGTCCACACCGCCTAGTTCCTGGATCGCCGCAATCCAGTTCTTGTTTGAGTAGTCGAACGGAACAGCTCCAAGCTGATGTAGTGCATTGTGTTTCTTCGACGAGGCTGTGCCGAAGAGTTGAGCTCCCTGTAGTTGTCCAAGCCGAAGAAGTGCCCCTCCAACGGCTCCACTCAGCGCATGAACGAAGATCCCCTGACCGGCTTCGATATGAGCAACGTGGTGCAACATTTGGTAGGCCGTAACCCAATCGAGAATCAGTGCGACTGCGGCCTTTCCGTCCACCCCTTCAGGCACACGCATCAGGAATTCTTCGGGAAGGTTGATCAGTTCCGCCTGTCCCTCGTACTTCGAAAGACAGGCAAGGCGATCACCGATCTTGAACTTTGAGCACCCTTTGCCATTGAGGCGCACCATACCGATGACACTGTAGCCGGGGGTCAGGGGCGGCTTTTTCTGAAGAGGATAGGTGCCACGGCGCATGCTGACGTCTGAGCCACAGACAATGGTGTATTCGACAGAAAGTTGGACTTCACCGACAGCCGGATCGGGGAGATCGCTTTCTACAATGGCGAGCTTACTCTCGTCACCGAACGCCGTTATGACGACTTTCTTCATCATGGCCACGAGCTCACCTCGATGCATTCTTTCACTATTTGAGTTCATCCTGATGAGGCACGCGCTATGTATGGAGGCTAACTATGACGCCAGAGCGGTTTTGGAAGGAGTTGAACAAACTCAGTCCAATACGCAAAAAAGGACACTGGCGAGACGATACACTCGCAATAGCATTGGAGATTAAAAATGTCCGGGGTTCGGCAGCGAATGGTGCTCATGTGAATACGCCACCGTTCATCGATCTATTGCAGTCCCATCGATCCAGAACTCCCTGCTTGTAGGGCTCGTGGTCGAAATGCAAGTAGAAACGCCAAAGCCGCCGGTTCAGAGTTTATCCGGCGGCTCAATGGGATGCGAGAGGGCGCGTTACGGAACGCGGATGGTGGCGCGAATCTGAAACGACGAGCTATTGGCTTGCACGTAGTTGCCGTCCACCATACGCCATTCGTAACCCTTGGCCGGGGCGCTGAGATGATTTTGGCGGTAGTCGACTTTATCGCCGCGATTCCAATCTTCCTGTTTGATTGGAGCACCTTTCTTCCATTCGTTGTGCGCGACGTATGTGTGGTTGTCGTGATGGTCCTGGGCAAGGGCATTGCCGCCCATAAGGCTTGTGGAAAGAACCGCGAGTGCCAAAACAGCGTGTAGTTTTTTCATTTAGAACTCCTGCTGAATTTCGATGCTCACGAAGCCAGTCGCGTTGTTCGTATCTCCTGTGCCTCGCCAAAATGCCATCCGGTTGCAAAACAGTCTTGTTTTCAGCTCTGGGAGTCGCGTTCTACTGGGAGCTAGTGAAGTCAGAAGCCGCTAGGCTAGCCGATCTGGCACGCAAGCACTTCTTGGCTGTCGCAGTTGAACGAGCGGACGGATCTGCAATCGAAAAGCAGCCCGAAACTGTAGGCTGACCGATCAGAGGATAACCGTTCGAATACCGGAGTGTCGCAGCTCAGTGGATCGAGTCCCAAGGACGAACTGGAAGGTACTTTGCGAAGCCTGGCCAATCGGAGGTATCCAGGCAGTTTCACCCTTCTCTGGCCACCTCGGAGAATCCTGGCAAATTTGGGCCGGGCGGGCGGCTGAAGAGATTCTCTAGTTCGATTCCACGCAGGCTTATCATGCAAAAAAGGCCCGTAATCCGGGCTTTTTCTCTATAAATCGCGTACCTAAAAGACTAAATGGTGGTGGACCCAGTCTCCGGCGAACCGCTCTCTGCAGGCAATTCCCTGCTAACAGGGAAATTTACAGGGAATTTTCGCAATTTCAGGCCTCAGGTTAATGGCAATAGCGCTCTAACGCACTGTTTCCAAGGAAGTTAGGTGCCGGCACGATTGGTTCGGATCCCGTTTGGAACAGGGAATTAACAGGGGCATATCAGGGAAATTTTTCCTGATAACAGGGAATATATTCGGCCATGTTTCCATCCCGCCAAAACCGCCGCAGAATCACCCAAAACAGCTTGTCCAACTCAGATAGTCATGGCTGGGGCTGACGCTCTTTCAAAAACAGCAAGCTGTTGCCGGAGAGCCAGAATCTCCAACAGCAAAGCGCAACGGGAACGAAAGGACCGAACGATCGAACCGAGGGAAAATCTCAATAACCGCAGCATGAGATCCGTTTTACACGGAGATAGCCGGACCGAAAATCCTCTATGCTATCTACCTGAATCAACAGTGGATCGCTATTTTGGCGAGCCACAACACCGATTGCCTATTTCCCGATGCAGAAGGTGAAAAATCTTGTAAGCTGCTTTGATCCTTTTGGATGCAGGTCTCTACAAATTCACGTGGATACACCTGTGGACACAGATCCGCGTGCTGCTATCAGCCATGGTGGAATAAGCCCGTACGTTCTTCCACCTTACTGGGCGACTGAGCCAGCGCCGGCGGTGATCTGGGTGCTGTTGTTCTGGGTGAGCACGATTACGAGTACAGCGGCGGCGGCGGCGGCGGCGCCGATGAGCGACCACTTGAGAACGCTGTGAGCATGGCCTGCGTTGGCCGCGCTGCTGCTGCCTCCTCCTCCGTTGCCCTGATGGATTGTCGCGGTCGCGGAGAGGGTGCCGAGGGTGGCCTGGACGGTGATGGTGAAGCTTCCGGAGCCGGTGTTGGGCAGGAAGCCGTGGGCGACGGCGCGGCCCGCGCTATCCGTCGTGACGCTGAGGGTGGAGAGTCCATTGAAAGTGGCACCCGCGCCGCCGGAGCCGCTATGGATGGTGAAGAGGATCAGGACCCCGGCGACGGGCTTGTGATTTTCATCCTGGACCTGGACGATGGGCTCGCGCGCGGTGCGCTGGCGGATGTTGTTCAGCGCGCCTTCGCCATCGAGAATGGTGATCTGCAGCGCCTGCGGTGGGGGAGGGGGCATGGGTGCGTCGGGCAGCGGCGTCTCTGCCAGGACGATGGCAGGGCGGGCGAACAGAAGCAGAACCAGAAGCGCGGCCGAGGAGCGCCTGGCCCAGAAGATTGCGAGTTGTGTATGCGTCATTTTCATTGGGCGGTGGAGGTGGTCGAGGTGCCGACGGAGTTGGTGAGGGTGACGGTTACCTGGCCGACCGTGTCCTCATTCCGGTTCAGATTGAATATCTGGGTATAGGTAAAGGTGGAGCCGTAAGCTTGCGAGGCGACGTTGGTAAACCACGTGGAGAAGAGCGTGGTCGCCGGGATGGAGATATCGGGGTCCGCGATGGAACTACCGTTGATACCGGAGAAGTGGAATGTTGCCTGCGTGACCTCTCGCGTGTTGGAGAAGCCGTGGACGATGACGTTAAGGGTGGTGCCGCTGCGGGTGATGGTCTCACTGGTGATCGATGGCAACGCCGGGGGCACCGTGATGACGATCGGCTGAACATTCGCCGGGGTCACGTTCTGGCCGCCGGCGGTTAACGTCAGCGTGATGGTGATGGTGCCGGCAACGGTTCCGCTTTGCAATTGAATGACAGGCGTGGTGGTGGAGTTGGCAGCGATGGTGAAGTTGAGGGTGCGGCCACCGGCTGCGAACTGGATCGCCGGATCGTCCGTGCCGCCGGTACCGGCGAAGGTCAGCGTGACCGTTCCCGAGAGGGGAGCGGGGTAGGGATTCGGCAGGGTAAAGGTGAGGGTCGGTTGCTGCGCCGGCGGCGTGGTGCCGGGGCCGGTGAAGACCACTACCGGCGACGGGGCGACGACCGCGAAGCTGGTCGCGGCGCTGGTCTGGCCCTGCGTCGGGTCGTAGACGGTGAGGCTCAGGGTCTGCACGGTCTGGAAGTACGAGGTGGGGATCACCGCGGTCAGCGAGGTGGCGCTGACGTAGGTGGTGGCGATGGCGGTGCCGTTGACACGCACGACCGAGTCCACGAAGAAGCCGGTGCCGGTCAGCGTGATGGTCTTTGCGAGATCATCGAGGTTGGCGCCGGTGGGCGAGACGGAAGAGATGACGAGCGGGATGACGCTGATGGTCGTGCCGCCGGTCGCGTTGTTGTAGTCGGTCGTGTCCGTGGGAGTGAAGGCAACAGATAGCGATTGATTGTTGCCGGCCGTGAGGACGGTGCCAGAGGCGGGAGTGTAGATGAAGGTGCCGGGCAGGCTGCCGGATACGCCGGTTGCGGTCGCGTTGAGCTGCGTTGAGGACAGCGGCGTGCCGACGACGATGGACGAGGGCGTGGTCCAGTTGACGGTGGGTACTGCCTGGGTGACCGTGATGGAGGCGGTCCCGGTCGCTGCTTTGAAGTTGGTGGTGCTGGTGGGCGTGAAGGTGACGCTGAGCGTCTGCGTGCCGGCGGTGAGGACGGTGCCGACGACGGGGTTGTAGGTAAAGGTGCCGGGGACGCTGGTGACGTATTTGCTGGCGGCGGCTGCATTGAGCTGGCCGGCGACGAGCGCGGTGCCGTAGGAGATGGTGGTGGGAGAGGGCGACCAGGATACGACGGGCTGGGCCTGGGTGACCGTCTGCGAGAGGTTGCCGGAGACGCTGGCTGCGAAGACCGAGTCGCCGGAGTAGGTGGCCGTGAGCGTGTGTGGGCCGACGTTCAGAGTTGTGGTGGGGTAGCTTGCTGTGCCGCCGACGAGTGCGACGGTTGCGAGGTTGATTGTCGCATCCTTGAAGGTGATGGTGCCGGTGGGCGTGCCGGTTGCCGTGGAGGTGACGGTGGAGGTGAGAGTGACCGTCTGGCCGTACTCGGTGGGCGTGCCGGAGGTGGTGAGGGAGGTCGACGAGGCGACAGCGTTGACGGGGAGCGAGAAGTTGGCGGTGGAGCCGGTGAAGTTGATGTTGCCGGGCCAGGTGGCGGCGAGGGCGGCGGTGCCGGATTGAGCGAAGGTGGTGGTGAGGCTCGCGTTAGCGAAGCCGGTGGTGAAGTAGCTGGTGAGGTTGTAAGCGCTGCCAGCCGCACTTAAAGTGTTGGTGAAGATCAGCGCATCGCCCTCGCCATCGCCATTGAGGTCGACCGCTATGCCGGTGATGACGTAGCCGCTGGTGGGCGAGACGGAAAGCCCGGGATAATTTTTATTGAAGTTGCCGGCCCCATCGCTGTCGTAGACCTGCGCCCCGCTGAAGCCGGCCACCAGGATGTCGTCGAAGCCGTCTCCATTGAAGTCCGCTGCGGAAATGGAGCTGGCCGCAAACGGAAGAGTGAAGGTCTTAGGGGCGGCAAAGCCGATGGTGCCGGAGCTGCTGGTATTGAGCGCGGTGAGAATCGCAGGCGTGCTCTCGTTGATGGCAAGACCGAGGTCAAGCCGTCCGTCGCCATTGAAGTCTCCCAGGAACATGCTGTTGTAGCTGTACCCCGTGTTGGGGAGCGGAATCGAGGTATTGGGCGCGTAAACGCCGCCGCTCAGCGTGCCAAAGGCCGTGCCCCCCTGGTTACGATAGATGTCGATGTAGTTCGAGGTCTGGCTGAGGTTGTTGAGTTCGATGAGGTCGGGACGGCCATCGCCGTCCAGATCGGCGACGAGAAATTGGCTGCCGACAGCGGTCGAGGTTGGCGTGGTGAAGGCTAGGGTGAAGTTGCCCGCACCGTCGCCACTGAAGATGGCAAACCCCTTGCTGCCCGTGGGGCTGACCGCGCCGGCGGTGATGAGATCGACGATGCTATCGCCGGTCACATCCCTGAGCGCGACCTGCGAGCCGTAGACGCCGCTGAGCGAGACAGCGGTCCCGAAGGTGCCGTCGCCGTTGCCGAGGAGCATGTCGGTAATGATATTGCCGTTGGCATTGGTGCAACTGAAGACGATGTCGGCAAAGCCGTCACCGTTGATGTCTCCGTGGGCGGAGCTGTTGATGTAGGAACAGTTGGCGTCCGGGGTGGTGACCATCTCCGGCTGAAAGGAGCCGTAGGGAGTGGTCGCGAGCAGAATGTGGAGCGACGAGGTGGAATCGAAAAAGAACACATCGGGCAGACCGTCGCCGTTGAAGTCTGCGGTGGCCATCGATGATGCGTAGACAGTTTGCGAAACGAGTGGACTGGGTGCCTGGGTGAAGGCGCCGGTGGTCTTATCGAGAATAAGTTTTCCGGCGCCGAGGGCGGTTGCGCCGGAGGTGAACGAGACGGTGCCGGTGGGCGCTCCCGGGGGGTTCGCGGGCGTGCCGCTGACGGCGAACTGCGCGGACAGGGTGACGCTCTGCTGTATGTTCGCCGGACTGGGCGCGGCGGTGAGCGTGCCGGTGGAGGCGGCGAGTGCGGTGAGCGGAATCGTCTGGGCGGCGGCGCAGAAGTCGTAGGTGACGGTGTGATTGCAGAGCGTCGCGGTGACGCTGGTGACGGCGGAGGGGATGGTGGTGGGGAGCTTGGCGACGACCGAGGTGGCGGAGGCGAGATGCACGGTGGCCGCGCCGCTGCCGGCGGTCCAGGTGAGATTGACGGCGGTGTTCGAGAGGTACCCAGTGCCGGTGAAGATGAGGGAGAAGGGCGGCGGCTGGGTGGAGATGGCGGGGTTCTTCTGCGGGATGGAGGCTGCGGTGACGGAACTGACGGTGGGCAGGGTGATGGTGACGTTCTGGGTGTTCGTCAGAGCGGTGTTGGGGGTGCCGTTGCAGGTGGAGGTCGCGTTTTCGATGTAGAGCTCGGCGGTGAAGACGCCGGCGCTGAACTGCGTGGGCGGGAGCTGCTGGATGCTGGAAGCGGGCACGGTGACGACGACGCCGGCAACACCCCCTCCCGGGATGATGGGCGCGTTGCTTCCATAGCCGGTGTAGAAGCAGACACCGTAAGTGGTGGAGGAGAAGGCGGGAAAGTTGCCGCTAATGACGAGGGAGGCGCCGGGAGCGCCGGCGGCGACCACGGTTGGACTGACGCTGGTGATGTTGTAGGTGGGAGCGCCGGTGGCGACCACGGTTGGATTGACGCTGGTGATGTTGTAGGTCGTCTGCGCATGCAGGGCCGCCGGGAGCAGCAGCAGCGTGGCGGCGCTGACAAAACGTGCGGCGAGGCGACTGAAGGAAGGTTTCATGGCTTCAGTACCGCCGGGATGAACAGAGTTTGGGGCGTGGAGGCAGAGGCGTCGACCAGCCAGGTGGGACCCGCGCCGGGTGCTGTGAGGCGGAAGACGGCGTTGCCATCAAAGGCGGCGAGCTGCGAGGGCTGGCAGGCGCAGGCGATCCGCAGCGGCGCGGTGGCGCCTGTGAGGTCGAGGCGGACGACGCTCTGGTCGGCGCTGTTGGCGACGATGGCCCATTGGCCATCCTGCGAGGCGGCGACGGCGATGGGCGACTGGATATTGCTGGAGGTGAAGGCCTGAGGCGCAGGTGCAGTGGAGCTGTGGCGAATCAGCGTGACGGTGCTGGTGGAGCTGTCGGCGACGAGCAGGTCGTCTGAGCCGGGGAGGAAGCCGAGGCCGCCGAGGCCGGAGAGCGAGGCGATGGAGTTCTTGTTGCCGGTGAGCAGAGCGACCGAGAGTTGGCCGCTGCCTGAGACGGCCGCTACCTGTGCCGTGTCGCTGACGGCTGCGCTGACCAGCGAGCCCGGGGTGGCGAGCGTCTGCGGCTGCGGCATTGTGTTCAGGCCGGTGATCAGGGTGAGGGTCGCGGCTCCGGGAGCGAAGAGGATGGCAGTCTGGCCGGAGGGGGATAAGACGATCTGTGAATTCGTTGGGGCGGTGGCTCCGCCGATGCGTTGAACGGCGCCGGAGGGCAGGGACATGGTGTCGAGCGAGCCGTCGGACTCCTGGAGCAGCGCAATGGAGCTGCGGGCGGAGGCGGCGCCGGTGACGTAGAGGCCGGATGCGGTGACGGGCTGGCCGACCTGCGAGGCTCCGGGAACGCCAAGGATGGGGCGGAGCGAGCTGTCGGCGGTGTTCCAGAGATAGCCGAGCTGCGGGCCGGTGGATATGGCGGAGGGGGCAGCGCTGGAGGACGAGGGCGCGCTCTGGACGCCGAGGCCGCAGCCGGCGAGCGCACAACATGCGGCGCCGAGACGCCATGCCCTTCCAATAGAAGCCCGAGTGGTCATGGAGACAACCTCGCTACGCAGTGTACAGGGATGCTGTGGACTTTTGACGGACAATACGCCCGCGAGGGGGCATGGTGCAAGTTGCAGACGAAACAGGAGATAAAACCAGAAGAGCGATAAATCCAGAAGAGGGGGCTGCCCCGTATGCAAAACATCGGGATGCGCGTATCGTTGCGCCATGGATTTTGGGCGTTGAATTTGCAGGAGGTGTTCGTGTTAGGAGCATCGTGGATTGCGCTAGCGCTGGCGGTACTGCCGCAGGCGGCTCCGCCGGCCAGGGTTGAGGCTCCAAAGGCTGCGCTGGAGATTTCGCTGGAGAGAAAGACCACCGCCGGCAAGGTGGAGGCGATGGCGGCGGACCATGTCTTCGAGCCGGGAGAGGTGATTCGCTTCCGCGTGAAGAGCGAGTATGACGGCTATCTGTACGTGATGGACCAGGGGTCGTCGGGCCGGTTCAGCACGGTCTTTCCGAGTGCCGACGCGGGTGGGAACAACCGTGTGGGACGCGGACAGAGCTATCTGATTCCGGCAACCGAGGAGGGGTGGTTCCAGGTCGAGGGGCCGGCGGGGTTCGACGTGCTGTACTTCCTGCTGTCGCCGGGACCGATCGTTCCGCCATCGACGGCGAGCTTTACCGCGCCGGGACCGGCTAGTTCCTTGAGACCGCGCTGCAACGATGCCATCTTCCGCGCGCGCGGGGAGTGCACGGACGCGACTGCAGGGCCAGCGGCGGTTCCCAAGGATGCTCCGCTGCCGGCACCGATCGCTCCGATTGCGGGAGCGGCTTCGCGGGACATCACGGTGATCAAGCAGAAGGACTCGGTCACGGTCGGAGCCGATGGCGGCAAAACGGCCCCGGTGATCTACACCTTCCGGCTGGCGCACCACTGAGGAGAGGGAACGATGAAGCGAAGGCTTTTCCATAGGGTTGGCCAGTGGACGCTGCTGCTGGCGCTGGCTTCGAGTGCGATAGCGCAGCAGAGTCCCAATGCGCAATCCGATACGCGCGATCTGAAGACGATCGGGCCGGCGACCAAGAATGCGCCGGTGACGATTCCGCGGAGCTATGCGCTGGTGATCGGCATTGCCCAATACAAGAATCTGCCGGAGTCGGCGCAACTGGCGTACCCGAACCGCGATGCGGAGGACATGTACACGACGCTGATCAGCGCGGAGGGTGGGCAGTTCCCGGCTGAGAACGTGCACAAGCTGATCAACGAGAAGGCCACGGTGGCGAACATCCGGCAGGAGCTGGAGCAGTGGCTGCCCTCGGTGACGAAGGACGATGACCGTGTGCTGATCTACTTCGCGGGACATGGGTTTGTCTCCGGCGGAAAGGCGTATCTGGCGCCGTACGATGTGGACATTCACAACATTGCGAATACGGCGTATCCGATGGAGCAGATGGGGCAGGACATCGGTGGAAAGATCAAAGGCAAATGGAAGGTGCTGATCACGGACGCGTGCCACTCCGGGGCGATTACGCCGGAGAGTGACCGCGCGCAGGTGAACCAGACGCTGCTCGATCTGCAGAAGTCGTTGTTCTCGCTGACGGCGAGCCGCGACCGGGAACAGAGTTTTGAGAGTCCGAACTGGGGTGGAGGACACGGCATCTTTACCTACTATGTGGTGAAGGGGCTGGAGGGCGAGGCGGATACGAACGGCGATGGGGTCGTCTCGGCCGATGAGCTGTCGGAGTACGTGCACACGAATGTGCGGCTGGCGACGGACGCCCAGCAGAATCCGACGTCGGAGCGCGGAAGCTTCGACCCGAACATGGTGCTGGCGTACAACCCGACGCATGTGAAGGCGGGGAACCTGCCGCCGCCGCAGTACGGCAACCTGATCATCGAGACCAACATGGACAACACCGAGGTGTGGATCGATGGGAAGAGCGCGGGCATCGTGAATAAGGGAACGCCGCTGCGGCTGCCGGGCATCGCTCCTGGGGCGCACACGATCAAGGCGGTGCGCATGGGCTATGAGCCGGATGGGCCTCGCGAAGAGCAGGTGTATCCGGGACAGGATACAACGGTGAGCGTGCGCATCCTGATTGCGCGCACGCGCGACCATGCGGCGGTGGAGCACTTCGACAACGGAATCGAGCTGTACAACAAGGGCTCGGAGGTGAACTACAAGAAGGCGGCGGAGGAGTTTCACGCAGCGCTGGCACTGGACCCGAAGTATTCGCAGGCGGCGCTGTACCTGGGGCGGGTAGAGAATGCGCTTTACGAAGACCAGCAGGCGCTGGCGGCCTTCAAGACAGCGATCGAGACCGACCCCGACTATGTCGAAGCCCGCGCCAGCTATGCGGCTGCGCTGCTGGACGCGGGCGACCTGGATGAGGCGGTGCGGCAGTTGAATGTGGTGACGCAGCGGCAGCCCGAGAACGGCATGGGGTGGTACCTGATGTCGCAGGCGTATGCGCGCAAGAGCGATTACAAAGACGGCAAGACGGCGGCCGAGCAGGCAATTGCGCATACGCCGAATAACGCCGAGGCGCACTTCTGGCTGGCGGAGTGCCTGCGGCAGTTGAACCAATCGTTGGAGGCCGAGCGCGAGTATAACGCCTATCTCACGCTGAGCAACTTCGATTCGGGCTTCGGTGGGAAGCTGAACTACTATCTGGCGGGGTATCTGTTCGGAGCGGGATCGAAGAAGCGCGCGGCGCAGACCGACATCTGGCGCGAGCTGCGCGGACAGGCGAACCTGGGGATCTGCGATTGCGAGTGGATGCAGAAGCACTATGACGCGGCGATCCAGTATTGCCAGCAGGCACTGACCTATATTCCGAAGGACCTGTTTGCGAACTACCGGCTGGGGCTGGTGTATACGCAGAAGTTCAACGAGCAGAACTCGGTGGGACTGCTGGCGGCAGCCAAGGAGCACTTCGTTGCGGTGATTGCAGCGAACCCCGACACGGACGAGGCGGGGCGATCGAAGAAGTACGTCCAGATGATTGATACGACGCTGGCGAAACAGCCTTGAGTCTTATCTGGACTTGGCTTAGCTGAGCATGGCGGCTGCGAAGAGCAGCACCACTCCAATCAGCGAATACATGGCGGTATGCAGGCGGTCGGATTTGATCTGGCGGATGAGCGAGATCATCAGCACTTCATCGCACATGGCGCTGAGGATGTCTTCATCGCTGGCGCCCAGGACCGCGGTGGTGTAGGAGGCATGGTCCTCGCTGAGCACGTCGCCGACCGAGTTGCTGAAGGTGTGGCGCAGCCAGTGGTGCGAGCGGTGGTGGCTGATGAAGAACTTTGGCGGCAGACGCGTGGGATCGGATGCGGGCGCACTGTGGGGTTTGATCACGGGAAAGATCACGCGCAGGCAGACGATCAGCGAGAGAGCGACGGCGGCCATGAAGGCTACGAAGAGATGTCCGTGGAGCGGGCTGTGGGACGCGCGGCTCCCCTGCAGGACGCCGGCGACCATGCCGGAGAGCAGGGTGACGCAGAAGGCGGCTTTGGTGTCGATGAAGCGGATGGTGTTCTGGGTGTCTTCGACGGATTTGTAGAGAAACTCCAGGCGGCTGGAGTACTCCATCTGCTTCACGATCGGAGAGATATCGCAGGCGGACATGCGCGGAAGTCTAGCAGAGAGGCGGGGAGGGTTGCCGCGGGGGCGCAGGAACGGTAGGCTGGCGCGATAGTTCTCATGGCCAGATTCCTGACGAGTTCTGCGAAATACGGTGTGGCCGCTGTGGCGCTTCTGGCGCTGAGCGGAGGGGCCGCGCTTGCGCAGACGGCTCCCACGGAGGTGCAGCGTGTGCCGCCGCCGGAGCAGCGGATCCCGCAGCAGCGTATGCCGGATACGGGAGCGCTGCAAGGGATTTTGTTCGACGACAATGGAAGGCCGCTGCCGGGGGTGCGGGTGCAGCTTGTTCCTGCCGGGCCGATTGCTGCGGGGGCTGAAGCGCAGAGCGCGGGGGATGGGATCTTTCGCCTGCTGGGCGTGCGGCCGGGAGCTTATGACCTGCTGCTGACGCCGGTGGGAGCCGCGACGGCCTTTCGGCGGAGCGGGATTCGCATCAACGCGGGCGAGGTGCTGTCGGTCGAGGTGCACCTGGCGGAGTTTCGCGGGGCGCAGCCGGGAGCTCCCCTGCCGCAGAGTCCGGCGGAGCTGGCCGATGCGGGCTCGTACAGCGAACTGAACCGAAGACCGGATGCGGAGGGTGCGGTGGTTGCGCCGAAGGAGCTGGAGCTGCCGCCGGACAGCGTGGTCTTTGAGCCCAGGCCGGACCGGTGGAACGTGGAGATGCCGGATTATCGCCGCTACCCGGCGATGGAGGCGCCGTATGTTCTTGGGCATTGGTATGACCCGTTCAACCGCAACCGGCTGAAGGGGGACAAACCGATCTTCGGCAAGACGTTCTTCAGCTTTACCGGCGAGAGCATCACCGGGATCGACGGAAGGCGGGTGCCGCTGACGTCGGGGCAGTCGGCGGCGGAGCCTGGCGAAGACCGGTTCTTCGGGCGCGGAGGGCAGTTCTTTGTGGCGCAGACGTTGCGAGCGACGTTCGATCTCTTCCACGGCGATACGGCGGCGTTCCGGCCGGTGGACTGGCGCATTCGCGTGACGCCGGCGGCGAACCTGAACTATCTGGCAGCGCGCGAGAACGGCATTGTGGGCCCGGATGTGCGCGATGGGACGACGAGGTTTGACACGCGCGTTTCGCTGCAGGAGGCGTTTGGCGAGGTGAAGCTCGCGGATGTGGGCCCGAATTACGACTTCATCCATCTGCGTGTGGGCATTCAGCAGTTCGTGAGCGACTTCCGCGGCTTTGTGTTCGCGGACGAGCAGCCGGGCGTGAGGGTGTTCGGGAATCTGCGCTCGAACCGGATTCAATGGAACCTTGCCGGCTTCGACCTGCTGGAGAAGAACACCAACAGCGGGCTGAACACGTTTGCGCGGCGCGGGCGCGAGGTGGCCGTGGCGAATGTGTACCTTCAGGACGTTGGCGCGAAGGGGTACACCACCCAGTTCAGCTATCACTTTGTGCGCGATGACGGTGGTACGCATTACGACGACAACGGATTCCTGGTGCGGCCGGCGCCAATCGGCGCGGTGACGCCGCATCGCATCGATGCGCACTATGCGGGATGGACCGGCGATGGGCATATCGGACGCACCAACCTGACGCACGCGTTCTATGAGGCGTGGGGGACGGACGAGCTCAATCAGATTGCAGGCAAGCGCACCGACATCAATGCGCAACTCGCCGCGGTGGAGCTCTCGCGGGATTATGACTGGCTGCGGTTCCGGGTCTCGGCGCTGTATGCCTCGGGCGATGACGATCCGCGCGATGGAACGGCGCGCGGGTTCAGCTCGATTGTGGATGCGGAGGCGTTTGCGGGCGGAGAGTTTTCGTTCTTCAATCGCGAGGGAATCCGGTTGACGGGTACGGGCGTTGCGCTGACGGCGAACGACAGCTTCCTGCCGGACCTGCGCTCGAGCAAGGATGAGGGGCAATCAAACTTTGTGAATCCGGGGCTGTATCTCTACAACGCTGGAGCAGACGCGAAGCTGCTGCCGACGCTGAAGCTGACGGGCAATGTGAGCTTCCTGCAGTTTGCGCGGACGCAGCCGCTGATCTTCCTGCTGCAGCAGAACGGCATTCGGCGGACGATCGGCACGGATGCGAGCCTGGGTGCGGTCTACCGGCCGCTGCTTTCGGACAACATAACGATCAGCGGCGGCGCGGCGGCCCTGGTTCCCGGGCGTGGGTTGCGGGACATTTATACGTCGCAGACGTTGTTCTCGTTGTTTGCTACGGTGCGCTTTCAGTTCTGATTTTCTTTCGCTTCTATGAGTGACATCCCTATACTTGCGCAGATGCCTCGCGGAGCTCTGCAGCGCCGGCTTATCTCCCTCATGTCATGGGGGCTCGTCGCCGTGACCTGCGGGTTGATGCTCGGCGTGGTGACGGTGCGGGCGAAACAAAGCGGCGGCGGTGCGAGTGCTGCGCTTACCCAGGTAAAGAAGATGAAGGCGGCGGCGCGGAGTCCTCGCTTTGGGGAGTCTGGCGAGGAGGCGCAGGCTGCGTCGGTGGGCTGTGTGTCGTGCCATGTCGGCATCGAGCACACGAATATGCACGCGGAGGAGACGGTCGTGCTGGGGTGCGCGGATTGCCATGGAGGCGATGCGGCGGTGCATACCGCAGGCGCGAAGGGTTCGGCGGAGTATGCCGCTACAGAGCGAAGGGCACATGTGCAGCCACGACTGACGGAGAATGCGACACGCGCAGGACATCCGGTGCGTGCCTATACCCGGTGGATCGAGGAGAGTGCGGAGTTCGTGCGCTTTGTGAATCCGGGCGATCTGCGGGTCGCGGCCGAGACCTGCGGCGCGTGCCATGCGCAGGAGACGCGCAACGTAAAGACCAGCATGATGACGCATGGCGCGATGCTGTGGGGGGCGGCCTTGTACAACAACGGAGCGTATCCGCTGAAGAATCCCCATTTCGGCGAGGCGTATGACGCGGACGGCAAGCCGGAGCGGCTGCGGACGTTTCCGCCACCGACGCCGGAGGAGACCAGGACGAAGGGGGTTCTGCCCTATCTCGATCCGCTGCAGCGCTGGGAGGTTTCGGAGCCGGGCAACATGCTGCGCGTGTTTGAGCGCGGCGGGGAGAAGCGCGGGGAGATTGGGAATCCGAATACGGACGAGGCCGCGGGCCAGCCCGACCTGAAGCTGAGCGATCGCGGGCTGGGGACGAACCTGCGCACCGATCCTGTGTTTCTGGGATTGCAGAAGACGCGGTTGCTGGATCCGCTGCTGTCTTTTCCGGGGACGAACGATCAGCCGGGAGATTACCGGGCGAGCGGGTGCTCCGCCTGCCATGTTCTTTACGCAAATGACCGCGACCCGACGCACGCGGAGCAGACGGCCCGGCTCGGCAACATGGGCCGCAGCGCGAGCAGCGATGTGACGGTGAACAAGACCGAGAGCGGACATCCGCTGGAGCATGTCTTCACCAAGATGATTCCGTCGAGCCAGTGCATGACCTGCCACATTCATCCCGGCACGAATATGGAGACGACCTACTACGGCTTCACCTGGTGGGACAACGAGGCCGATGGAACGAAGATGTATCCGGCGGAGCAGCATGATCCGAGCGAAAGGGAGTTGCACGATGTCGCGGCGCGCAATCCCGAGGGCTCAGCGGCGCGTGGGAAATGGAGCGATCCGAAGTTTCTCGAAGAGATTGGGACGCCGGAGTTCAATAAAGACCTGAAGGACACCCAGTTCGGCGACTTTCACTCGCACGGATGGGTCTTTCGCGCGGTCTACAAGCGTGACCGGCATGGGCACTTGCTCGATCAGGACGGAAACCTGCTGCCGGACAGCGATGATGCGCTGGGCAAGGCGGTGCACCTGGCAGACATCCACCTGGAAAAAGGGATGCACTGCATCGACTGCCACTACACGCAGGATGTGCACGGCAACGGCAAGCTCTACGGCGAGACGCGGAATGCGGTGGAGATTGGATGCGCGGATTGCCATGGAACGATCTACAAAAAGGCGGCGCTGAAGACGAGCGGGCCGGCGAGTGCGGGCGATGCTTCGAGCAACCTGCTGCGGCTGCGGACGCCTTGGAAGCAGGCGCGGTTCTATTGGGAGGATGGGAAGCTCTACCAGCGGTCGAATGTGGTCGAGGGACGCAAGTGGGAGGTGGTGCAGGTGCTGGACTCGATCACTCCCGGCAATGCGCACTACTCGGAGAAGTCGCGGCTGGCGAAGACGCTGCTGAAGGACGGAGTGACGTGGGGACATGTGGAGGACATGCAGCATCTGGCGCATGCGGATTCGCGCATGACCTGCTATAGCTGCCACTCTTCGTGGACGACCTCGTGCTTCGGCTGCCATCTCTCGATGACCTCCAACCAGAAGACGCCGATGCTGCACAATGAAGGCGAGACCATGCGCAATTACACCAACTACAACTTCATGGTGCTGCGCGACGATGTGTACATGCTTGGGGTGGATGGCACGGTGACGGGCAATCGGATCGCGCCGGTGCGATCAGCGTGCGCGGTGGTGGTGAGTTCGCAGAACCAGAACCGGAACTGGCTCTATCAGCAGCAGCAGACGGTGTCGTCGCCGGGGTTCAGTGGCGAGGCGTTCAGCACCTATGTTCCGCATACGGTGCGCGCGACCGAGACCAAGGGCTGCACAGATTGCCATGTTTCCCGCAATGGCGACAACAATGCGTGGATGGCGCAACTGCTGGTCCAGGGGACGAACTTTCTGAACTTCATGGGGAAGTACATCTACGTCGCGAATGGGGCGGCGGGGTTTGCGGCGGTGCCTGTCGCGGAGAGCACAGAGCCGCCGGCGGTGATCGGCAGCGACTTCGAGCAGATGGCGTATCCGGCGAATTACAACAAGTTCGTCGCGAATGGGAGAGTGCTGAAGACGGCGTATGAGCATGGCGGCGGCGATGTGCTGGATGTGCAGCTGCGCGGCGAGTACCTTTATGCGGCGATGGGGGCGAGCGGGTTTCGCATCTTCGACGTGGCCAATGTCGATGTGAAGGATGTGTCGCAGCGAGTAGTGAGCGCACCGGTGTCGCCGCTGGGGCAGAGGTTCTACCTGAAGACGCGCTATGCGACCGCGGTGGCGACGCCGTCGACGCTGGCGCTCGATCCGCTGCGCAAACAGATTCCGGAGAATGAGGAGCAGCGGATTGCGGCGATGTATGCGTATCTCTACGTCGCGGATAAATACGAGGGGTTGATCGTGGTGGGCGATCCGAAGAACGGCGTGGGGACGCTGCTGGATGGGAATCCGCGCAACAACTTTTTGAAGCGGGCGGCGACGTTCAATCCGGAGGGCAGGCTGAACGGCGCGCGACGGATCACGATTGCGGGGACGTATGCTTACCTGCTCTGCGATCGCGGATTGGTGGTGGTGGATATTGCCGACCCGCTGCATCCCAGGATTACCGCGGAGATCGGCGCGCCGGATCTGGTGGAGGCACGGGGCATCGCCGTGCAGTTCCGCTATGCGTTTGTGGTGGACCGCGAGGGGTTGAAGGTGTTCGACCTGACGCATCTCGACATGCCGAAGCGTGTGGGAGCGACGCTGCCAGTGGCGGATGCGCGCAATGTGTATGTCGCGAGGACGTATGCGTATGTTGCAGCGGGGGCGAACGGCGTGGCGATTGTCGATGTGGAGAAGCCGGAGCAGCCGAAGCTGGACCAGATGTTCAATGCCGGCGGGACGATGAACGATGTGAACGATATCAAAATTGGCATGGTGAGTTCGAGCCAGTTCGCGTTCGTGGCGGATGGGAAGAACGGCATGCGCGTACTGCAACTGTTTTCGCCAAAGTCGCAGCATGCGTTCTATGGCTTCAGCCCGCAGCCGGTGCCGCAGTTGATTGCGACGCGGAAGACCTCGGCGCCGGCGCTTGCGATTTCGAAGGGCGTGGACCGCGACCGTGCGGTGGATGAGAGCGGAAACCAGCTTGCGGTATTTGGGCGGCGCGGGGCGAGACCATTGAACGGCGAGGAGATGCGGCGGATGTATCTGCGGTCGGGCGAGCTTTATACGGTGACGGACACTCCTCCCGCAGCGCCGCGCTAGCTCAGCGAGGCAGCAGTTCATCGAGCTTGTGGCGCGCAGTAGAAAGATCAGCCACATCGGCCCCGTGATAGACATGGCAGAGAAAGCACCCGCTTTCCGCATGGCCTGACTTCACAGCAGGCCCCTGCGGACTGCTCGCGCCATCATGGCACCGTCGGCACGTGGCAATCGAGGGCATCAGCACATCGGTCCCCCGAGAGCTCGTCAACGCCTTCGTATGGCATTCTTCGCACGCCACCGCCTGGTGCGCCCCATGGCTGAAGACGGCGGAGGCAAACCAGGCATGCGGTTGTTTGGGAGCACCAATCGCCGGAAAGCGCCCCGTCGTGCTTACAGGAAACTCCGCACTCCTCTCCCCGTGGCACAGGCCGCACTTCTCGCGCCATAGAATCCGCTCTGCATAGACGATGCGGTTCGCAACCCACTCCTGCTGCGTGCGTGGCGCGGGCTCAGCGACTCTCTCCGGCAGCGGCGCAAGCGTCGGCCAGCGGCGAATCTCGTCCGCCACCACCTCCGGATGCGCTTTCGCAAAATCCCCTATCTGCTGTGTCACAAAGTCTCGCACCACGGCAACATCTGCATGGGGTGCTTCGGCAGAGATGTGCGCATCGAACTCCAGCGTATGACACGAGCGGCAACTCTTCTCAAACGAAACCGGAGCCATCGCTGCCCCTTGCCGCACTGGATGCTCCCTCGCACGCGTGGTGTAGCCGGAAATGCCTTCCAGCGTCGGCGCATGGCAACTCCCGCACTGCAACGTCACCTTCCCGTGCAGCCCGCTCAAATTCTTCTGCATATGTTCTGCATGGCTGAACTTCAACGGAAAGGCCTCCTGCTCCTCTACGGAACGTAGCGCCCTGAACTCAGGATGGTCCTTCGCAAACGAATGAATGCTGGCCGCAACCTGCAGAATCCCTGCGCGCCGGCTCAACTGAGCATGGCACTGCGTGCATCCGCTGTCGGCCACGGCGGCCAGATGCATCGCGCCGGTGTGCTCCGTATGGCAGGAGCTGCACATAGGCGTGCGCACTGTCTCCTGCGGGTGATGCGGCGCGGCGATGTGGCAGGAGAGGCAGGCGGAGTCCGGCACATGGCGGCGCATGCCGAAGCTGGGCGTCCAGCTTGTGGAGCGAAGCACGGGAACGTGACAGAGCTCGCAGCGCTGGCCGAAGACGGCGTGCGACGAGGACATGGGGCCGGCGGAGAAGGCAGCGTTGCCGTGGACGAAGCTGTTGCCGCTGAACCAGAGCACAGCGGTGACGAGCGCGACCGCCGCGAGCCACCACTGCCATGCGCGCAACGGCGACATGCGCTTGAAGTAGTTCAAGTCGTGGCGCCGGGCGATGAGCTTGGTAGTGCGTTGACGGATCGACATGGCTAGAAGCGCAGCGCTCCTATCGCATGAATGATCGCCAGCAGGATGAGCGCGGCGGAGAAGGGCAGATGCACGAGTAGCCAGGCATGCAGAAGCCGGTGCAGGCGGGCCTGATGGTCGAGCTGGCGCTTCTCTTCGCAGATTTCTTCGATAGCAGAGATCGGCTCCCATGCGGGCTCGGGGAATTGGCGGCGATAATTTTCAAACTGCTCATGCGCCCATTCGCGGTTGCGAAACGGAGAGCGGTGGGCCTGCTCTTCGGTGAGATAAGGGCCGACTTCGGTGGCGAAGAAGCGATCGAAGGATGCGGTCTCAGCCTGCAGATCGGGGATGCCGAGCAGCGTGTCGACGACGGTGGCTCCGGGACCGGTGGCGGGAGCTAGAAATTGAGTGACGTCGGTGGCGCGATCGCGGGCCTCGGCAGCAAGCTGCGCGCGGATAACAGGGATCTGGTCATAGATGGTTTCGAAGGGGACTTCGCGGAAGATCTTTGTCGGAAGAGTGTGCTGGAGCCATGCGCCGACGATGCCACTGAGGACGACGAGGATGGTGAGCCAGAGAAGAACAGCGGTAAGCGCGCCGCGGGCGTGAAAGGCAGCGTGGAAGAGCACCATTGGCAGCGCGAGGAAGCCGAGCCAGAGGTGGGCGCGCATCCAGATTTTGGCGCGTCCGATGCGCCAGACGGGGAAGCGTTTGCGCAGGCTGAGTAGAGCCGCGAAGAGCATGAGGCCGAGAGCGAGTGTGCCGAAGGCGAGGCCGATGGCCGTTCCGCCTTCGGGTACGGGCGTGCGTAGCGCATAGGGAACGTAGACGAGCACCCCGACGACGATGGCGGCGGCAGTCAGGACCATCCACGGCTTGTGGGTTTGATCGATGCGCATCAGCGATTCTTTCCGATAGCGGCAGCTTCCTGGTCGAGGTCGACGCCGAGCACCTGCGCGAAGAACTCGTTCGGCTTCACGCGATGCGCTGCGTCGTGCGGGCAGGCGTAGACACAGCTGGGCTCGGCGAGGTCGTGGCAGAGGTCGCACGAAGTCGCTTTGCGCACCTTCTTCGTGTTGCTGGAGTCTTTGTCGGTCTGCACGCTCTGCAGCGCGGTGGCGTTGCCGGCCTGGTCAAACTCGTGCACGGTGATGTTGCCGTAGGGGCAGTTGGTGGCGCAGAGGCCGCAACCCACACACCAGTCTTCGATGATGACCTCGAGCGAGTTGCGGCGGCGGATGGAGCCGACCGGGCAGCCGATCATGCAGCGCGGGTCGCGGCACTGGCGGCAGGAGGTGGCGACGAGATAGTTTTCAAACCGAACGCCGTCACGCAGAAGCCGGGTGACACCATCGTGCGCGTCGGCGCAGGCTTTCACGCACTGATCGCAGCGGGTGCATTTTTCGAGGTCGAGCACGAGCAGGCTCTGGGCGTCCATCAGGCCCTGCTCGAGGAACTGGTGCAGCGGCGTGTTGTCGGTCTTGATCGACGCATTCCGTTGGTGAAGCACGTTTTCCTTGGCGCGCTGCTCGGCGGTGTGTTCGATGTGGGTGCGCACCTCGGGGAAGCGCGCCAGCATCTCGTGGAAGTCGGGCGCGAGAATGCGGACGAGCTCGACGTGATCGAGTGCGACGCAGGTGGCGGTGCGCACGCCTCCCTGCAGTAGGCCCATCTCGCCGAAGTAGCCGCCGCGAGGCAGGTAGGCGAGCACCATCTCTTCCCCGCGCTGCTTCTGCGAGACCTTCACGAAGCCGATGCGGACCAGGTAGAACGCGTCGGCGGGCGCGCCTTCCTCGCAGATGACCTGGCCGGGGGCGAAGCGGACGAGTTCGACGCGGTCGCGCAGTAGGTCCACGAAGTCTTCGCCGAGGGTAGAGAAGATAGGAACGCTGCGCAGGTGCGTGCCAAGCGCGCGGCCGCGATAGTTGGCTTCTAGCTGGGCACGGAAGGTCTTGTTTTTCTGCATCACGTCGAGGACGTTGCGCAGCATCTCCAGCATGACGCAATCGGTTTTTGCGCGAACGGTCGCCGAGCGCGGATAGAAGCTCATGCAGGTCATCTCGCCGAAGAGATCGCCGGCGCCGAGCTGCGCGATGGGATTGTCGTAAGGGAGATCGACGGAGGCGTCGATGCGGATGTGCGAAGGCGAGGGCCGCTCCTCTTCGCGCGGCTGCTGGGACCTGGGGCGAAGCAGGCTGCGCATCTTCGTGAAGAGGCCGGGTCCGGCGGCCTGGGTGGCGACGTGCTCGCGCGGGGCGTTGATGAAGATGTCGACCTCTCCATCGAGGACGTAGAAGGCGGTCGAGCCATTTTCGCCTTCGCGCACGATGGTCTCGCCGGCCTTGAAGACGCGTTTGACGATGGAGCCGGCGTTGAGTTCAAGGAAGGTTCCCGAGACGCCCTTGAAGACGGGCAGGGCGAGGAGTTCTTCGGTATCGACGGAGTAGACGTTGGGCGTGCCTTCGGGATAGAGGCGGCCTTCGCCGAGGACCTTCTTGTTGGTGAGCGCGCCGGTCGGGCAGGAGACCATACATTCGCCGCAGGAGACGCAACTGGAGTTTCCCATCGGCTGGTTGGCGTCAAAGCCGATAGTGGTGAAGTAGCCTTTGCCCTGGCGGGCGATGACGTAGTTGTGCCGGATCTCGGCGCAGCCGCGGATGCAGCGGTCGCAGAGGATGCAGGCGGCGAAGTCGACGTGAATGGACTGCGAGGAGTCGTCGGCGGCAAGCACGGGGACGGCGCGCTTGTTGAAGCGAACGTCGGTGACGCCGGCGGCGGCGGCCTGGGTCTCGAGCTCGCAGTCGCCGCTCTGCTGCTGGCGGAGGCAGGGCGAAGGGTGGTCCGAGAGCATGAGTTCGTAGAGCGTCTTGCGGGCCTGCAGGATGGGCTCGGTATCGGTCTTGACGACCATGCCGGGTTCGGCTTTGAAGATGCAGGCAGCTTGCAGTGCGCGCTCGCCAACGTCCACGACGCAGATGCGGCAGACGGCGACGGGAGCCTGGTTCTGCTGGTGGCAGAGCGTGGGGATGGCGATGCCGGCGAGCCGCGCGG
>Ga0182024_10007792_pt1 | contig 22963 bp, 24 predicted proteins | sample P32metaG_FD_120480 | JGI IMG/M metagenome (GOLD analysis project Ga0182024, IMG submission 120480) | Permafrost microbial communities from Stordalen Mire, Sweden - P3-2 metaG (Illumina Assembly) | ecosystem: Environmental > Terrestrial > Soil > Wetlands > Permafrost | place: Sweden: Stordalen... | reverse complement strand
CCGCAATCTTTCCCGGCAAAAATCGCTTTGATTTCGGGGGCTTGCGAAAAAACGGCCGGCAATGCCCGGGAAAGTATGTGGACTCCTTTTCTTTTTTCCAATCGGCCAAAATAAAGAAAATAGCGATCGGGGATTTTCCTTGTTTGCGCCGCGGCCAAAGTTCGAACCCAGTCGACCTGGACCGAATTCGGGATGATCGAAAGCCTTCCGCGTTGGATGCCCCAGTCTTCGGAAACCGCAGACGCCAGGTGCGCCGACGCGACCGTCACACGACGACTGAGGCGGACTTGGGTCTTTTCCGGAAAACCGAGCACGCGGCTCGGCCATTGAAACGGATAACGCTCGTTATAGCGGTCGGTGATGTGCGTCGGGGTGTGTATCCGTGTTACGAGCTTCCTCCTCATGCGCAGTCCAACGAACAGACCCTGTCCAAATAATTCCGGAGCAACGATCAGATCGAGTCCTACGGTTTGGTCCAATTCCCTAATTTGCTCAAAAGCCCGTCGCGAGAAGATCCATCGGGCGATGATTTTTCGGAAACTTCGCAGGCTCACCCGCGGAGAGTCGCGCGGCAATAGTTCCTCCAACCGAATGTTCGTTCGGCAAACACGCGTCGTTCCCGCGGTATGTGCGGTTCCTTCCGGAGTCACCAGGTAAACCTTGTGTCCCAGATCGGAGAGGGAAGTAGCTAGATTAAAGTAATAGGAAGAAGGTCCCGCGCAGAAAGCATCCTGATAATAGAACATTGAAATGATGCCGACGTGAAGGGTCGTCTTGGTGGAGCGATAAATGTCAAGATGCGTCGCATACTGCCTGCGGATGTCGTACTTATCGAGGTTGGTTGACCGAATGGTTTCCTCCATTCGGGTTCGCGGGAGAGTAGAAAAATGATACTGAAGAATCAGCCTGCCCAGGCTGTCTGTATCATCCTGATCGAACAGAACGCCGTTGCTTTCGTGCTCGATGAGCTCTGTGATCCCTTTCACCCTGCTGCAGATCACCATCTTGCCGGCGGCCATAGCCTCGAGGACGATGACCGGACATCCCTCGGCGTGAGACGGCAGTACGACAAACTCGCATCCCTTTATGAGCGCGTATATGGCCTCCCGCTCCTGCTCGCCCAGGAAGCGGACCCGTTCTGTGAGGCCCAATTCGTCAGCCAGTTGCCTCAAGGCCGATTCGAGAGGCCCTACGCCGGCTATGAGAAGATCCAGGCTTGGCGCTCGCGTTGCGATCTTGCTAAAGGCTCGAATCAAACGATCGACACCCTTCACTGGTTGCAGGCGCCCCGCGAAAAGGATATAGGGCCGAGCAGGTGGATCGCCGGCCTGTTTCCGGACGCGGTCGGGATCGATCGCGTCTGGTACTACAAAGATTTTCCGAGCCGCGAGCGGCTGAAATGCGATAGTTTCCTCCCGCAACTTTTCTGATACCGCGATTGCCGCATGACAAACCGCCAGGCATTTCCGGAGAGACCATCGAATGACAGTAGACTGCTTGACGTAAGCGCGGAGTTCACCCCCACGAATGTAGACAACCAGCCGAAAGGCAAGAAGGTAGTTCAGCAGAGCGATCAAAAACGTTTCCGGGCCAACCAGTCCGAGACAAACGGCCTCAATCTGTTCGTTCCGGATGATCTGGAAAAGGGATCGCAACATCACCCAACAGCGCCACACAAAAACGAAGACCTGTGCGGGCCCGGGATCGCGGAGCGGGTAATCCAGTCTGCGGATTTCGACGCCGTCTAAAACTTCTCGAGAGGAAGAGCCGGCGATTCTTGACGTCACCACGATTACTCGATGGCCGTCTGCCGCGAATCGCGCGGCGAGATCTCGAAGCGCCGATTCTGCCCCGCCTTTGTGCGGATAATAGGTTGGGGATGTGAAAAGTATATTCATCGAATCGTATAGGGCGCGCGGAGCACTTCTTATGTCGAGGAAGCTGGTTCTAAGGGCGCCTTAAAATCAAGGCTCGGGCAGACTTACGTCGAGAAAGTCCCATTTCCTAAAGGGAAAACAGCCTGCGGGGTAGGCAGATCATAGTATGGTTGCTATTCGCTGTCAACGGCTCGAATCGCGCGGCGTCTTAGTCTTTCCGTTGAAAGTAGGTAATGGGGTGCTCCGGTGCATAAGGCTCCTCATCGATGCATGGATTCTGCCGCGACCAGGAAGCAGCCCAGCATCTGCTCGCTGTGCTCGGCGTTGCGGCAGCCTGGGAAACGACTTAAGTAACGGTCAGATCTTTGAACCAGCCTTCGCCCAGGTTGGTCGTACGCAGCCGATGCCGCCACTGGGGCGGGAAGGCGAAGCTAGCGCCTCGCCAGCTCCGTGTAGACGATTTCGGTGTAATTCATATCCCGTGCCGGGCGATAGGCCTTCAATGGAGCGGGAGCAGGAGGGGGTTCGGGTATAACTTTTTCACCCATGGCTTGCTCCGCCTCTTCCAAGGATTTACCCTCCGCGTAGAGTTTCACGATCTTATTCCGCTTCTCTGTCATGTCATCCAGGATTTTTTGCATATCGGCCTTCGTGGCTGGAGGGGCATGTCCACGCACATAGGTGTCCGCGTCGAGGCTGACGAGTCCTCTCAAACTCTCGATCATGCCTTCCGATGAGCCATTGTTTTCCAGATGGATCCCGGCGCCGAAAAGGTCTCCTACGAAGACGATCTTCTGGTCGGGCAGAAAAGCCACCAAATCGCCGCTGGTGTGCGCAGGCGCAAAATGGAGTAGGTCGATGTTCACTCCGTCAATTTTCACGTCCGCTCGGGTATCGACGGTTTGCGAGGGAACGAAGGCGCGCCAGTCGGGGGCATTGTCAACCGTATGGACTGCATAGAAGGCCAGCAACTCAATCTCTTTCGCCGCGTTCTGCTGAGCGACGATCGTCGCACCTTTATAGGCAGGCAGTCCTTTGACGTGATCCGGATTGCTATGCGAAACGATTACGTGCGTTACCGGCTTCGGCGTGATTTTGGCGATTTCCGAGAGCACCTGCTTTGCAGAGTCCACACTCTCCTTGGGGTCGAAAACGATTACGCCATCGGTGCCGACGATAAATCCAGTGTTCGAACCCACGCCACCCTCAACCCAATAAACGCCGTCATGCAGCGGCTTAACCGACACGGGCCTTGGTGTACCTTGCGCTTCCACGGATGCGGCAAACAGGCAGAGAATTGAAATTGCCGCGAGACCCGGCGAAATACTCTTCGAGTATTTCATTTGAAACATAAAAGTGCCTCCTGAGCGGCATGCGGACCTGCGTTTTTCGTCATCGCCCCCGTTCATATTTGGGAGACCGAAAGGCTAACACGGTACCGTTCTACGGCCAAGTTGGATGGATCGTACGCTGTGCCTCGTCTGGATATCCACAACGGCTGCTTTAGCCAGTGCCGCGGGGAGCGCGTTTAGGCGGCCAAATGGCGATACCCGACGCGCCCAGCCTCAGCTTTTCTACCAAGTGCTCTTCTGAGTTATTCATTGCGACTGCTCTGTTGGAACAATTTCGCGGATCAGTGTCCGTAAACAGCTATACAGCCCTGCTTAACAGGAAAGCCGAAAATTGAATTGCAAGGATCAATCGCCGCCGTCGCGGTCGGAGGGCCGAACGGTATGAAAGTGCGGTCTCCAAATGACGCGACCGAGTGCGCACCTGCTCCTGACGAGACGCTTTGAAGAAACGTATTGGTGGTAGCGTCGATTATTCCGACGGCGGGATCGGCGCCGAAGCCACTCGGAGCATAGAACAGGCCATCCACCGAGTTGTACCAAACCTCATCGGCACCGTGGATTTCAGGTACGGTTTTGATCAGTTGCCCGTTCAGCGCATTTAGAATTAGAACAGGTTGTCCGCGCGAGCAGCCCACCAGCAGATGCTGAGACGGACCGAGAGCGAGACCTCCCGGTCCGCAATTAGGCGTGGGATATGTCGTCTCGATAACGGGAGTCTTTGGGTCTTTCAGATTAATGACCGCCACGAAGCCGGCGTTTCCATTTCCTCGCACCGTCACGAGCATACGCCCGCCTTTCAACTCGCCGTCCCAAAGCGGCTGCTCCAAGCCCGTAGCATCGTCAAAGGGAATTTTCCCCAGAAGGGTAAAAGGCGCATCCGATGAGATGAGCGCGGCAAACGGGGGATGCTCACCGGGGTTTCCGACCATGATCACATGGTCCTTGGGGTCGAATCCGATCTCGTCGGCGCGGCACTGAGCGCCGGTCGAAATCGTGGCGATCGGACTTAGATTAAAAGGCGGCTCGGCATTGGTCAGGTCGAACACCTTCACGATGCCCTGAGCGTCGTCCGCCCATAGGTGGTTATCCGGGGTTACAACCACGCCGCTGGGCCCCATTCCTTCGGGCCCACCGCAGCCGTCGCCCGGTGTCCCACCCCCGTGAAAGCCGGTAATGCGCCCCAGAAAGAGATCATTTTTGGCGTCCACAATATCGACACTCGCGTTGCCCGCATCGGCAAGATAGTAGCGCGCCGTCTTCTGATCGGCCCAGCTGATGTCAAACCGCAGCGGGTTGCCCGGAGCAAGAATTGCGCCGAGAAGCTTCACGGGTTTTCGGGATTGAGCGCCAGTATGCGCCGCGGCATGCCCCGCGGACGGCCTGGGTGTGTCCTGCCCGGGCCGCGCAGTCACACCTAGGGCAACCGCTACTGAGAGACTTGCCAAAATGAGAATTTTCACCGTTGCTTTCATCACGCGCTCCTGCCCTCTTGGTGAACCGATGCCTGTTCCCGCGCTGATTCTGTTTAGGATACGAACATGGTGCGGCATTCGTTACTATGTCCCGGTGCGGTCCTGAATTTCGTCGGGTGGAATTTAGTAAGAGTCCTATGCGTTGTCAACAGGTAGATCGAAGTAGATCGACCGTCGCAGACTCAGATTTCTCAATGAAACCTCCTCATGATATTTGTTGATGCTCTTTCAGGTAATTTTCAGGTTCGGATGCTTTCATTGTTACCAATGTTGGAAGGGGTGGGGTAAATCTGCGCGAACCGTACTCGTTCTTATTTATTCACTCGAATCCAGCGCAAACTGGTAGAGGAGTGTAAGAGCGTTTCAGCTGTATGGTTTTTGGTGGGGACGGGTGGGGTCTAACCTAAAGTTGCAATTTCCAAAGGAAGAAAAGAGGAGGGTGGGCATGTCGAAGGGGAAGTCTGCGAATTGTCGTGGAATTGTTGTGGCGCTCGTTTGCCTTTGCTTATCCGTTATATTGGCTCCGTCCGCAATGGCCCAGGGGAACGCGGGCCGCATACTGGGAAATGTTACCGATCAAACCGGCGGCGCGATTGCAGGCGCGACCGTGACCGTCACGAACGTTGAAACAAACGTTTCACGAACTTTAAAAACGGATGATGCCGGAGCATATAACGCCCCCAACCAGTTGCCCGGCATGTATATGGTGACCGGCGAGGCCAACGGCTTCAAGAAGATTGAGCGCCGGAATATCCTTTTGGAAATCAATCAGGACGTTCGAGTCGACCTTCAGCTTCAGCCTGGCGACGTGACGCAGACCGTTACCGTCACCGAATCGGTTCCGCTGGTCAATACGACGAACGCGGAAGTCGGCGGCACGCTACAGAGCGAACTCATCGAACAGTTGCCCTTGAATGGCGGCAACTTTCTGAAGCTGCTCGACCTGCGCCCGGGGGTAGCAGTCTACCCGGGCACCCCGAACTTCGGAACCAGCACGAATGGGCTGCGCGGCCACGACAATGTCTACTTGTTTGATGGCGTCTATTCGAGCGATCCCTGGATGGGACAGTCCATCGCCAACGCGAACATGTCCTCCGGAGACTCTGGAACCATCTTGCCCATCGAAGCGATCGATGAGTTCAAAACCGAGGTCAATCCCCCGGCGGAATATGGCTGGAAGCCCGGTGCTGTAGTGAACGTCGGGGTCAAGTCGGGGACCAATAACTTTCACGGGACCGGCTTTGCATACGGGCGAGACGGCTCCTGGGATGCTAACAATTTTTTTAATAACCAGGCGGGGATACCTGTCAATCCCTTGGCATTTGAGGAGTACGGCGGAACCTTTGGAGGGCCGATTAAGAAGGACAAACTGTTTTTCTTCGCGGCTTATGAAGACCAACGGTATAATACGGCAAACAACATCCAGGTTTCCGTTCCAATCACGGGGGCGCCGGGCACCGCAAGTACCAATCTCGTGCAGGCTTGCCAGACGGCTTTGGACGTTGGAGCGCCGGGATCAGGAATCCCCGGTTCGCTCACCGCGTTGAGTGCTCAGTTGACGGGCATCGTCGTTGGACCCACGGCCGCCGGTCACCCGAACGGAACCTGTGTTCCGAACACTTCCGCATCCGCCGGGCCGCTGTATCCGGGTTTGTTTCCCGTGAACCCCGGCACGAGTGCATCGGGTCCTATCTTCATTCCCAACGGCTTGAGCAGCACGAATCAAATCGACTCGGGAATAATCAAAGTCGATTACCACCTCAATGAAAAGCATTCGCTCGATTTCACGTATTTTATGAGTCCAGGCAATGGCCTCTTGAATGACAACAACGCCGAGGTCAATCCGAGATGGGAGACGGACCAATACGCGCGCGCGCAATTTTTCGCCGGAAACTGGACCTTTACGCCAAACTCCGCGTGGGTCAATGAAGTCCGTGTTGGGTACTCCCACTATTACCAGACATACCTTAGCCCCGACAATCAGAACCCGGCGGACTATACTTTCACCAACGGCACCTATCACTACTACTCCGGCATAACGAATCCTTTGTACTGGGGATTCCCGGGCCTTACGATCTCGGGCTTTGAAGGCGCCTTGGGCGCAAGATCGCCCAAGTACGTAGGACCCGACGGCGTCTTGTCGCTCACCGATCACATCTCGTATCTGCGCGGCAAGCACACCTTTATGTTTGGCGGCGAGATCCTGGAGAATCAAAGCACCACGGTGGTCACCGCAAACACGGCCGGCCCCATCGGTTTCGATGATCTTCCTGACTTCTTCGCCGGCTTTCCCAACGGACCTTGCAACATCGCCGGCTTCACCGCCGCCCACCCCACCTACCCCACGTGTCCCGGCGGTGGTTCGGCGTCGCTTCTGACTGGCAATCTAGCGCGCCACTTCACCTATCAAGGCTATGCGGGATTTCTTCAAGACGACTGGCGCGTGAGGTCCAGGCTCACTGTAAACCTCGGTTTGCGCTACGAGATCGACACGGTTCCCAAGGAGCTGGACAACTTGCAGGGTAATTTTCTAGCCGGTACCACTTCGGGATTGGCCCAGGTGGGTGCGGGAGAAACATCTCCCTACAACGGCGACCACAACAACTTTTCTCCGCGTCTAGGCATTGCCTGGGATGTATTCGGAGACGGCAAGACTGTGTTGCGCGCCGGCGGCAGCCTCATCTACGAGATGCTGACGCTGGACGTGCTCGACAACATCGGCAATTCGTTTGGGCTGCGTGTGACCCCAACCGGAGATGCGCTTTATAAGAACTGCGCAGGCTCCACGATCCCTGGATCTGCCAACTCGTCGTGCCAGGTTGCAAGTCCCGGCAATATCGCCGTTGCAAACTACAGTTTCGGTTCAACACCGGTCGCCAACAACTATGCCCCGGGCGATATTCCGTATCAATGGGCAAACAACAGTCCCAGTAATCCTCTCTACTCTACGGTTGCGGCATGCGGCGATGGCACCGGCGCCCTTCCTACCGGTTTCGTTCCACAGCCCTGCAACGCCATAGCGGTCAACCAGAATCTCCGAACTCCTTACGTCAGCAACTGGACGCTCGATCTTCAGCGGCAAATCTCCAACGGCCTTTCGCTGGATATCGGTTACGTCGGTAATCACGGGACCAAGCTCCTCGGCGTTATAGACGAGAATCAACCACTTTCGACCACCGCGAACGTCGCGGGCGTTGGCCCCGTTACCTTCGGACCGGCATGGACCGCGGCCTCGCTGGCGACTTGCGCGGCGACGGTGAACCTAACCAAGCCTACGTGTAAGGTTAGCGAAGGAGCGGTTCAGGCCGCCCGCCCATACTTCTCACAATATCCGTACCTTGCCACGATCGACTACTACAGCAACATCCAAGACTCCAACTATAATGGATTGCAAGCTGTCCTGACCGCGCGAAATTATCACGGGTTGACGCTAACCACCGGCTATACCTATTCCCGTGCGTTGGGAGAAGCTTCCGACCAAGGGCCCGCGGTCGCTCTCGGGAGTATCTTTTCGCCGGTCAACAGCTATGGAAATCTCCATGCTCAACTATATGGGCCAACCAACTTCGACGTCACTCACCGCGTGACGATTTCGGGGGTATACCAACTCCCCGGAAAGAAGGGATTTGGCCAGGCCTTGGAGGGTTGGTCGCTCGAGTTCACGACGATGATTCAGAGTGGCATGCCATGGGGCGTCGTTGATACAACCACGGACTTCGCCGGAACCGGGGAATTCAACGTGAGAAACGTGGCCGGGAATGAAGGCTCGCAGTGGGATTTCTTCGGCAACACCCACGACTTCCAGGCCAACGACAATTTCTACAATGCCACCGCGCCGGCACCCGGCAGAAGTCCCCTCAGTCCAAACGGAGTGCCCTTCTACGCTGGCGCCACGAACCCAACGTGTTTGAAGTACGCGCAACAGGGGGGGCCGTTACAGGTGGCTTCGCTGAAGAACCTTGGCTGCTATGCGCTCGGCGGGTCCGTGCTGATACCTCCTGCGTATGGGGGCTATGGCACAAGCTCGCAGCGTTTGTTCCGTGATCAAGGATTCAGGAACTTCGACCTCTCACTAAGCAAGGCTTTTACTTTCAAAGAACGATATACCGCGCAATTCCGGGCGGAGTTCTTCAACATCTTTAACATGACAAACTTCCAAAACCCGTATGGCTTGGTCGGGTCAGCTCCCAACCTTAACCCATCGACCGCAGGTGTCAGCGGCACTGGATTTGGCTACGTCACTGCTACCCCGGACGTGGCGGCATCGAACCCCGGTCTTGGGGGCGGTGGCCCGCGCAACATCCAGTTGGGTTTGAAGCTCACCTTCTAACCGGATGAACAGCGGCTGAGATGCCCTGGTCGTTCAACTTCTTGCAGGCCGGGATGACGAAGCGTCGTCCCGGCCTGTGCTATTTCAAGTGCCGTATGCGGAGTATCCAGTCCTGCGTGCGAGGAATCCGTATCTGGAACAAGGAACCTTCGGAGCTTTGACCGACCAGGCCATCGACAAGGCACTCACTGAAGATATCTACACCGACGAGATTAACCGCTAACTCCCAACCTCGTAAGTATCCAATTACTGTTTCGTGGACACTTATGATTCGTAGTAGCTGTATGCTGCTTGATTGCCGTGCGAATATCAGGCCAATATCAATCGGAGGCAAAATGCAGCGAACGAACATTTCATCGGGCATGCCATGGGAACCTATCATTGGCTATTCGCGCGCGGTGCGCGTCGGCCCGTATATTCATGTTTCGGGCACCACCGCCACGGACGCCGCGGGACAGATTGTAGGCATCGGCGATATTTACGCGCAGACGTCTCAGGCGTTGCGCAACATCGAATCGGCGCTCGCCCGTGCCGGCGCAAAGTTGTCTGTTGTCGTGCGGACGCGCTTGTTCGTCACCAACATCGCCGACTGGGAAAAGATCGGCCGCGCTCACGGCGAAGTTTTCAGCGAAATTCGCCCCGCGTGCTCGATGGTGCAGGTAAGCGGATTCGTCTCGCCGGAAATGCTCGTGGAAATCGAAGCGGACGCGATCCTGACCGAATAAAGGCAGATTGCAGGATCGCCGCCACTTTTGGATCTGAACGGCGCGGCAGGAGCACGTGCAATCCCCATTCCCACAACTCGGGAAAGAATGGTCTCGCATGCGACGCGACTGACACTCGGCCTCCGAAGCGCGATAACGGAGATAGAACGCCCGCGCAAGCCATGTGTGATTTTCGCGTCTGGTCGTAACCATTTCGCACCTCCAATCGCTGCCGCTCTGAAGTCCTGGTGTAAAGTGTTATGTCTTTGAGTGAACATTGATCCTCAGTTTTGAGCGGTCAGAGCTGCATAGGAACTAAAACAGATTTTCTGGCATTCTAAGAGAACATGCGAAAAGCGATTCATACAGCAGGCCGGCCCGTCTGGGCGGAAATTTCCCTGAAGGCCATCACGAATAATTTGGGAGTCATCCGGCGGCACATCGGGCCGAAGCCGGAAATTCTGTGCGTCGTGAAGTCGAACGCGTACGGCCTGGGCGCCGTGCCGGTCTCGAAAGCCCTGCAGAAGGCGGGCGTGAACTGGTTCGGAGTAACTTGCTCAACCGAAGGCATTGAGCTGCGCGAGGCGGGAATCCGCAAGCGTATTCTGGTCCTCACCGGGTTCTGGCCCGGCGAAGAGAAGCGGCTGATTCAGAACAATCTCACGCCGGCAGTGGTTCGCGTGGAGGACTTGCGCCATCTCGAGCGCGCGGCAAAATCAATGCTCGGAAAGTCTCCGCGGATGCGCTTTCATCTGAAAATCAACAGCGGGATGAACCGGCTCGGAATCTTCCCTTCGGAGATCGAAGCGTTTGCGAGCGCGCTGGCGGATTGCCGCCATCTGCAGCTTGAAGGCACGTTCACCCACTTCGCATCGGCCGAAGATTTCAGCGCCCGGCAGACCGACGATCAGGAAAAGGTGTTTCTTGAGTGCCTCGACCGTATGCGCGGCCTGGGGATCGCGCCTGGAATCGTACATATGGCCAATAGCGGCGCAATTTGCGCGCGTCCGACGACATGGTCGGATATGGTGCGTCCTGGAGCCATTCTCTACGGCTATTACCAGTCATTTGACCCGCCGCGGAAAGGCCAGGAAGTGAAGCGCCGGTTGCCCATCGAGCCAAGCCTTTCGTTTCGCGCTCGCATTATTGCCTTGCGCGATCTTCCGGCGGGGCAGCCCGTGGGATACAGCGCGCGCTTTGTGACGGAGCGCCCGTCGCGCATCGCGGTTATCAATGCGGGTTATGCGGACGGTATGCTCCGGCAGCGGACGAATCGAGGTTGCGTGCTTGTGCGCGGAAAGCGAGTTCCTCTCGTAGGGACCATTTCGATGGATCTGACGACACTCGACGTTACTGACCTGCCCGAAGCCGCGCTTGGTGACGTGGTGACCATCTATGGCACCGATGGAGGCAGTTGCATTAAGGTTTCGGATGTCGCTCAGGAAATTGGGACCGTCACTTCGGACTTGCTGTGCGCGCTGGGGCGGCGGATTCCGCGCTACTACCTCTGATTAGCTATACGGCGTAAGGATTTCTTCGGCGAAACATATTGCCTGTTCCGGCTCTAACGGGTCCTCGCGCTACTACCTCTGCGTTAGGCAGCCAACATGCGGTTTGCTCCTCGCGTCGTTAGCGCACTGAATACCGTAATAATTTCCCTTTGCTAGCTTTCGTGAGGCTGAGTGCTATACTACGGCTCTAATATTCGATTCTTTTGTTTTACCCATTCATACCGGCTGGAAGACTTTACTTTTATAAAAGTCGGCGAAAGGAACTAACACAGGATTGAGCTGATACAAGGTTCATAACTCATAAATTCATAGGGTGCCCTATGCAAAGGATTTCTGAAGTCCATGGCAGAGCCGCAGTCGTTCAGCCCTCCGAAAATCCGCAGGCCAAATCAGCCCCTTTCTCATTAGCCGCTCACGATCGCGTTGGAACGTTTTGGGACATGCTTGCGATCCGCGCGATATTCACGGCCGTCTGTACGGCTGCGGGCTATCACTTCCGGCCATTCAGCATGGCGAAGGAGTTTGCGGCGCTTTCCGGGTTTCTATTCGCGATCTGCGTGATCCTTTTTGAAGTGCGGTTGCGCAAAGCAAGCTTGCGCCGGTTGATCGGCGCGGTTACGGGAGCAATTCTCGGAATTCTGGGAGCGTACCTGACGTCGCTTATTTTGACCCATACCACCATGCCGGAGAGCACTCGTTCCTTCTTCAGCCTCGCTGTCTTTCTCTTTATGACTTACATAGGTCTGATACTCGGCGCGAATAAGGGCGACATGCTGAATCTCCAAGCGCTCGGCGGACTTTTCGGAAGTGAACGCAATATGAAGCACTCACTCAAACTGCTCGATACGAGCGTCATCATAGATGGCCGGGTCGCGGACATCGCCGACGCTCTGTTTCTGGATGGCACTGTGATTATTCCGCAGTTTGTCCTTCGCGAGTTGCAGTTGGTTGCCGATTCGGCCGACCCGCTGAAGCGCCAGCGAGGCCGCCGCGGGCTGGAAGTCCTGCAGCGCATCCAAAAAATGCCGCACGTCGAAGTTCAGATTGCCGACGATGATTTCCCGCAGATCGCCGAGGTGGATCTGAAGCTGATTGAGTTAGCCAAGCGATACAACGCAAAAGTCGTCACCAACGATTTCAACCTGAACAAAGTGGCCACGCTGCAGGGAATTGAAATCATGAACGTGAATCAGCTTGCGAATGCTCTCAAGCCCGTGGTGCTTCCCGGAGAAGTGATGCGCGTGTTTATCCTGCGCGAGGGCAAGGAATACAACCAGGGTGTGGCCTATCTGGACGACGGCACGATGGTGGTCGTCGACGGGGCTCGCAAAATGATTAACAAAACGGTGGATATCAGCGTCACTTCGGTCCATCAAACCACGGCCGGGAAAATGATTTTCGGCCGCTATGATGAGCGGGGAGAGCAGGCGCGAAATGTTGCCGCCCCGGCTGGAGAATCGCACATGGGTACTCGTTCAAGCGAAGCCGTTCCGGGCGGCGAGAGGCCGCCGCGGCCCCTTTATCCGGAACCGGGAAGATCCTAAAGATTGGCGAGCAGCCTTTCTCGGCCGCTGGCACCCCGATTGCGATAGACTGTTCACCCTCGATGAATCGAATTGCTGCGATTGTTCCGGCTGCTGGCCTCGGCACGCGCATGGGCGTCGAGTTGCCAAAGCAGTTTCATGAACTCGATGGCATGCCCCTGATCCTATTCACGCTGCGGCGACTGGCTGCCTGCGCATCGATTACGGATTTTTTTGTGTCCACGCGAGGTGACGACGTTGCTTCGCTGGAGTCTCAGGTGAAGGCGGCCGGGCTTGCGAGGCCCGTTCGCGTAGTGAAGGGTGGCGACACGCGCCAGCAATCTGTTGCCAACGCTCTTGCGGTGGTTGACCCATCGACCGAAATCGTTCTGGTGCACGACGCCGTGCGTCCGTTCGTGACGCCCGAGCAAATTGAACGTGTGATTGCGGAGGCGCGTTCCCGGGGAGCCGCGATTCTCGGCATACCGGCAATCGACACCATCAAGGAAGTAAAGCGGGCGAGCCTTCCGGAAGACATCGCCATGATTTCCGCGACGATACCGCGGGAAAAAATCGTGCTCGCCCAAACGCCTCAGGCATTTTCGTATTCTCTGCTGCGTGATGCGTTCCTCAAAGCAGAGCAGGACGGGGTTACTGCTTCGGATGAAGCGGCCGTCGTGGAACGTTTCGGGCATAACGTCTTCGTCGTGCTGGGTTCAGAACGCAACTTGAAAATAACGCGTCCCGCCGATATGGACCTCGCTCGTTTTTACCTCGACCAGGAGCGCCGGGCAAAGTGACGCGAGCCGGAATCGGTTACGATTTGCACCGGCTGGCGGAGGGTCGGAAGCTCATGATTGGCGGAATCGAGGTCCCATTCAGTAAAGGCTCCGTGGGACACTCCGATGGTGATGTTCTCAGCCACGCATTGTGCGATGCGTTGCTGGGCGCCGCGGGTCTCGGGGACATCGGCACGCATTTTCCGGATACCGACCCTCAATGGAAGGGCGTTTCGAGCCTTTTATTTCTGGAGCACGCACGCGAACTGCTCGAAGCCAGGCGCTTGCGCATCCAAAATGTGGATGCTGTCGTGATTTGCGAGCGGCCCAAACTGGGCCCGCATTTCCCGGCGATACGAGCCGAAATCGCAAGGTCGTTAGGCATCTCGATGGAGCAGATTAACCTGAAGGCCAAGACGAACGAGGGAACAGGCGAGATCGGCCGCGGGGAAGCCATCGCAGCTTACGTAATTGCGATGCTCGAAGGCTGAGTCGTATATCAGCGAACGTCTCGAGCGACTGTAATAAGGAATTTTTCCTGATTCGCTAATCGGATGGAAACTTCCCGCCAGCCCTCGGATGTGCCGGTTCCGCGCTCTACACCGGCTAAGAATCAATTTACGGCAGTAGATGTTCGTTCGATTCTTTGCGAGCGCGGATGGCTAGAGGCCGACAGCGGCGCGGAAGCCGGCGCGAATATGCGGTTGTGGCTTTTCCGCGCGGCAACGTTGCTCGGTCCACAAGCGGCCGATCACAACGAACTTGAGAGCCTTCTTTCGCTGGTTTTCGAGTACGATGCCGCGGTTCTACTGAACGACAGCGCAAGCCAATCCGTGATGGCTCGATCCGGAGCGCGGGAAGTGATCTGCGAGCTGGCCCGGCTCGTTCTTGATGGCCCCGAGATCGATTCGGACAGCTTCAAAGAAATCATCGAGAGCATGAAATCCGCAGTGCCTTACCGAAGCCGGGATATGTTTCTTCCCGTTCGTTTGGCGCTGGCTGGTCGCGCGGGGAACGGCGAGATGGATCGAGTGATCCTGCTGCTCGATTCCGCGTCGAAGCTGAACTTTTGCAAACCAGTAAAGAGCACCCGGCAACGGATGCTTGAATTCTGCACGGCGCTGGACTGAGCGGAAAATTCTGTTCGGGGCGGACGGAGCAAATAGCGAATGAATTGGATGACCGGATTCCACGCGGTCGAAGAGGCGCTGGCTGCGGGCAGGCCGCTCGATCGAATCGTGATCGCTCGAGGACGCCGCGGGGAGCGCATCGAAGCAATCGTCAGACTAGCGAAATCGAAAGGCGTCGCCGTGCGTTTCGAGGACCGCCCGCAAATCGATCGGCTCGCGGGAACGCGGGAACATCAAGGAATTGCCGCGCTCGCCGCCGCCAAGCCCGCCGTTGAGCTCGAGGACCTGCTTCAGCGAAATACCGCGCAGGGGCTGATCGTGTTGCTCGACGGAATCGAGGATACTCATAACTTAGGCGCGATCGTGCGCACTTCCCTTGCGGCCGGGGCGAGCGGCGTTGTGATTCCGGAACGCCGAGCTGCCGGCCTCACCGACACGGTCGAGCGAGCATCCGCGGGCGCTCTCGCGCATCTGCCCGTTGCGCGCGTGAAAAATCTGGTCCGCGCGATGGAAGAAATGAAAGAGAAAGGCTACTGGCTCGTCGGGCTCGATGAACGCGCGGAGAAGGATTACACCGAAGTGGATCTGACCGGCTCGGTGGGAATTGTCCTCGGCAGCGAGGGCGAAGGCCTGCATGAATTGACTCGCAAGCGCTGCGATTTTCCCGTATCGATTCCGACCAAAGGCCCGGTGCGTTCGCTCAACGTGTCCGTCGCCGCGGGCGTGATTCTGTTCGAGGTAGTCCGCCAACGTAACAAAAAGGCCTGATTTTACGAGTGATCGCAAGAGCTGGTGGCTTTGCGGGCTCTCGCGGCTTACGAGTCGTATCGCAAGAGCGAAAATACATCAATGCCCGGCAGCTTCTCGCGTCCTTTCAGGAAATTCAGCTCAACGGCGAATGCCGCGCCAATCACTTCGCCGCCGAGTTGGCGTACAAGCTTGGTGGCGGCCGCGGCGGTACCGCCTGTCGCCAGCAAGTCGTCGGATAAAAGCACGCTCTGGCCGGGGCGCACGGCATCCTGGTGGATCTCAAGCTGGTCGGTGCCATATTCGAGATCGTAGGTAACGGAAGCGGTTTTCCAGGGCAGCTTTTTTGGTTTTCGCACCGGGACGAAGCCCGCTCCGAGCGCATATGCAAGGGCGGGAGCAAAAATGAATCCGCGCGCTTCAATTCCTACAACCGTATCGACTTTCTTTCCGCTGTAATGCCCGCAAAGCTGATCCACGAGCGAACGGAATCCGCGTTGATCCTGAAGCAGCGTCGTGAGGTCATAAAAAAGAATACCCGGCTTCGGATAGTCCGGAATTTCGCGGATGAGCTTCTTAAGGTCTTCCATGTCTCCTCTTTCATCTAGATGTCGTACTCAATTGAAAAGCCGTTTGTAAAGCGAACTACGATTACTGCTTCTTCCTCGCTCAGGCCCGACACCGAAGCTCCCCGGGGGCCGCGCTCGAGCTCCACGCGAAAGGCCATTAGCAGCGTAGAGGGGCCAACAGCATAAACTTCCACACGCCCGTCCTGCAGGTTTCTGACGTATCCGGTTATGCCCATTCGCATGGCGGCGCCGCGGGCAAAATAACGGTATCCGACTCCTTGCACCATTCCGCTAACGTAGTAGCGTTTGGCAGCTTGTTCTTCGCGCAAGACAGGTTCGATCCGCGGACTGCAGACGAGAGATTTTACCAGAGGCGGGCGAGCCGCAACAGAAAGGTCTTCGTTGTCACCGCAACAACGCTGTACGGCTACGAGTGTAACGGAATACTATGGCTCGCATGGATGAAACGATCGGCACTCGCTGCTGCATTGCCGGAGGCGGACCCGCCGGGATGATTTTGGGCTTCCTTCTGGCGCGCATGGGCGTGGATGTATTCGTACTTGAAAAGCACGCCGATTTCCTGCGCGATTTTCGCGGCGACACGGTCCATCCCTCGACGCTTGAGATCATGCGTGAACTCGGGATTCTGGAGGAATTCCTGAAACGGCCGCATCAGGAAATACGCGAGCTTTCAGGCCAAGTGGGCGAAGACACCGTCACCATTGCGGATTTCACGCATCTGCCGACTCACTGCCGCTTCATCGCGTTAATGCCGCAATGGGATTTCCTCGACTTTATCAAAGAGCGTGCCGGCCGTTATTCCGCATTCCACTTGAGAATGCAGGCGGAGGTGACGGAGTTGGTGAAAGAGAACGGAGCTGTGGCCGGCGTGCGCGCGAAAACGCCGGAGGGCTCGCTGGAAGTTCGCGCCCTGTTAACCATCGGCGCCGACGGACGCCACTCCGTAGTCCGCGAGCGCGCCGGACTCGAAGTGATCGATCTCGGCTCTCCTATGGACGTGATGTGGATGAGGATAAGCCGGCGACCCGCCGACCCGGGACAGACCTTTGGGCACGTCGAGCGGGGCAAAATGCTTGTCTTGCTCAATCGCGAAAGCTATTGGCAATGCGCTTTTGTTATTCCCAAAGGCAAAGCCGATGAAATCAAGCAAAAAGGGCTGGCGCCTTTCCGCGAAGAGATAGCCGGATTGGAACCGTTTCTGCGGGATCGCATTGCCGAATTGGACGATTGGAAGAAAGTGAGTCTTTTGACCGTTGCAATCGACCGCCTGGCGCAATGGTCGAGGCCGGGACTGCTGTGTATCGGAGATGCCGCGCATGCCATGTCACCGATCGGAGGTGTCGGAATCAATCTGGCAATTCAAGACGCCGTGGCGACGGCAAATCTACTTGGCAAAACTCTGCTGCGGAAAGCACCGTCCGAAAGCGAGCTTCGAGCGGTCCAGCGCCGGAGGACGTTCCCGACGCGAGCCACGCAGCGGCTTCAGATCGTCGTACAAAACAATGTGATCTCGCGAGTTCTTTCCGGCTCGGGCTCCAAGTCCCTGACCCTTCCATGGCCTCTGAAGCTCTTGCGTTACTTGCCGGCGCTGCGCGGAATTCCCGCCCGGATGGTCGGAGTGGGCTTCCGTCCCGAGCACGTAAAGACTCCGGATATTCACTCTTTGGGCTAAGCGGCAATTAAGTTCGACGGTTTAGCCGCGAATAGAAGTCTAGCAGCCCCGATCGTGTGATGCACAACACAGTGTGGCGTGACGGAGGGCATATGGTGGAGAGGGTCGCGTGAATAATCTTGAAGCGGAATAGGATATGTATCAGAAGAGAGTCGCATGAGCAGCGTTAACGCGAACGACATCCAAACCATTTACTGGCATCGGGAATTACCTCCAATCGATTCCGAACCGATGGGCGAGCACGTTATCGAAGCAACGAGTGCTCGGGTGCCCGGCACACTGGCTCATCGAGACGAACTGTGGGAACGCTGCTATGCGCAATTGATGATTCAAGCGCGCATCCGGCTGGAGCAAGAGGTGGTTCGCCTCGGAGGTGATTGCGCGCACGTGCTCAACGAATATGTTGACAGCAAGCGTGACGACGTCTTAGGCGAAGCATGGCTGCATGGGCGCTTCACGTACATGCTGTACCGTCGCTCGGGACTACTGCCACACTCGGCAATGACGCGGGGGAAGGGAGAGGGGGCCAGTTCTGAATTGTCCCCGAAGAGTGGCGGGAATTTAATTCCGTAAGAAGTACAGCTTGCGGCACAACCTCATCACGACACTGCAACGGACCTGCCAGGTGATCAAGAGCCGGAAGAGCTTCTCCGGTTGGAAGTCCCGGAAAAGGGTCAGCAGTCAAAGCAAATCAGGACGACCTCCGGATGCGTGCCCACGCGCATCGGCGGTCCCCAGGTGCCCGCCCCACAGGACGTGTAAACGAGCAGGTTTCCCATGGGCGGCGCTTTGGGGTGCCACATGGTCAATGATTCTCAGTTGGTACATGGAATCCTGTGAGGCTAAGTGCTCCAGGCATTTTTCGAACGTCGGATATCCCACCGTAGGGACGAAGACCGTGAGCAAGTCGCGAAGATCCGTCCTGCTCGCGCCATTTTTCAAAACCAAGTTCGAAGGCCCGGCGGTATCCCTTGCGATCTCCTGGGCGATGTTCGCATTTGTCATTTTCTTTGCGCTCCCACCCTTTGCGGCCAATACCACCATTGCTCAAAGGCTTGCCTGTTCTCGCTCAAACTGTGTTATCTATTGCTCGCTATTGAGAAACGCGGGCATGGATTTGGCAGGATCGTCCTCCGGTGGCGGACAATCGAAGACCTGCGCCTTCCACATCGCATAGAAACGGCCGCGACCATCCAGCAGCTCGCGCAAAGTGCCTTCCTCGGAGACTCTACCGGCCTCCAACACCACCACTTTGTCGGCCCGTTGGATGGTAGACAAACGGTGTGCGATTATTAATGACGTGCAGCCTCGAACGGCATTCTCGATGGCCTTCTGAACGAGTCGTTCTGTTTCCGAATCGAGAGAGCTGGTCGCTTCGTCCAAGATGAGAATGGGCGCCCGTTTCAAGAGAGCGCGGGCAATCGCTACACGCTGGCGTTGCCCTCCCGAGAGCGTGACCCCATCGGACCCAACCTTGGTTTCCAATCCTTCGGGGAGAGATTCCACGAGTTCTTTGCCGTTGTCATTGAATATGTCGAAGAACTGCCTCATCTTGGGCATCTTCTGCTCGAATAAAAGTTCCACCTCTTGAAAAACGCCTAATCGGGGCAAAGTCAGGCGCGCGACAAAGAAGAAGACGATCGGTACAGGGGGATTGCCTTGAGCACTTCGTAGGACTTCGCGGCCGCGCGCAAGGTCTTTGCCTTCGATTGCCTGACGCTTCGCGCGGTCTTTCCCGCGATCCAACGCCGCACAAAGTGTAGAAAAGGAACCACCAGCAGGACGATCAGCGTCAACCGCCACGAAATCGCGAACATGACGACGACGCAAACCGTTACCACCAGCGTTTCCGATGTGAGGCGCAGCAGACCTTTGAACAGATTCAGGAAATCGTGATTGTAGTCAATCACGGCCGCCATTTTTCCCGTGCTGTGAGCGTCAAAGAAATCCTTTCCGAAAGACAAATACCGCCGGAAGACGAAATTGGCGAGTCTGGTCGAATATCTTCCGTACAGCCTGCCCACGGAAAGGTCCATGCCGTAGTAAGTGAGGCTCTTGGCTAAGCCGAGCACAAAGGCAAAGAGCGCCAACGCCAAAATGTTCCCGTATAGTTGTGCAGGGCCGGAGGCGTGTGGGGGCGGATGAATCTCAGAACCGGCCACTTCCAAACGAAATTAAAATCGTGTTGCGCGGCGCCCTGGGAAATCGGAATCAGAGTCAGGAGCATGAGCCCGTCGAGGACCGCTGCGATAGCGGACAGTCCCACGCACGTGACGGCATGCGAACTTCTCATCCGCATGATCCGCACAGCTTCCGCCACGGGGAACTCGCGGAAGAAACTCAGTATTGCGGAAATGGTCGGCGAGGCTTCTTGAGGCCGGCCAGTCAGCGTCCCAAACGTAACCTTTCGCCTGAGCGTCCGGGAGAACACCGCGCACGAAATACTTCTCGAGACGTTGTGGTCCGTGTATGCCCCACCCGAACCAACTCACCCCCACCCGTTTCCATCACCTGATGTGCGTATTCAACAGCGTCAATCGATGTGTATAGATTCGCATTCGAAACGCCCCCGGCGTGAGCGGGCAGATCCAATTCCGTGGAAATGACGGGAACTTTCTCCCGCAAGTCAGTGACAATTTTGCTCGATGGAGTGTCGTAGGGATGGAAACCTACAGAGGCATTCGCCCAATCGATTCCGCGCAACCGCTCCACGACATCGATCATCGTTGGGCTTCCCAATACCGAACGCCGGCCGATGGTGTTCGCAAAGCTCAGCGGCACCAGGTGCGTCTCGGGCGCAAGACCTCGGACAAGCTGATAGACCTCCTCCTGGTCGCGCAGCAATTGATGGGTGTAGGCCTCGGGCCGCCACGAAGCGGGTTCGTTGGCCAACTCAAAGAATACGTTCGCCCGGTGCGCATATCGCGGTGCGACTATCTTCCAGAAAGTCTTCTGGTAGTTCAGATCGCAAGTGCCAATATCGTGGTAATCGATCAGGACATATAGGTCATTCTCGGAAGCAAGCCGCACAACGAGGTCAAGCTCGTAAGGAAGGCGTTTCGTTCTGCTTCGACGCCCAGATCCCAGTGAGGATGGTTGGAAGATCGCTGCCAAGGGTCCAGGCAAACCGCGCGTACCGCATTCAGGCGGGATTGCCTCAACTGATGGTAGTAGCCCGGGGCAGCCGCGTAAGCGGTCTTTCCAGTCTGTTTTCCCCAGGCATACACCTCGGCGACTCCGCCTCGCAGAAGTTTCCCGCGGTCGGTGACGTCCGTTCCGTTCTCGATCCTGACACGTCCGCGGCTCAACGCTTTGAATTTTCCATTTGAGGCCATCGTTCGGAAAGGTTGAAGTTCCGCTGGAAGGCTCAATCCGATAAATAAATCTTGGCTAATTCGAGACGACACGTCTGGTGGCATACGAATTTAACGAGTCGGACGGACTTTACAATAGAACCGAAGCAGTCCGTCTCAAGGGCAGTATCTCCCAATCAGGATGCTGCCAGGATTCCTCGGTAGCTGCGAGAAGCACCACATTTTTCCGGCGTGCTCGGTCGACGCTTTGCAGGAATAATTCTTGCCTTTGACACAAGGGCGAATTCCCGGCGTACGGGCAGATAATGTGTACTATCTTCTGAGTTGTCGATGGCACGGAGTGGTCCCCGGAGGATTCGATATTCAGAGCTATGTTAATGGGCTGACGAGCGACCGTGATTGTCCGACAAGAATCTCTTGATGTATCCGGCTACCACCTGGATTTTCCCGTGAGTGCCTCCTTGGTGCGGCGACCGAAATACTTCAGAGATTCTTTGGTAAGCCTCGTCATGTTGAGGTGGGTCTTTCGCGTGATGGGTTTGGACCCGGCATCGCGAGTGTCTTTGATGGTCAGCTGATGGTGAGCTTCCTCGTTGCCCACATAACCTAAGCAATGGCGGCACGCATCGAGGGGCGTGGTATCGGTCAGGTACTCCCAGAGTTGTTTTGGCAGGTCTGTTGCGCCGTGGATATCGAAGCCATCGCCCTCTGCCTGATAGCCGGACTGGCCCATGTTCGTAAGGAACTCACCCAGATAAGAAGGGCACGCGCATTTATAGAGCCATCCGGAGTGTACGAGATGACAGTGGTAGAGATGCGCATTCTTGCAGGTCCTGAAAATCATCTTGGTGATGGCATCCGGCCGGTGTGATTCAGTCACCATAGTGACTCGAAATGATGAGTACTCGGAAATTACTAACCGTACGCCGCTTTCTATAGCGCTCTTCCGGGCTTGCTCGACAAGCCGTTCGGTTGGTCTGGCACCGGGATAAAGACTGAGCCGTAGTTCGTCGACGTTAGCCCAAAATTCCTTGGACATCGTGTGGAGCAGAAGGCCGTTTGTGACCAACACCACGCGCCCCGCGATCCCTGATGCCCTCGCTGCCTTGAGAATCGCTACGATTCGTGGATTGAGTAGCGGCTCGCCGCCCAGAATCCGAATTTCCTCCGCAAACATAGCCGTGGCCAGCTGTCCCATGTCTCGTGCGAGTTCGTCTTCAAAGCTCAGCTTCGATCGCACAAACGGCGACATGTGTGAACAACCCGCACAGCGGAGGTTGCAATGATCTGCCGCTGCGAATTCCACGGCCCGGGTATGAATCTTGCCGGATTCGATCCGATAGAGCATTCAGTGAAAGCTCGAAATAGATGCTTGAAAAGGACGCCTGCTATATGCGGCAAGATTCGGCAGCGAGAAACTGGATATCCCCGGGGTGCTACCGATGCGCATGTATGCGGCTGTTGGAATAGCGGTTGAACTTCTACTAGAGAGAGAGGAGGGCGGCATATCCAAACTAGGCTCCCACCCATTGAGTCACACAGGTGCGGGCAGATACTAACCGCAAGCTGGCTGCCAAGGGTAAGTCCGCTATTTTCTTTGAGAAAGACCTCGCGATATGCAATTCTTTTCACAAATAGCGCCGAACGGCTAGCCCCGGTCGCTTTTCAGCGATGCACGCGGCTTGCCCCTTAAGCCTCTTCGTTTCATTGGAAGGCATCGGTCGTTACGGAATGGCTTGCGAAAAGCGCTGCGCTGAGAGGCAGGAATAAGTTGCATAAAGCTTAGAAATGTTGTGCTTAACGCCTTTATTTTAAGATTGATCCCAGTGGCCCGCCAATTGCGATAAGTTCGCTCGAATATGTCCGTGGAAAAATCTTCGCGTATCAGTCCGGCGTGCCGGTCGCAGGTTATTCCTACCTGCTTCGCATCGGCCTATGCCTAACGATTATTGAATCTCTCGT
>Ga0182024_10007790_pt1 | contig 22971 bp, 20 predicted proteins | sample P32metaG_FD_120480 | JGI IMG/M metagenome (GOLD analysis project Ga0182024, IMG submission 120480) | Permafrost microbial communities from Stordalen Mire, Sweden - P3-2 metaG (Illumina Assembly) | ecosystem: Environmental > Terrestrial > Soil > Wetlands > Permafrost | place: Sweden: Stordalen... | reverse complement strand
TCTTTCGAGTTGACCCCTCTCTCAGCAACCTGCGTCGATTGCCCGCGTTTCAAAACTATATTGCCGAGATCGAGAAGGACTGCAGCCAGATTCGTATTTCCGAGATTTGAACCTGCGAACCACTGCCTTGCTCGCTTGGCTCGCGTGCGAAGAATTTAGAAAAAGGAATCAAGAGCCTGTTTACGGCGGGGTCTGCGGACTAGTGATTGGCTACGGTCCTTCCCCAAAAAAGGAGAGTTCCTATGGCGGACATCAAGATTACGGACGAAGCTACTCTCACCACTGACTTGAAGATCAGCGACACTTCGCCGTTGGCCAAGGCAAAGCTGAGCCAGCTTGTCACAATGGGACAGCAGCTCTTTGGCGATCTCGACAAGCCCATTGACCAGGCTGACGAGCAATCGGTCGCTCTCGGCGGAACCTTCAACTCGCCGAACTTCTTGAGTGGCGACATGGACACACTTGTTGCCGGTGCAGGCATGAACTGTGGGCTAACCATCAGCAAATCCTCAGATAAACTTCTGTTCTCGGATGATGGATTCTCGCCGGTCATCCCCATTGCCCCAAACCAAGCCTGGCTCGGTGTTGAGTGCGACCTCACAGCTACGATGACGGCCGGAGCTTCTGCCAACGGCGTCGGAGTTTCTTTCGAAGGAGACGCGAAGGTGGCGTGCTCGACTTACAGCCTCTTCTCTGCGACTGTGCCGCCGCTCCCTTTACTGCGTGATGCCTGTGGTATAGGATTTGGCAACTTCTCGCTTACGACCAGCGCTGCGGCAATCCGTAAGCAAGCCTCCAACACAGTCAATGTGACTGACACTAGTGGTTCTGTTAAGGTCGCGGTCTCCCTCGAGCAACCATTCACATTGAATGCGCTCGCTTCAGCGAACCTACTGTTCAATGAGGCCGCCAGCATACAGCCCTCTGTGACGCTAGAGCTCGCAACCTCGCTCCAGGTCTCCGGTGACTTCCTGGTACGCTCTTACAAGATAAGTGACGACGTGCTGCGAATTGGGCTGTATAAGAAGCATGGCTCAACGCTTACCGCCAGCTTCACGGCAGATGCCGGTGTCGGCGGCGATATTGGTAACGATGACGTGTTGGGCGCTCTACTAAATGCGGCTCTTCCCGGGGTGGATTCTGCGCAAGCGGGAATTACCGGAGACAATGCGATAGCCTTAAACAATGTGATCAAGGACGGCATTGATCGAAGCCTATCCGCCCAGTTAAATGCCACCTGCTCCGCTGCGACTACACATGAAGCCGCCGTCCTGTACGAAATCCAGCTCAATTCGGGGGATAAAGTAGCTACTGACAAAGCTCTCGGTCTCGCGTTACATGGCGATTGGATTGCCATGGAAGCGCTTCCGAACGCGCGGCGCATCCGAAACATAGCCGTGGAGACGGTAGAGAAGGGGCGCTCCCTCACGGTTAACCTGCTCGGCTTCTACACCGCCACATCGACGCTGGATTACCTTAAGACCTGCACGGTCCTCATAGATGACTCTGGCCAGGTCACGATCACGGACAAGCTCGACACCAGCCGCGTAGGCGCGTCGACCAGCCCTTACGCCACCGACAGCGACAAGCTAAGGCAGGCGCTGATGGAGGACTTCCTCTGTACGGCAACCTACGCAGCAATAGGTGGCAAGCTGAATCTGAAGCTATCCGTCGTGCAGTCCTATCTAGACTACAAGGGCAAGATGTCGTGGGATGAAATGCATGAGAACGTTCTTCTCGGATACGCTCTTAACCTCATTCCCCAGGGTTCGCTAGACGCCATGCTGAAAGCGACTCCGTCGTTTTATCATGCATGCGTCAGCGGAACAGTGCACTACGACACTCCGGCGCTCCTGAACATTTTCTACAAGGATCCTGCATCGCAAACTCAGCGTTCGAGGGTGGAGTTGGAAGAAGTGGGACGCATTGTCATGCGCACGTTGCTCGACCCGTCGGACGATAGCGACGCGGTGCGTCTCAGCATACTCAAGAACGATAACGCTTGGACGCAGATGGACAGTATCGGCAATACCGCCGGGTTCAGTAATATTCTTTATCTTAGCCATCTCAGCGCGACTGAGTTGAGCGCCGTCAGCTCGGACTGGGTCAGTATCGTCTGGTGGGCTGAGGCGTTGTCCAAGATCGCGCCCGCTCTTAGCTCGGCGATTATTGCCTTGAGTAAAGCCTCAGCAGAAAATCCGACCCACGACCCCGGGTTCGTAAAAGCGAGAACAAAGCTCGCCAATGTACTGGGAGCGGTGACTCGGAATACAGACGCGGCGTTTGTGCACGGGTGGGGTGCGGCTGTGATGTTCGCTTTAAGCGGAAAGCACGGTTCCGCTGAGATGAATTTGACCTGGAATAGCAAGAATCTACACTTCGGACCTCCGGTTAGCCGCTAGTGCTTCCGCGCGTGGAACCGATTAGGAAACGGTTTGCAACGCTTTGCCCTTGGACTCGATCGCGCTGAGTAGGTTTTGCCACGATTCATCGAAAGATTGGGCACCGTGCGATTGCAGGTCGGCTGCCAGCTGTTCGAGATCAATTCCGGCCCTTCGCTTGCCATGATCGCCGAAAGCCAGAAGAGTTTTCTCAGGTATTGTGTCGATCGTGTTTGGCGCTGCGAGAGCGCCGATATAAAGAACATCGGAAGCCTTTGGATCTTTCGTGCCGGTACTCGCAAACAGGAGTCTCTGGGGCCGAGCACCGAAGTTAGCCAAACGCTGCCAGCGGTCCGACTCCAGGATGTCGCGATAGGCTTTGTATATTTGCTGTCCGATGGCAATGCCTAGCTTGTCCCGTAGCCGGTCAGGTACTTTGTCCATCGTTGCACCGTCCAAACTGCTCAGGAAAACCGAGGCTACGGATCGAATGTCGGGGCTAAGTCCCGCTGCAACACGCCGCTCGATCCCACGCATGTACGCCTCGGCCGACCCCAGATAATGCTCACGGGAAAAAAGGAGCGTGACGTTGATGGCGACACCAGCTGCGATCGACTCCTCAATCGCCGGATTTCCTTCCTTCGTCCCGGGAATCTTGATGAACAGGTTCGGACGATTTGCTTTCTTGTGCAATGAAGCCGCGGCAGCCACCGACCCCTTGGTGTCATTGGCGAGAAGAGGCGATAACTCGAGAGATACAAAACCATCATTGCCTGCCGTACGCTCGTGAATGGGGGCGAAGAGGTCGGCGGCTCGGGTCAGATCCTGCACCGCCAGAAGAGCCGAAGTAGGAGCGGATGTCATCACAGCGTTCAATCCAACAGCACGGCCTGATGCTTTGCGCTGTCGCTGCAGCCTCTGCGGAAATCGCTGCGATCCTTGCAGCAGAGTTGATACCAACTCACGCCGATGATTGTCGGAGACTGGTAAGCCCTTTTGAGTTAAGGTCTTCAGACTCCCACGCTGCTACAAGAACGTCAGCTTTGACGCGCGTGCTATGTCCCTCAAACTTTCGGTCGACCATTCGCAATTTAATCAATTATAGATGATCGCGCAACAAGGTTGATCTCATCTCGCCTCTCCGGAGTAGCGGTAGGTAACGAGGTGAGGGTGAGCGAGACCGTCAAGGTGAATGGTCAACGAGTTGCCACAGACGAATGGACGCGCGGTTACTTGCGCATTCTCCGCACCTGGCAGCAGGGGGATGTGGTTGAGTTGGAGATGCCGATGCCCGTGCGGCAGATGCGATCGAACCCCCTGGTTCAAGCGGATGCTGGGCGCGTCGCGATCATGCGCGGGCCGTTGGTGTACTGCGTAGAGTCCACGGATAATGGGGATTCCATTCGTCTGTTGCGAGTTGCGTCGGGAGCCAGACTCTCAGAAGAATTTCGCGACGATCTCCTTGGCGGGGTGGTCAAGATCAGGACGACAGGAGTTGCAAACAGCGAGCCCAGGAATGGACTTTACTTCGCTGCGGATTCAGGCCCCGCAAATCGCTCTGCAACGATCACGGCAATACCCTACTATGCCAATGCGAATCGCGGCTCGGTGGAGATGGGTGTTTGGATTCCAATCGAAGCTTAACGTTGAGACCTACTTAATAGCCCGGACGACCAGTTGCGGTCGGTTCTGGATCCCACAGATAGAGATTGGCAGGAGGGCAACTCGCTCGAATTCACCCACTTCCGTCCTGCGCACGATGTCATGGACCGAGAAACGCCAGAATACCGGCACAGAATTTGGCCCTGTGGCGCGGCTTGCATGGTACTCCGGCGGGGATAGCCATCGGATGACGCTTCCTTCCAACGTCGCCACGTGCTGAGTCTCAGCCTCGTCATACAAAGGCACAGCAAAGAGCAAAATCCCGCCGGGCTTGAGCACTCGCCTGCATTCCTGAAAACACTTCACAACATCGGGAACGTGCTCGAAAACCTGGTTGGAGGTAACTAGGTCGAAAGAGCAGTCGTCAAAAGAAAGATTTTGAGCATCTTCATTGCGGATACCCCTAACCAACTCCCCGGGCTTGGCTCCCGGATAGTACTCGCTGGCTTCCAACATTCGGCAATGTTGTTTGAGAAATTCGTATGTCGAGCCGTAGGTTGACATTTCATAGGCGTATGTTAATCGCAGGTCGGGCACGCTCTGGCGAGCAGCTTCTGCGATCGCAAGGTTAGTTACGCTGGCCTTGCATTTGAGACAACGCACTTGGAATGGATCTTTGGCCAACGCCAGGAAGAAAGCCGGACCGCACAAAGGACAGTTTGCCGATTCGACCCTCCAACGATAGATCGGGTCAGATTTCTTCAGATACGTGAAAGCGCCAGACACACGTGCGAAGCAGCTCATCCTTGCCTCTATAGTGGAATTATCGTCGATATGACGGCCTCGTGGACCGTCTCTGGGGACAGACAGATGTTCGCCTCCCAAATGAGGCAATGGTCAGCGCAGCTCAGGGTTCCTTCAATCAGTTCCTTGAGACCAATCCAGGCCTGGTTTTCAACGCTCAAACAAGGCGCTTCGGCTCCTTCCTGTAGTGGCTTTCATGCCACAAGACCGTCCTGCGCAGACCCTCGGTGAAATCCACACTGACGTGGTACCCCAAATCCCTCTGCGCGCGGCGGATGTCCGCCACTGAATGTCGAATGTCGCCCCGCCGCTCCGGCCGATAGACGACCGGAATTGGGCGTCCCATCAAGGTGCAAAGGCTTTGGTGTGTTTCGAGTAAGGAGTGCCCATGACCACAGGCCACGTTATAGACTTCTCCGTTGACGACCTTGGCGGGCGCGGTTGAAGCCAGCAGATTCGCCTGCACAATGTTCTCGATAAACGTGAAATCGCGGCTTTGCTTGCCGTCGCCGTAGATGACCACCGGCTCCCCGGCAAGAATATTGGTAATGAACTGGGCCAGCACTCCCGAGTAGGGTGAATCTGCAGACTGGAATGGGCCAAACACATTGAAGTACCGCAAGCAGACGGTTTCCATGCCATAGACCGCGGCAAAGCTCTGCATATAGTGTTCGCCGGCAAGCTTCTGCACGGCGTACGGGGAGATAGGCGCCGTGGGCATCGCCTCGTGTTTGGGTGATATCTCGGAGTCGCCATACGCCGAAGAGGAAGCCGCATACACCACCCGTCGTACTCCCTCCTGTCTCGCCGCCAGCAACAGGCTAAGGGTTCCCTCCACGTTTGACTGGTGGCTGAGCAAGGGGTCCACAACCGAACTGGCCACCGAGGCCAGAGCTCCCTGATGGAAAACCACATCGACACCACGGCATAACTCCGCCACCAGCCTGGTCTCGCGCAGGTCTCCTTCGACAAACCGCATCGCACGCAGAACATCGTCCAGGTTGTTGATCTGCCCGGTAGATAGGTTATCCAAGCCGATTACTTCACTGCCTCGATGCACAAGTTCACGGGCCAGCCAGGAGCCGATAAACCCGGCGGCTCCGGTTATCAGTACTTTTTTCCCGTACATGAGCTCCTGCACCAATGAATGAATTTGTTTTCCTAATGGAGAGGGAGCGCGCCTGCATCAATTCACGGCTCTTCTACCGTGACTGGCGAAGAAGACGACACTTTAACTCCCTGGGCGCGTTCGCCGTGGAAGACGACCGGGATGGTTCTGAGCACAATCCAGATATCCCTCATCACGGAATAGTGCGCTATGTACAACATGTCGAATTTCAACTTTTGCTCGACCGGAGTCGAGTAGCGCCCGGCTACCTGCGCCAGGCCGGTAATCCCGGGCTTGACTGCGAAGCGAAGATCATAGTCGGGAAGCGTCTTCCGGAAGGTATTTACAAAGAACTGCCGTTCCGGGCGCGGCCCGACTACGCTCATGCTTCCCAGCAAGACGTTTACTAGCTGCGGAAGTTCGTCGAGGCGCGTCGCCCGCAGGATGTGGCCCAGCGCAGTGATCCGCGGATCACATTCTTGCGCAAATACTGGCCCGGTATGTTTCTCGGCATCAGTAACCATCGTACGGAACTTAAAGATCTGATACTCCACACCATCTCTGCCGACCCTTTCCTGCTTGAAAATAGAAGGCCCTTTTGAGGTAAAGCGGATCATGGCTGCGATCACCAGTAGCACGGGACTGGTAAGGACCAGCAGCGCCGTGGCCAAGACCACATCGAAGACCCTCTTCATCAGGTTCTGCTCCCGTGTGAGATGCGGAGATTGCAGCTCTACCACCAGCGAGTCCTGCATTTCGAGAACTCGCCCGCTGAGCAACGACATTTCCACCAAACCCGGAACGGCCATCACCTTCTTCTGCATCTGCACGCATCTCTCAATGAGCGCAGGCTCTCTAACTAGTCCGGGCGCCAACAAGAGGGCGTCAAAGGAGTCCGCTGTATCTCGCCAGCTGTCAAAATCCTTCTCCACTAAATAGCCGACGAATTCCATCCATCCAGGTGCAACCGGTTCGAGCTTGCGAATGATTTGAACTCCCTGGCCCTCATCGGCTGCCATCACCATGACCCGGCACCGGCCCACTCGCGACCAATAGAACTGGCGCAGCAGAAGCCTGTACACGACTAACAATCCACACATCACAAGGGCACGTAACCCTAACAAGGGCAAAGACAGGCGACAGTGCTGCTCCCAGTCCAGCATCAGCGTTGACGTTACACAGATCAGCGATGCAGATACACACACGAAGTAGATCAACTGCTTCGGCGGCGAACGAAGCCAATCGGAATACAGGTTGAACGAGTGCAGGATGACCAGGCCCAGCAGAAAGATCGAGGGTATAATTCCGGTATAGCTGGCTAAGTATTGAGTTGGGATGCCAGTGTAGCCATGCTTCATAAAGAGTACGCCGACGAAACTCGCGTGGATGAGAGAAAGATCAGCCAGGGCCACAACAGGTGTATAGACAAGCAAGTGCGGAATTTTGCCCATAACGATTCGCTCCAATACTTGTCTGCTGGTCCTGATCGTGCCGGCTCAGCGCGGGAAATGGCAGGCGCGACCAACGGCGTGTATACCTTCAGGCACGGCATTTGACGAATAACTTAAGGGACACGAACCAGCCACCGGTGAGGCGCTCCGTGAGTTATCGGCAGAGATAGTCCTTGGATATACCCCTTGATCGAATAGCCTGAATCGATCGGGCAAGCTGAGATTCACTAAAGGGCCAATGGCGCTGTTGGCACGATCACGGAGGCTCTAGCATCGTGCTGATATAGCCGCTCATCCACCATCTGGCCCTCGCTATGCCGTGCCGGTAGAACCCGCCAGCGCGGGAATTTCAATAGAGTAGTGAGCTGAGGCTGCGTCGCGATGAAACATCCTGACCGTCTCGAGTGAGAACTCGGTCAGATCTTTGCCTACGTCTTTTAACTTAGCGAGAACCTCAGAAGACACGGTAATGATGTGGCACCCTGCATCGTTGGCTTGAAAGATGTTGAGAACTTCGCGCGGGCTGGCCCAGAGAAGTTCAGCTTTGGGATGATGAGCGAGGATGGTGAGCGCCTCCTTCATCACGGGCACAGGATCGATGCCGGTGTCGGCAATACGCCCGGCAAAGACGGAGACGATCGCGGGAACTTCCGGGTTCAAGACCCGGGCGATCTGCCGGACCTGAGCGAGGGTAAAAACGGCAGTAACGTTAACCACCACGCCGCGCGCGCAGAGCTTCTGAATCAAGTTACCGGTGAACTCTTTCCTGGTATTGGATACGGGTATCTTCACGTTAACGTTCGGCCCCCAGCCGGCAATGGCCAGCGCCTGGGCTTCCATCTCATCGATTTCATCGGCGAATACTTCGAAAGAAATAGGTCTGTCTTTGATAAGCGCTAAGACCCAGTGAGCAAACTCCTCATAGCTGGCGATGTTCGCCTTCCGCATGAGGGTTGGGTTGGTGGTGAAGCCGCGGATGTAAGGCTGGGCATACAGGCTCATCAGGCTGTCATGGTCAGCGCCGTCAGCAAATATTTTTATCTTCAAATCTGCAATTGTGGGCATGGCGATCCTCCAGAGAACGGGGTTGGGGTGGCTTAGTCAAAGAGTTGGGGTCACACCGCAGCAAGCAGTCAGAATGATCACGGCGGCGGCCTGCAGGCTGTCGACCTGAAACTCCGCGCTCGGTTCGTCCCCAGTAACGGCAGCGTCCCCTTGCTGGTTGCGCACGCGGATGGTATGGACGCCGGCTGCTTGCCCGCAGGCGATGTCGCTGGCGCGGTCACCGACCATCCAGGAGCGCTCCATATCCAGACCAAACTCGTCACGCGCGCGCAGCAGAAAGAACGGTGCGGGTTTGCGGCACGCACACGGGCCCGAATGGCTGGGCACGACACCGTGCGGATGATGCAGGCAATAGTAGAATGCGGTAAATTCAATCCCCTGCCGAGCAAGAAGTTTCAACAAATGCTGGTGTATGGCCTCGAGCACCTCGAGCGATGTCTTGCCCTTGGCATAGTTGGGTTGATTGGAGACAAGAAAGAGCAGAAAGCCAGCCTGGCGCAAAGCACTGAGCACCGCGAGAGCGTTGGGCGTCAGCACAAAGCTCTGGACCGACAGAGGTGCTTCCCAGGCAAGGGTGACAGGATTCATCACATTGCGGTTGATGACCCCGTCGCGGTCCAGGAACACGGCGGCTGGCTTCGTCAGAGTGCCGAGTCCCATTTCATCTCGTTCTGCTTGAGCCGTGGGTGGGAGACGATCAGATGCCAGACCACCGCCTGAAATGACTCGGTGTGCGGCGTAACCGTATCCGCAGAGGCGGTGGGAACAATAACTGCGGCATCGGCGACCTGGGCCGTGTAACCACCATCACGCCCCACGACCCCCACGATCCGCGCACCCACTTGGAGTGCCAGATCCAAGGCGCGGACAATGTTCACGCTGACATGTTTCTCCTGGTTGCCGCCGCCGACGGATAGCACAAACAATGTGTCCCCCCTACGCAGGCGGCTACCGCTTAGCCATCGCGCAAAGCATGTGTCCCATCCGTCGTCGTTGACCCGCGCGGTCAGCTCACTGACATTGTCGGTGGGCGCGTAGCATTCCATGTTGGCTATCTTGCGGAAGTCGTTCACTGCGTGGCTGGCATTGCCTGCGCTGCCGCCAACGCCGAGGAAGAATAGCCGGCCACCGGCGGCGCGGGTTTCCAGTAGGATGTCGATCATCTTCTCGATCTGCGCCTGGTCGATCAGGGCTGCGATCCGCGCGGTTTCGGATAAATATCGCGATGTGTAGTCGTTCACCATGTCCCCTCAGTGCACCAGCCGGACGCTGTTAGTTGCGGGAGATGACAATCGAACCGTCAAAATCGAAGGTGAAGTCCATCTCCGCGATTCCGGCTTCGCACATGACACGGCGCAGCCGGGCGCGGTCATTGGTCTGGAAGAGCAGGAACCCGCCGCCTCCCGCGCCCACCAGCTTTCCCCCGGCAGCACCGCCCTTGCCGCGCGCCAGTTGGTAGAGTTCATCAATCCTGTCACTGCTCATGGCTTTTGAGCGGTTGCGTTTGCGCAGCCAATGTTCATGCATCATCGCGCCGAAACGCGAGATATCTCCCTGCTCGAGAACACTCTGTATCTCGAGCCCCAGTTGCTTGATAAAATGCAAGCCCTCGAGCATGGTCCGATCATGTCGTTCCGACTTCGCTTTCTGGTCTAAGAGGATCGACGATGCGCTGCGCGTCATGCCCACGTAGAACAGCGTGAGAGAATCGCGAAAGTCCTGAATGGAGGACTCACTCATCTTGAGCGAATAGACACGCGTTGTACCATCCCGGCGATATTCCTGGCACAGTATCCCGCCGTAAGCGGCGATATACTGATCTTGTTTTCCGACGGGCTCTTTCAGCCTGTTCATTTCAATCTCGATCGCCTCCTGGGCCAGTGCTTCGGGGCAGACCGGGTTGCGCTTATAAGCGTGCAGGGCGTGGATCAGACCTACCAGAAAGGTACCGGACGAGCCCAGGCCCGTTCCCGCCGGGACGTCGGCAATGCTTACAATTTCAATGGGGCTGGGGATGTCGTAAACGTTCAGTGCCTCGCGAATCAGGCGATGGCGAATCTCGGCTCGGGTTTGCACGGCCTCCACCTCTGAATACTTGAGGACGTATCCCGGCGAGAAGCAGCGGTTGGCACTTACGTAGGCGTACTTATTGATGGCCGCTGAGATGACAAATCCACCGAACTCCTGGTAGTAAGAAGGCAGATCCGTACCTCCCCCGCCGATCGATATTCTTAACGGTGTCCTGGTGATAAACATACGTCTCTCCGGACTAATGCTTAGATCTGTTCCTCGGGTCGCTTGGCATGGGCGAGCATACAATCTGTCTCCTCTAGTCCACGCGGCGTCCCGATTTCATAGAAACGCTGGGTGATCTCATGGGCGCTGAGTTCGCCGGTCTTCACCAGACGGCTGTACACCAGGCTGAGGTCAAAGACGGCGTCGTCTGGCCATGGTTCGAACGCCGCCGGCGTGAGTATCCCCAGGCCATAATCGATGTACTTCATCTGCGGTGTGATCATTACCTTGTCATAGTTGCGAATATCACCCTGCTGCAATTCGACATTGCTGGTATCCCATCGATCTTCATTGCGGAATACCGTCATCAGGCCAATTCGTCCCAGGCGAACGAACGCCTCATAGACAGGGTCAAACGCAATGGGTAAGTAGCTGTCTCCATACATGAGGAAGAATCGGTCTCCCAAAAGAGGTAACGCTTTCTTCACCGCCCCACCCGTTCCCTTGAGCGGGCTGCCATCGTAGGAATAACGCACCGAGCACCCGAAGCCCGCACCGTCGCCCACATAGTCCTCGATCTGTTGCCCGAGAAAACCGCAGCAGATCACCACCCTTTTCACACCCTGCCTCGCTAACCAGCGCATTTGATGGCCGATAAACGGCTCCCCGGCGACCACTATCATCGACTTGGGGATCGCTTCGGTGATGGGACGCAAGCGGGTCGACAATCCGCCGGCCAATAGCGCGAGCGGTGGCAGGCGTTCATTCATGATTGGTGCGCTCATCCCCGGCCAGACTCAGCAGGGATTGCCCGAGTGCCTGGCGGCAGTTTCTCTCACATTTCCATCCCAGACTCTTGATTCGGTCGGTGTTCAGACGAACCACGGGGACGTCGCCTTTCCAGCCACGATCTCCCCCGGTATAGCGATATTGCGGAGCTTGCTTGAGGCCGAGAACCTCGACCGCCAGATCGGCGATCTCCGTGACCGTAATGTAATCGCCGGTCGCGACATTGAATGCCCGAAATGCCGCGGCCTCGCCGGCGTTGGCGCACAGTACCGCGGCCACGACATCGTACACATGGATATAGGACTTGCTCTGCTTCCCGTCCCCAAGGATACGTAGTTGTAAAGGATCGGCCTTTAATCGCCGAACAAAGTCTAAGCCCACCCCGTGGGTCTGCCGCGGTCCCACGACATTGCCAAAGCGAAATACCCGCGCGCTGAGGCCAAACATATGGCAGTAACTGGAGATCAATGCCTCGCCGGCCAGCTTGCTCGCCCCATAGGTAGAAACGGGAACGAATGGGCCTAAGTCTTCGTTGGCCTCAGTCGCGCCGATCTCGCCATAAACCCCGCTGCCCGAGGCATAAAGCAACCGTCGCACGCCTGCGCGGCGCATCGCCTCGACAACATTGTTGGTCAAGAGCGTGCCTTGATAGAAATCGATCTCGGGTTCGTTGGCGGCGCGAGCGATATCCGGGTTCGATGCCAGGTGAATGACCACATCATGGCCGGCTATCGCGCTTGTAAGGGCGGTAAGATCGCCGACATCGCAGCGCACGATACTCAGGCGCGGATCACTCCGATGATGCTCATAGTGCCACTCCCGCCCGGAGGAAAAGTTGTCGTAGAGTGTCACTTCGGCGATGTCACTATCCTCAAGCAACCGATCCGTGAAGTGACTGCCAATAAAGCCGGCCCCGCCCACGATACAATATCGGCGAAATGCCTGCGCCCCGGAAGTATGTGACATTTCGCTTTCCCCTCGCCGCACTAGTTTCCGCGAATAGCGACCCAGACCCTGGCAATGCCCAACAGCTCCCAAAGTCCCCACGAACTGATCCTTCTCTTAACCGGCAAAAAATAGAAAAGATTGAGGACAATAGACAATGGGGGCACGAGAATGGCCCGAGCCCAGGTTCGCCTGTAGCCGGTGTAAAGAACCCGCAAGTAGCTCTTTTGCAGAACATGGATGATCTCATCGTCGAAGTACAGTCGCTTGTGGGTGGGGTCGTCATAGAAGTTCATGAACCCGATGGCGGATGGGAAATTGATCGTGCGCTTACTGGGCGATTCGATATAGATGCAACCCCCCGGGGCCAGTTTGCTGGTTATCAATTCAATTACTTCCAGTCCATTCGACAAGTGTTCAATGACATGGCTAAGAATGATGAGGTCGTAATGCCTATCTAAAACGTCAGCCAGATCCGGGGATTCAAGATCGATGAAAAAGAGCTTATCCAGATTGCTGTACAAGTGCTCGAACCCGGGCCACATATGCCTGTCAACTCCGTGATATTCAAGCACGTTAAACCATGCTTTCGTATTCATCACGTGGGGTCCGCAGCCTACATCCAATATACGAATCGGGCTGTGCTTGCGCTGCCCCAGCGCTTCCTGGATACGCTTAATGCGAGCAGGTTTAATGACTCTCTTGATCCACATAGGAATTCGCATCTGGTATTGTGACCTCTTTCACCCTAAACAATTAATCCGTGCTTCCCTCAATCCATTTGCGCATAACCATCCGCATCCGGCGAACCCAGGGATGAATGACAAAGATCCCGAATAGATACTTGGGGGAGTGGGTGGAGAGGAATTCCGCAAAAAGAAATCCTGAGATTTCCAAATAACACACCCTGGTACGTGGCCCCAGACGGCTTCCCTGCATATCGTGGCGGCGATAGTCAAACAGAACTTTATCCATGTTGCAGAACTTGATTTCCGGGTTTCTGGCCATCCTGATGAACATTTCGTGATCTTCCGAAGCGTGGCCATACTTATAGCCATGCACGGCAAAGAGAGCGCTCTTGCGAAACATCAGCGCCGGGTGGGGCAGTGGATTGCGGAAAGGGAGCACCCTTCGAATATCTTTATCCGATGGGAAGTACGGATACAGGCGATTCACTTTCTCAGACTTAGCGTTAATTATCTGCACTCTACAGCCAAGCACAGCGACGTCGCTGTGCTCGTCCATATACTCGACTTGTTCCTTTAGCCGATTTGGCCGGCTTACATCATCTCCATCCATCCTGGCGATATATTCACCGCGTGCCTCGGCGATACCCATATTCAACGCGAACGCCAAACCGCCCAAGGATGGCGCCTCCAGTACCTTGATCCTTCGATCTCCAGCACCGAGCCGGCCAACTTCATCTTTCAGATCGCGGCACCCGGCATCGACAATGATCAAGAAATCAAATTCCTGAAGTGTCTGCTCGAGGATGCTCTCGACTGCAGATCTGAGATATTCATCCGCTCTGTTCACAGCCATGATCACCGTGACCCGCGGAATGTCACTGCTCGAAAACGGTTGTGTAGTCATCAAATACTTCTTTTTTGTTCAAATCGAGCACCAGGGTGCCGAGGGCAAAGCATACGGCGGTTATGGCCGCAATACGGCGGTATCGTCGAAGGGAATGGTCCCGGTAAAACGCAGCGACCATCTGGGCGATGATCAACGGCTCTCCAATCCAGAGAAACGATGCCCCACGCGCACTCAATATCTCAAACTGGTTGAAGGCGATGATCCACAGGGTCGCTACCCAATAGGAGATGACACACAGCTTAACTACCGGAGGACAGAGTGTGTCGTTGCCGGGAAGTAGGAAGCGGCAGGAAAGACCGAGTATGAGCAATTGTTTGATCGTTACAACGTTCGAGAATATGCCGACCGAGTTGCTGTACACGCTATCCTGAAAGAGGGCCAACCGCTCAACCAGGGAAAATAGGCTAAAGCTGGAACTTAGGTTGTATCCAATCACGATCGCAAGCAGCACCGTCAGTAAGACGTACCAGGGTTTCACCGCCCACTTGAAATGGAAGAACACAAGAGGAATTACGGCAACAATGATGGCCAGGTGAGTCATGATAGCCAACAACATCAGTGCGCCCCCCCGGCGTTTGCGATCGCTGGCCCAGAAATGAAATGCCCACAGGCCAATCACAGAGGCCAAGCCAGCCCGCATCTGGATCATCTCTTTATTCAAGAATGCATGAGAGAAGTACACCGTGAGCGCGATAGCGCTGAATCTGGAATGCTTCCAGAAGAATGCGGCGTAGAGCGTGACGACAATCAGAGCGACGAGAAACACGAACGCTTCAAAACGGAATCCAAATATCTTGATCACGGAATTGAAGTAGACATAAGCGATATCCACAAATGGCATCGTGCGGCTCCATTGTCCAATGAACCCGGCTCCGGCCGTATCGGGGCTGGCATCAAAATAGATCCGATAACTCGCATAATCTCTGCCCACCGATTCTGCCCTTAGTCCGGCGCACGCTATCATGAGAGCCGTCGCGAATGAATACAGACCGCGGTTCAGTAGGGACGTTTTTGGACGAAACCCTGCGCCCACGGCGCAGAGCAGGACGAAGAATATTTCGAAGTAGACGGTCATCAGGAAGCTCTCAACCGGGCATCCGGTCGTGGGACTCCGCATCGCTGTTTCGTCGATGAAGAATTCATAGCCGGGCGCCCCCCCTTCTCTTGCCGGCGCGAACACTGCACATGCACGAGTCATAGATGCGGGTAATCCCGGCAGCAGAGGCTTCTATGGTGCAATCGGAGAGTTTCGCGGGCATTGGATCGCGCAACCTGCCAGCTATGGGACAAATACGCTGTAATTCGTTCGCCCACACCTCTGGTGGCGCGTCCAGTGATAGTCGTCGAACGAGCTTGATCGCGACGCTTGCTTCCTGCGGAATCGTGTCCGATATGACGCAGGTCAACCCCGCAGCCTGCGCTTCCCAGAGTACCAGCCCAAGTCCCTCATACGAGGAAGGGAAGAGGAAGCAATCCATGGCCCCTTTCATCAGGCGCTGCACGTCCGCCCGAACTCCCAGAAAAATAAAGTTGGTGCTTAGACCACGCTCGCGCACCAGGGCTTCGATCTCGGGTTTGAGAGGGCCATCCCCAACGAGCAAGAAGACCACTCTTGGTTCTATCCTGGAAAGACACTCGGCAATCTTCACCAGAAAGCGGTGATTCTTCTGTTCAGCAAATCGTCCCACGTGGCCGATCACAAATGAATTCTGCGCTATGCCCAACTCTGAGCGGATGGTGTGCGCGTCAATATCCATGGTGAAGGGATGAAGATCAATGCCCAGCGGGCACAACCTCCAACGCTTATCTGCCGACCACGAATCGGAAAAAAGGGCAGACGCAGCCGATCGGCTGACTGCTATTCCCACCGTGGCGAAGCGGCGGATCAATGCATCCATCGCGGAGCAATACATCCGGCGTGCCGACGGATATGTCCTATCGATGGCGCTGGTATCGTTATGACTGTGGGCGATGCGCACGGGAACGCCCATGAGCGCGGCCAGCATGAGAATATAACCGCTGGAGTGATGGATGTGACTGTGTACGCAATCATAGGGTCCACATTCCCGCAGGATGCGCCGGAAGTTACGTGCATACCGTAATGGATTCCCATCCTGCAGGCGAGGCAGGCAAGGAATGATGCGTGCTCCAAGTTCCAGAACTTGCTTATCCAACGCACCCGGCGCCGTGGTATGAACCAGGAAATCCATGGAATACTCCTGGCGATCAATGTGGTGGAGCATTTGCGCCAGCCATGTTTCAGCGCCACCTCGGTCCAGACTTCCGACTACCTGGAGAATCTTCATGGTCGTGATGGGGGGGATACTGGGTCCTTAATAGGTCTTCGCTCACTTGACGCTGCACTCTGCTTCTAGGCGATGGCGGCGCGCGCCGTTCTATACCAGACCATGCAAAGATTTGCCCCGTCTGATGGGAACTTTTGTTCCAGCACGTGAGCTCTCTCTACCCATCTGCCTGGTGTTCTCGCGTAGGGATATGGTCCTAAGAAGGAATATGATTTCGACCAATGCAAATTCCAGTCACCCTTAAACCAGGTTTGCATCTTGGAAAGGTCAAGACCGCGTCCATTGCTTACGTCATCGCCGGAATGGAGAACGTGGAAATCGACAAGTTTATCAATAACTACAGGGCTTGGCCGCTTAAGGAACAGCCCCCGTTCGAGTGCGACGTCTGCTGTGGCGCTCAACGGACTCCGTCTTATCAGTCGTCGAAGCATCGCCGTATAGTTGCCGGCTACCAGCCACCTCGCATACTTGCGGAACCGGCGATACCTCTCGAGCAGCTCGACGCATTCCTCGTTACGGAAGAAACCGGCAGAAGGTTCATGGCCGGCGAGCCAGACCGCGTCCTCGCTTAAATGAGGCAGCAGAGAGCCCACCGTCTGCTCGATGTCGGGCAGATGATGAAGTAGAGAGTTAGTGAGCAGAAGATTGAAGGGACCACGACCGTGCGCCTCTTCGATCCGGGAGCAAAAGGATACCTGGGAGAACCGCCGCAGCCGATTCCTGCACAGCGCGATCATCTCGGCTGAAGGGTCGTAGGCCGTGAGCGTTGCCACCTGATTGCCTATTGCGCTCAGCAGCAGGTGCGATTCAAAGCCGGTCCCGCAGCCCACATCCAGCACGTTCCAGGAATTGGAGGACGGCAATTGGGCCATCATCTCAGTCCAAATGGGGGGTAGTTGCTGGTGTATCTCGGGATGCTCACGGTCGTAACGTCTGGCGGCAAACGAGTGAAAGATCTCGTTGACTCGCTCGACCAATAGTTCCAGAGGAACTTGCGGGTCACAGCCTGCAAGCCACATCGGTGTCTCCATGGTTACAGCCCTTCTGTGTGTCCCTGGTGCAGGTGTTATGCAGCGCCGGCGTGCGTCAAGTCTTTGGCGTGAGCAGCATGTACCGCGCCCCAAAAACGATTCTCGACAATGCACTCTGAATCCACCTGACATCTTCTATAGCGCCGCCCTGCCAGCTCGGTGAAAACCTCTTTAGAGCCAGGTATCGGGAAGGATCCCGGCCGGCCCCTTCGATGATCCTTATTCCGTGTGATGGGCGGAATCGATGGATGAGTGTAGCGACAAGCTGAGGGCGGTAACACTCATGAAGCTCAACCAGTATGGTGCAGGAGGTGAGAGCGGGGATCACCAGTGGCTGAAGAATGTCCTCTTCGGCGCCTTCACAGTCGCAGAGTATAAACGAATGCGGGCTGCACATCGTTGCCAGCTCATCGGCTGTACAGAAACCGCGCTGAACGATCTTACCGCTCACCCCGTTAAGTTTCGCCAGATCCGCAAGCTGTTGCCAATGTGGTTCTGCCACCCCTTCAAACGCAGTCACCGTGGTGTTGGCAATCTTCATGGCGAATCCTACAGCGTAGTAGCCGCTAGACGCGCCAATGTCGATGATGTGCGTGGGCGCCATGCAGATAACCTGGTTGATCACATCATGCAATTCCTCTTCATAAGACCCAAGGATGAACTTAGGGTCTGCAGAGAGTGCGATGTTGTCGGAGAGTGACATGGTGGCGAATGGCCCGGAAAAGACCTGATGTCCCGTTTCGCGCAACAGGATTGCACACAGCGCACTCATCTTGCAGTGCTCGCATTTCTCGATTATGCGATTCAGCCATGGATATCGAGCCTTCCAATGCAATGTCAGCAAAAGTCCGAGAATGCGCTTCAAGGTGAGCTTCCTGGCAGCGTGCGTGCTCAACAAGAATCTCCTTTAGATCTCTAAATCGAGCTGCGCTTGTTGCGCCCGTCCGATGGTTGTCCGTAGGACCAGGGCACAGCCGACGGCGAGGACAGTGGCCGAGGCGAGTAACCCCAGCGCAGCGCCGACCAAGCCGTGGTGCGGCACCAACACCGAGGTGGCCAGAACTGTGGTCAACGTGCAGGCCGCGGTCAGGGGCACCTGGGCGCGGAAGCAGCGCGCGGCGGTCATGCCGTAGCCGAGAAACGACGCCACTGCGCTCACCCCGCTCGCGGCCACCATAATGAGAAACGCTACCAAAGAATCTCCGTACTCCGGCCGGTAGAGAAGGGTCAACATGGTGCGGCCGAACGCGGCCGCCAGCGGAAGTCCTAGGACTAAGATGGCAAATCCTATCGCAACCAGTTTGAACATCAGCCTTCTGAAGCCATCCAGGTCGCGCGTGGCGAACATAGAGGAGAGGCGGACGGTGGCGGATTGCCCCAGCGCGTTCACGATCGTGCTCAGAGCTACAAGCAGGTACGCCATGGAGGCAAAGATTCCGAGTTGCGCTGGCCCGCCGTAGTGTTCAATCAAATAACGTGGGAAGTTTCCATTGAGCGAGAGCAGCATGGTCACAAAGCCCAGCGGCAAGGTCAGTAGAATCAGCTTCCGTTCAGCGCGCCAATCCAGATAAAAATATGGCTCGCCCGGCGCCAGTGCGTCCCTTGCCCGGCGCAGGTCATAGCCTGCGAGCACCGCCAGCCACGTGAAACACATGGCGGCGGTGCAGGCGATCAGGCTGTGGCTCAAGAGAAAAGTCGCACCGAACAACAGGAGCGAAAGCGCCCCCCGAATCATTAGGCTTACCGCTGCCTGGTCGAGGCGCTCATGCAGTTGAAGCAGGCCACCGATCACGTCACTAAGACACTCAACGGACTTAGCTAGGGCTACGAGAAGGATGACCGCACGAGTCACCTTATCGTAGCGCGATGTGGATACCACGATGGCAACCACAAGCAGGCCCATCATGGTAGTCAAAAAGCGAAGGGTGAAGTAATCGGCAAAGCGGTACTCCCTGCTCCCGTCGGTCACCTGCACCGCTCTAAGAGCAAGATTGGTGAACATGAATACCGGCGCCGAGATCGCCAGCCCAAGTGCAAACTGACCCACAATGCTTACACTGCCCGCTTTGGCCAGCACCGATAACATACCCCACTGGCAGAGCGAATAGACAAGATTGCCAGCCAGCGTCCATTTAAAGTTCACTCTCAAAGAGGGCGAGGGCCGGTTCCGTAACCGGGGGTCAGCCACAATTTCCTGTAAGACGGCCATTACCTTGTTCTCTGTAATTGTTATGGCGTACCTTCGTCCCGCACTCCTTCGATTTTTAACCCATTGGTTCCATGGCATGCTTCCTGGATGGAACTCGTTCTACGCCTTCACAATTGTGGTTTTCAGGCCAGTCAACGCAAACTTCAAGTCGTGCAGCTGCTTCGCGATACGCGGATTGGCTTTCCACCACAACAACAGCACCAGCAGGCATCCGGTCAAAACGCCGCCCAATGTGAATAGCAGTATCATCACGGCTGGTTTCAGGGACGATCTTCGATCCGGCTCAATTGCGGGTTCCACTACTTGAATAATGGCTGCGTCTTTGGCTTCATCCAGCTTGGCTGCATCGTACTGTTTCAGCAGCAGGTCGAACATCGCTTGCCGGTATTTCACCTCGTGTTCGGCGCGCAGATACTCCATTCCGGCGCCCGGAACATCCCTCAATCCTAAATCGGCAAACCCGGAAGAGTGGTTGCGCTGCTCCATCTGGGCCGCCTCCGCCCGCAACGAGGATAGTTCGCGCTCGGCCAATTCCAGCTCCGGGTTGTGTTCGGTCGAGTACGAGCGCAGTGCCTGCACCTCGACTTCCCGGGCCGCAACCTGGGCTCGGAGCAGTGCCAGACCTTCGATCATCGCTTTGGCCTGGGCATCCAGCTGAACCAGGCCTTTGCTCTGCTGAACCTGCTGAAAGGATACTTCTGCCCCCAGCAGCGAGTCCTTCGCCTGTTTCAACTGATCCTCATAGAAGAGCCTGCGCTGCGCGGCCTCTGTCATGGCAAGCGTCTTGGTAAGGATGCGCAGTTCATCCGTGTAAGCGTTGGCCATCTTGGCCACTCGCCTCTTATCTTTATCTGTAACCGACACTGCAATAAAACCGTTCTTTTCCGAAACAACCACGGTAGAGTGGGCCAGCCTCTTGCGGGCAGCTGTCATGTCTTTAGCACGGTACACCTGGGGCAGGCCGAAGCGCTGGATGATCGCATCCGCGATGGGACGGGAGTTGAGCAGGCCTACGTAGATATCGTTTGGATTCTTCAGACCTAGACCCCCACCAGCCGCCGCGGCCAGAGAGCCCACCCCCATGTTCGCCAGTTGGTTCATCATCATAGAAGCCGTTGACTGAGTTTGTTGGGGAGGCATGATTTTAGTCGTCGCCGTATATCGCACGGGCAGCAGCAGGCACATCGTTACCCCGGCGAGCACGGAAATCGCGGTCACTTTCAAGATCAGCCACTTGCGGTACGCAAGCTGCATAAGAACATCAATCAGGCTGACGTCATGACCAGGATCGGGCGCCTCCGAGGAGGAGGCGTCCTCGAGTGACGCTCGAGCCTGACGGCTGTAAACACCCGGGTCGATCATTGCAGCGAGGTTCACTTAACCACGCTGAGCGCGGCAGCGGTCAGCGCCGTTTGTGACATGAATTGGGTTGCTTGCAAGAGGTCATTCATCTTGGACGAGACTTTGAGCTTCTCCGGGACAACAATGGCGTCTCCGGGGAGCAATTGCAACTTTTCAAAGCTTCCGTGGCTGTGATCATTCCGGGATTGGCGGCTGACGACGGTTCCGTCGGCGTGGATCACGAAGATACGCTTTTCATCCGCCTCCCGGGTGGCGCCACCAGCATCATTCAGGTAGGCGACCAGCCTCTTTCCCGGTTGATGGCGGAAAGCGTTCGCGTTGTAAACCGACCCCGCGACCTGCACCGTGCTAAGCCGTGGCGGGACATAGAAAGTGTCTCCATCTTCAAGGGAGAAGTCCGGGATGTCCGCGGTGGTTGCTGCATCGGGCTTCATTTCCAGAACCACCCGGCCGGTCGGCTTGATCGAAGAAAGGCGCGCCAGGGCGGTTTGCTGAAAAGTAAGTTGTGCTTGTTGGTCCGCCCCGGTTTGACCGGTGGTGGGAGCGGCATTCGCGTAGCGGGCTAAGAGTTCTCTCTGCATCTGCTCGGTGGCCTGGCGCAGTTCCTCCTCCTGGGCATGACGGGTCGACACGCGGGTAAGCAGGGAGGCATAGAGGTAGGAGTGGGGGGTGAGCCCCCCAGCTGTTTCTACGACGTCTCTTAAGGTCTCGCCTGGGCTTACGCGGTACACCCCAGGCGCATTGACTTCCCCTCCCACGCGGACAAAGGAGGCGTGCTTTTCGATGGGCAAATCAAGATCCGCCCGGGAAAAAATGGTAACCACATCGCCGGCCATCAGCAGCTGATTATCCGGGGACGTTCGATTGTCGATGGCGTTTACCAGGCGAAATGGAATCAGGCGAGTACTCAGATCGTGCTCATCAAGCCTTTCAATGACCGCATATTCCCAGTTGATCTCAGCATTGTTCTGGGCCACGGTGGCAATCATCGTCATGCGCGGATTCCCCGATCGGTCGCCGGTCCCAGACATATCGTTGCGTTGTTGATCTCCTGGCTGATCGGGCGCCCCGGACATGTCGGTGCGCTGTTGATCCACCGCCTGGTCGGTGGACTGGTCTTCGAACGGGTCCATGCGCTGGTTGACAAATTGGTCCCTGCGCTGGTTGTCGGACTGGTCCGTGCGCTGGTTGCGGGACTGCTCCGTGTGATGGTTGTCGGGCTGGTCCGTGTGCCGGTTGCCGGACTCGCCGGTCCCCTGGTATCCAGACTGGCCGGCACGCTGGGTTCCGAATGGATGATCCGTATTGCGTGGGGCCGGTTGATTCTGCCGATTCCAGAAATCGCGAGTGATCAGAAAATCGCGGGAGGGAATCAGGTCCGAGACCCGCATGCCCTCTTTCCACACATAGCGGCCAGGCTCGGCGACATTCCCGCGCAGGGTCACCGCATTTTCAAATTTGGGAGAAAGAGGATAGATCCGCAGCACGTCCCCATCCTGGAGCAGCCTTGCGAAACCCGATGTGTCCAGCGGAAACTCTTCCACCCGGCGAGTGCTATGGTTATCAATCCGCTCCAGCAAAACACGCTCGGCTCCAGCCAGGTTGGTCAGACCGCCCGCGCCTTCCAGAGCCGCAGCCACCGTCGTCTCGCCTTTCAATTCGTAGATTCCGGGTTCGTTCACATTCCCGCTGATGGCTACCTGCGCACCGATGTGAGGAATATAGATAACATCCCCTGGGAGCAAGGGAACATCGTGCGACTTGTCGCCTTTTTGCACCAGGTCGTACATATCAAACTCGGCTAGCAGCCGGTTCCCGCGTCGCAGCTGAATATGCCGCATAGAGCCGGTTGCCGACGGCCCCCCCGAGGCAAAAATCGCGTTGACCAGGGTGCTCAAGGAACCGACGGTGTAAGCGCCGGGCTGCCGGGCACTGCCCAGAACAAAAATCTGGACCGATCGAAGTTGGCCCAGCGCTACATTCAGTTCAAAATCTTTGAACAGGGCGCTGATGGATGCATGCAGATATCCCTCCAGCTGCTCATAGCGCAAACCGGCTACGTTTAACGTCCCTACCCGGGGCAGATA
>Ga0182024_10007789_pt1 | contig 22980 bp, 22 predicted proteins | sample P32metaG_FD_120480 | JGI IMG/M metagenome (GOLD analysis project Ga0182024, IMG submission 120480) | Permafrost microbial communities from Stordalen Mire, Sweden - P3-2 metaG (Illumina Assembly) | ecosystem: Environmental > Terrestrial > Soil > Wetlands > Permafrost | place: Sweden: Stordalen... | reverse complement strand
TCGTGGAATTTATTTTCGCGGGCGCTGTTCGAGGAATTGCGCTACCGCAGCTACGTGTTCCGCATGACGGACCCCGACAAATCCAACGCTACGCGCGGGACCAAGGCCAAAACATACGTCACGCTCACGGAGTTGGGCCCTGAGGCAGGACTCCTCGGCGCGTGCATACTGCCGTTCACGGTTTCTCCGAATGGCGCATAACCTGGGCATTCCATTCATTGCGGCGCACGCGCCACGCGCGGTGAGCGCTTGCTGCCAGGAAACTCTATGAGACTGAACTCGTACCTACTCAAGGCCAGCATCGTCGGCGCGCTCGGCGGATTACTGTTTGGGTTCGATACCGCCGTCATTTCCGGAACACTGAACTCACTTCGCCAAGTCTTCGAACTCTCGCCGCGCGCTGAGGGGTTTACCGTCGCGATTGCTTTATGGGGAACGGTTGTTGGTGCACTCAGCGCCGGCGTTGTGGGTCAACGACTGGGAGGGCGCAACGCTCTTCGGATAATGGCGGTTCTCTATATCGTTTCATCGCTCGGTTGCGCGTTCGGTTGGAGTTGGTCCGCGCTGCTGGTCTTCCGGTTCGTTGGAGGTCTCGGCATCGGCGGTTCCTCCGTGCTGGCTCCGGTGTACATCGCGGAGCTAGCGCCCGCAAGCTTGCGTGGACGACTGGTGGGAATGTTTCAGATCAACGTAGTCCTGGGAATTCTGCTGGCGTATTTTTCGAACTATTGCATCGCCAGGCTTGGGATGGGCGCGCTCGAATGGCGCTGGCAATTGGGTGTCGCCGCCGCGCCTGCCCTTCTTTTTCTCGTCATGCTTTTCGGGATTCCGCAAAGTCCGCGCTGGCTGGCCACGCAGCATCGCATCGAAGACGCGCGCGAGGTGCTGATGCTGTTGCGCTCGTCGAACGACGAAACGGAGCTTAAAGAAATCGTGGACTCGATTCACCTGGAGAAATCCCAAGGCTCCGAGCCCCTTTTCCAGCGCAAATTTCGCTATCCCATTTTTGTGGCGATCACTACCGGAGTGTTCAACCAGCTGGCGGGAATTAATGCGATCCTTTATTACTTGCCATCCATTTTCATGGCGGCGGGTTTCAGCAAACTGTCCGGCGATTTGCAGGCCGTCGCGATTGGCGCGATGAATCTTTGCGCCACGCTGCTGGCTATGACTTTGATTGATAAACTCGGCCGAAAAACTCTGCTGCTGATCGGTTCGGCAGGAACAGCGCTCTGCCTGGCGGGCGTGGCCATGATTTTTTTCACGCAGCGCGATCAAAACTGGCTGGTGTGGATTTTGGTGGGCTACATTTTCTTTTTCGCACCGCTCGGGGCGGTCATATGGGTTTATATCGGCGAGATCTTTCCGAATACCGTGCGCTCCAAGGGTCAGGGCCTGGGAAGCTCTTCGCACTGGATCATGAACGCCATTATATCCGCCCTGTTTCCCGTGGTCGCCAAAACCTCGGGGGCATACCCCTTTGTATTTTTTGCAGCAATGATGGTCTTGCAATTTTTCATCGTCATGTTCTTCTATCCGGAGACCAAGGGATTCACGCTCGAGGAAATGCAACACCGGCTGGGAATCGATTAGCGGAATGACGGGAGCGGTGCTAGGTGGCGGCTTCTGCAAGCGGCAACCACACCTGAAAGCGAGTTTCGCCGGGTTTCGAGCTGACTTGAATATCGCCCTGATGTTTTTTCACGATTCGCTGCACCGTGTCCAGGCCAAGCCCGGTGCCTTGGCCCACGCCCTTGGTGGTGAAGAAAGGCTCGAACATATGCGCCTGCACTTCGCGCGAAATTCCCGGGCCATTGTCGGTAATCTCCACGACGACGGAATTGTCGTCGCGAAACGTACGCACCTTGAGCTTGCCCTCACCGCCCATGGCGTCAATCGCATTATCAATGATGTTCGTCCAAACCTGATTTAGCTCGCTGCCAAACGAATTCACGAGCAGCGGAATTTTCTGGTAGTCGCGCTCAACCACGACGCCACGCTTAAGTTTGTGATTCAAGATGGTAAGAGTGGTTTCCAGGCTTTTCACGATGTCCACGTTCTGCAGCGGCGTCTGATCCATGTATGTGTATTCTTTAATGGCACGGACCAGGTCTGAAATACGCGATGTGCCGCTTTCGATTTCGTTCAGCAGAGTTGCGACTTCCACAGACGCGGCGATCCGCACCAGAGCGGCCCGGGCTGAGTCCGCGTCCAGAATCGCAAACAAGGATTCCAGCGCTTCCGGTTTGACGTTGCGGCGCGCCAGGTCCGCGGCCATTTGCCACAGGTCGTTCTGGCCGTGACTGCGCAACAACGAATCGATCTGCTCTTCCAGATCGCTCATGGCCAGGGGATCGGGGGGAACGGCATCGCTTTGCACGAACGCAGTTTCCAGCTTTTCGATTTCTGCTTTCTGTGCCGTCGTGAGGTCACGGCTTCCCAGCTCGTGGCTGGCGTCGCGAATTTTCGTCAGGACGTCGCGCAACTGGCTGGCGGCGCGTTTCGCGGCAGAAGCGGGATTGTTGAGTTCATGCGCGAGGCCCGCTGAGAGTTTCCCCAAAGAAGCCAGCCGGTCACGCTGCTGTTCACGCCGTGTGGTTTCGCGGATCCGGTCCGACATCATGCCCACGAGGCGCTGGGTCAGTTCCGGCATTTTGTGAACAAGTTCTGGAAACTGCGACGCCGGATAGCGCAATACTCGTGAATCAGTGATCGCTTTCGCGCCCACGGTAAATTGTTTCATCCGCGAAAAAGGCAGCACTCCGGTCACGTCGCCCGGCTTCACTGGAATCACCACCGTTTCGCCAGCCAATTCGCCGCGCACCTGCAACTGCCCCTCGAGAAAAACGAACATCGCGTCCGCGGGATCGTCCGCGCGGAAAGCGGTCTCGCCCGCCTTGAGATTCATTTCCTGCGCCTGGCTGATGAACCAGGCGATCTGATCATCGGGCAAATCCGAAAACGCCGGCACTTTCAGCAGTTCCGATTTTTCGACCATTTAGACCTTGCTCAAATATTGATGGATGAATTGCACGGCAACCGATCCTTCGCCGACACCGGAAGCCACTCTCTTCACCGAGCCGTGGCGCACATCGCCGACGGCAAAAAGGCCGGGAACGTTTGTCTCCAGCAAGAAAGGATCTCTGTCGAGGCCCCAGCCCTTGGGGCGATCCCCGTCGCGAATCAAGTCGGGACCCGTCAAAATGAATCCGTGCTCGTCACGCTCCACGAGATCGGCGAGCCAATCCGTTCGCGGCTGCGCGCCGATGAAAATGAACATCGCGCTGGCCGGAACGCGGTCAACCTGGTTGGTGTCCGAACAAAGAAATGAAATTTCTTCGAGATGAGTCTCGCCGTGCACTTCAGCAACGCTGGCGTTGGCCCATAACTGCACGTTGGGCCGCTCCTTGATTTGGTCGATCAGGTATTGCGACATGGTGCTGGAAAGAGATTTGCCGCGCACGACGATCACGACGCGTTCAGCGTACTTGGCGAAGTTCATCGCTGCTTGCCCCGCTGAATTCGCGCCGCCAATCACGTAAACGATTTCACCCTTGCAGGACAAGGCTTCCGTGGAGCCACCGCCGTAATAGACGCCCGCGCCTTGCAGGCGATCGATCCCGGGAGCTTCCAGGCGCCGCCACTGAACGCCGGTGGCAATCATCAGCGCGTGGCACGAAATTTCGTTGCCATCGGCCGTTTTAATCATGCGATACGGGCCTTCGACGCGTATGCCGAGCGCTTCCTGCGGCGACAGAATTTCCACGCCAAACCGCTGCGCTTGCACCACGGCGCGACGCGCGAGGTCGCCGCCACTAAGCCCCATCGGAAATCCCAGATAATTCTCGATACGCGAACTCATGCCGGCCTGACCACCGGGAGCTTCGCGTTCGATCATCACGGTGTGCAGACCTTCGGACGCGCCGTACACGGCGGCGGCAAGGCCCGCGGGACCTCCACCGACAATTGCCAAATCATAAAAACTCGTTTGCGCGCGCGTTTGCAATCCCACTTTTTGCGCGACTTGCGATGGCACACTGTCCAGAAGTTTCGAACCATCCGGAAAAAGCACAACAGGAAGACTGGAGGCTTCCGGGCCCAGCACTTCCAGCAATCGCTTCGTTTCCGGATCGCTGGCGGAAAGTTCGACATCAATCCACTGATAGGGCACTCGATTGCGCGCCAGAAAATCCCGCAGCTCGTACGATTTGGGAGACCAGCGCGTCCCCAGCACGCGGATACCTTCAAATTTAGGCCGGTACGAAGCGCGCCAATCGTCAAGCAAATCGTCCAATTGCGGGTAGAGGTGTTCTGTGGGCGGATCCCACGGCTTCAGGAAGAAGTAATTGATGCTGGCTTCGTTGATGGCACCGATCGCTGCGTTGGTGTCGGCGTAGGCGGTGAGCAGCGCTCGTTTGGCTTCCGGGAAAATGTGCATCGCCTCCTGCAGAAAAGCCACGCCGTCCATGTGCGGCATGCGTTGGTCGGCAAGGAGCAGGGCCACGCTGTCATTGCGCAGTTTCAACTGCTTCAACAGAGCGAGCGCCGCCTCAGGCGAATCGCTGCCAATCACGCGGAATTCGGCGCCATATTTCGTACGCAGGTCGCGCTCAATGGCGCGCAGCACATCGGGGTCGTCGTCAACACTTAGCAAAATTGGTTTCGCCATGTTCGGTCCCAGTTTTGATGCCTGAATAATGTTGGATGACTCGGCCATTCGAAATTGCAGGATGTCACAAATCGCTTTTTCACGGCACTGAGGTTCGGCGCGCGCTATTTCCGATAAGCAAACGGCGAGCCGGCCTACCTGATGTAGAGGCTGGGCGGTAACCAGTATCCAATATACCCGACAGGCGGCTCCAAAGCCGACAGGCTTTTTGCCGGCGCGGGAAAGTCGGATGATATCCGTTGTCGTAGCTATGAGGAAATTCAAACCCGCAGTTGCGCTATAATTGCGGACTGGCGGCGCGTGGTGGCTGGCACTACCATCACGAGCCGGGTACTAGTAGAATCGGGTTGCCATCGATGGGCAACCCGTCCACTTAAACAACACTTAACAATTCGTCCGCAATACGAGTAGCGTGTCAACAACTCTGCAGGAAAGGACAAGACCGTGAAAAAAAGAATGATCGTATGTGCACTTTGTTTAGCGATAGCTTCTCCCCTGTTCGCCCAGAAGAAGGAAGAAGAGCGTCTATCGAATTCGGCCACGGTTTTCCGCGCGATTCTCGCCGGCCCTTTGCCCACAAACATCCTCGACCAGGCCAGCTGTGTTGTGATATTTCCCAGCGTCAAGAAAGTAGCCATCGGAATCGGCGGCAGTTACGGCCGAGGAGCGCTGGTTTGCCGTCAGGGCGCGGACATGAATGGTCCCTGGGGCACGCCGGCTATGTACAAGCTCGATCAAGCCAGCATCGGCGTGCAGCTTGGCTCTACGGCAACTGACTTTGTGCTGGTGGTCATGAACCACACCGGCGCAGAGCAAATCCTGAACGGGAAAACAAAGCTTGGAGCGAATGCCGCGGCGGCCGCCGGTCCTACGGGCGCTCAAGCGATGGGTTACAACGCCGCCGCGATGCACGTGGACGTTCTGACGTATTCGCGAAGCAGTGGACTTTTTGCCGGCGTCTCGCTGGAAGGGGCATCAATGGACAGCGACGATGATGCCAACAAAGCTCTTTACGGCAAACCACTCAGCGCCAAGGACATCATCGAAGGTGGCCAAGCCGCTCCGCCGGCCGCCAAGTCTTTGGATGACGTGCTCACTAACACTTCACCAGCACGCAAGTAACTTCAGCAAACTGCCGGTATGAAAAAACGGCCCCGAGTCATCGCGTCCAAGGCGCATGGGCGGGTGTCGAATAATGATGAGGCTCCCGACCTTGCTGGGTCGGGAGCCTCGATTTAAGCACGAACAGCGGTTCACCACCGCGGAGACGAATCGTCCCCGGAACTGATTCCCCCTACGCCCCCCGGGTCCGGTCGAGATTTCCATCTTAGCTGGCGTCAGCCTCCCGATAGTGAGACTATTGCCGCGTACCCGCAAAAGATTCAGGGTCCGTTTCGCTTTCGAGCAAGCCCAACTGCTTGTCATTCATGACAATCGCACTTTGGGGCTGCTAGTGCCGTCTCGTCGTCTGCCTGAGTTGGCGGCCCGGCTCGGAGGCTATTCTCGTCCGCGGTGAAATGAGAGCGAATTTGTCGCAGTCCGCACCTGCACAGGTTTTTCCCGTGTAACTGTTGCTCAAAAATGGCATGCGTGGTACCTCAGTACAAACTGCTCCAGAGCCGACGCCTGCGATCGATAAGGACGTTATGACATCTACACTCGCGTTGCCCACCATTGGTTCGCGGAACAATCCGTCCGTCGAGAATCGGTTCAACTGGCGGATCGCGCCTGTGCTGATCTTGTTTCACGTTGGCGCATTGGCCGCACTTTTCTTCTTCACATGGAGTGGCCTGTTCGTCGCGCTGTTTTTATATTGGGTGACGGGCGGCCTCGGACTCGGCATGTGCTATCACCGGCTGCTCACTCATCGCTCCTACGCAACACCCAAGTGGTTTGAGTACTTTCTCACCATTTGCGGCGCGACGGCTTTGGAAGGAGGCCCTCTGCTGTGGGTGGCCATCCATCGCAAGCATCATCAATATGCGGACAAGGAAGGTGATCCGCATTCTCCGCGCGACGGCAAGTGGTGGGCTCATGCGGGTTGGATCCTGACTGGCAATGCCTTGCGTCAAGACGTTCCAACACTCAAACGCTACGTCCCCGATCTGGCCGAGGACAAATTTCATGTCTGGCTCACGAAGTACCATCTTCTGCCAATGGCAATCCTCGTAGTGGTGCTGTTCGCTATCGGTGGCTTTCGCTTGGTGCTGTGGGGCGTTTTCTTTCGCACCGTTGTGGGACTGCATGCGACATGGATTGTCAACTCCGCCGCGCATATTTGGGGATCGCGCCGCTTCCAGACTCGCGATACCTCAACCAACAATTGGTGGGTGGCGCTGGTGAGTTTCGGGGACGGGTGGCATAACAACCATCACGCCTACCCGGTTTCGGCCCGGCACGGTCTGCGTTGGTATGAAATTGATTTCAATTGGTACGCGATTTGGATTCTGAAGCAGTTCGGACTTGTGTCGCACATCCATCGAGCCGAATTGTCCGCCGCGAAATTAACGCTCGGCGAGCGGAGTGCTACCGCGGGTCATTGAGCCGTTGTACGAAGGGGCCCATTTCGCGATTGCTCTTCACTTTCATATTAATTCAGCCAACGGCGAGTAGTTTTACTCGAACTCCAGCACCACAATTTCGGGATTCGATCCCAGCCGCAGCGGCGGTCCCCACGTTCCCGCGCCGCTCGACGTGAAAACCTGCATTTTCCCGATTCGGCTTAAGCCATACACAAATTGCCGGTACACCCGGCGCGCCATCCAACTCCAGGGTACGAACTGGCCGAGGTGCGTGTGCCCGGATAGCTGCAGGGATACGCCGGCGGCTTCCGCGACCTCTGGATGGTCGGGCGCATGCGTCAACAGAATGCTCGCGCGATCATGATCCAAGCGGATGCCGCGTAGCACCGACGCAAAGTGCTCACCATGGGTCGCGCTTAGATAGGGCACGCCCGCAATCTGCAAACCGTCTGCTTCCACCTTTTCGTTGCTGAGCACGCGGACCCCCGCCGCCGTAATCGCGTCCAGATATTTACTGTCGTCCCGGAATTGCTCATGATTTCCCGCGACGAAATACACACCGTGTGGCGCCACGAGTTTGCTCAGTGGCTCCGCTGCTCGCCGTGCGTCGATGGCCGTGCCGTCGTACAAATCTCCAGCGATGAAAATCGCATCCGGCGCTTCCTGCAAAATCTTCGCGACCATACGCCGCAAGAAATTGCCGTTTCGGACGTGCCCAAGGTGCACGTCACTGATCAGTGCCGCTGTTCTGCCGCGCCATGCTGCCGGAAGGTTCGCGAGCCGCACCGTCGTGCGCGTGATGCGCGTCCAGCTTGCGTTGATAACTCCGTAAAGTCCCGCCACTACCGCAACAGCGAACAGCAATTCCACGGTCCGATGGAAGTTCACGTCGTGCCCCACCAATCGCGCCACTCCAAAAATAATCCACGAGAAAACGGCGGCGAAAAACAGGAAGGTCAGTATGCCCATCCAAACCGCGGCTGCCCGATAAAACGCGCGTAGAGGAGCGTTGGTATAGCGATAGGCGAGTAACGAGGCGGCAACAAAACTCACCGACAAAAAGCCAAGCACCAGTTTGATCCAGAACGCCCCGGGCGTGCCGCCGCCAGCGGGCGAAAAAGTCCACGTCTCATAGAGGAAAAGATGTAGCAAACATAGAAGGGACTGAATCACCATAATGAAATTAATTAAACGTTTTCGTCTCATCGATTCCTCAATCCGCGATTCCTCATATCTCGATCCACGCAATTTCTTGCGCTCAAGCCGTCCTGGCGATCTGTGGTTCTTCTCGTCCCTGCCTGGCGAGGTCGGCGAGAAGTTCATAGGAGCGTAGCCGGTCTTCGAAATTGTAAGTGTTCGTCACCACAATCAACTCATCCGCCTGCGTCTGCTCGAGAAACGCATTCAGCCGCGCAGCAACAGATTCGGGAGCGCCGAAAATCGCTGCTCCAAATTTCGCGGCCACCATCTGCCGCTCTTCCAGCGTCCACTCGAGGCTCTTTGCAGGAGGCGGCAGCGGCCCGGGAACACCACGGATCAAATTCAGGAACATCTGGATTGGAGTTGTAGCCAGAAACTGAGCGTGCTCGTCTGAGTCTGCCACCAGGATCGGGATTCCCACCATCACGTGGGGCCGGTCAAGAACTTGAGAGGGACGAAACGAAGAACGATACATGTGCAGCGCCGGCAGCAGAGGTCCCGGCTGAAAATGAGCGGCGAACGCAAACGGCAAGCCGAGTTTTCCGGCCAGTCGCGCGCTAAAATCACTCGAGCCCAGCAGCCAGATGGGAACGTTCGTGCCTTCCCCAGGATAGGCATGCACGCGCTGCGAAGGTTGTGGTGCGCCAAGATACCGGCGCAATTCGTCCAGAAGAGATGGGAAATCCTCACCCGTGCCCGGCGCGGAACCGCGGAGCGCCCGCGCCGCATCCCAATCACCTCCGGGAGCGCGACCGAGGCCCAGGTCGATCCGGCCGGGAAAAAGCGATTCGAGCGTGCCGAACTGTTCTGCAATAGCCAGCGGCGCATGATTCGGCAGCATGATGCCCCCGGAACCCACGCGGATTGTCGAGGTTGCATTCGCAACGTAACTGATCAAAACCGAGGTCGCCGAGCACGCGACGCCACCAATATTGTGGTGTTCCGCCAGCCAGAATCGCTTGTAGCCCAGGGATTCTGCGTGCTGGGCCAGCGCGCGAGCGTTATGGAAGGCTTCCTCAGCCGTCGCTCCCTGTCGTAGGTGCGCCAAGTCCAGAATAGAAAGCGGAGTATTGCTCAGATGCGGACGATCTGACATGGATTCCTCATTCCCCGCATGGAATCGAAACGGGTATCGAAGGGTTACACTGATTGGATGCTTGAATTCTCCTAGCGATGCGACGCAAGGGTACTGTTTGCGACACCTTCAATCTGACGGTGCCGCTTACGAAGGCATTAATGCGCCTTCTTTGAGACACGAGCGACCAACTCGTCCAACCTCGAAAGCAAAATTTTCAGGATCGGAGACTGGTTCGACTTTTTGTAGCCGAGGACCAGCTCGACAGTTGGCGCATCGCCCCTGAGAGGGCGACTGGTGATAGAGGGAGGGAGAAAGTTTTGTGCGTAGGCGGGTAACAACCCTACGCCGCGCGTCGAAGCTATTAAGGACATTCCCATGGTGACATGGTCGGCCTCGTGCGCGGGCGTGATCTTGATTCCGCACCGCTTCAGGTAATTGTCGATTACTCCACGCAGCACAGGAGCCGTGTGCGACACGGTCACAAATGTCTCGCCTACTAGATCCTGAGGATTGATGGCTTTCAGCGCAGCGAGGCGGTGGTCACGAGGCAAGATGACCGTCAAAGTTTCCTTCACGAGAAGCCGGAACGCCAAACCTGGCACGCCTTTCTCCCGCCGAAGAAAGGCCGCATCGATTTTGCCCTTCAAAAGGCCGTCCGCAAGCAAAGGCGAATACTGACTCGATATCATCACGTCAATGTTAGGCAGTTCGGCGCGCAAGATCCGCAATGCTTCGGGCATCCACGTCAGTTCATGGCCGGTCAGAAAGCCCATCGCGAAGCATGGCTTGGCGGGACGAGCGACCCGGCGAGCAGCTTCGGTTGCCGCTTCCACCTGCGATAGCACCGAGCGGGCATGATCGAGAAAGGCTCGACCCGCTGGTGTCAGTTCGATGCCGCGAGCGCGGCGTGTCAGGAGTCGCGCGCCCACCTCGCGTTCAAGATCGCGAATCTGCCGACTCAACGATGGTTGTGACGTGTGCAGCTCTCGCGCTGCCGCGACTGTCACGCTTCCTGCCTCGGCAACCGCGACAAAATAGCGGAAGTGTCTCAGTTCCATTTTCACTCCCATGCTTATGAGGCATGGATGCTAGCTTAACAAAGTATGGTCAAAGCGCGCGACCTCAAGGAGCTTTCCCCATCTAACGAAATGATCCCAGCTACCCGGCGCTGGTTTAGCGGACTTCTCAGTCATGCTCAACCTGCATGGATCGGGATCCACGGAGGGAATGTCATGAGTTCACCAGTCGTTTTGATTACCGGAGCGCTGACAGGTATTGGTCGGGCCACCGCGTTCGCGTTCGCCAGAGAGGGCGCGCGGGTCGTTGTCTCCGGCCGTCGTGAGCAGGAAGGCAAAAAGCTCGAGAAGGAACTACGCGAGCTTGGTGCGGAAGCGGAATTCGTAAAAACCGACGTTCGACACGACGATGATGTTCGGACACTGATCGACAAGACTGTCGCGCGTTTTGGTCGCCTGGAAGTTGCGGTCAATAATGCCGGGACGGAAGGATTGCGGGGTCTGGTAACTGAACAGACTGCGGAGAGCTACGCGGCTACGTTTGATACCAACGTACTCGGCGTGCTGCTAAGCATGAAGCACGAATTGCGGGTAATGCTGCCGCAGGGGAGCGGAAGCATCGTCAACATCTCGTCGACCTATGGACATGTCGGCGCTGCGGGCGCGTCCGTTTATGTGGCCAGCAAACACGCGGTGGAGGGGCTGACAAAATCTGCTGCACTGGAAGTCGCGGGGACTGGAGTTCGGGTAAACGTAATCGCTGTGGGCGCTACGGATACGGGCATGCTCACACGATTCACCAGCACAGATGAGAACAAGGCGGCGCTCGTGACGACCGTACCGCTCAAGCGTCTGGCAACACCAGAGGAGATCGCTCAGGTGATCGCTTTTGTGGGTTCGGCAAAGGCGTCGTACATGACTGGCTCATCTATCCCGGTGGATGGAGGAAAGTTGGCTCACTAATTCCAGCAGCCTACATGCGCGCGGTGGACGGCGGATCAAGGCTCTGAGAAAACGACGGGTATGGCTTTACCCAGGAGGAACGATTCAATGAGCCGGACTAAACAGGAAGAGAACAAGGCACTCGTTCTCGAGGCTTTTGACACGCTGTTCAACAAACGTGACTATGCAGCCGCTGAGCGCTATTGGTCCCCTCACTACATTCAACACAGCGCTCATATCGCACCCGGTCGGGAGGGTCTGTTTAATCTCATCAAGGGCATCCCACCGACGTTGAAGTACGAACCGGGAACGATCGTGGCTGAGGGGGATATTGTAATCGTGCACGGGCGATTTTCGGATTTCGGCCTTCCCGTGAACTGGATCGCGGCGGACATCGTTCGCATCAAGGACGGCGTTCTGGTCGAGCATTGGGATGTGATCCAGGACGAGGCTACACGAGAACAATCAAAGAGTGGTCAGCCAATGTTCGGCAGCACGTTCCCGACCTATGCGAGCGGCCGATAAATGCTACCGGTTTCCCGCCCGGCGCGTGTATCCGTTTCTTGCAAGAAAGCCTGCAACCAAATGTGACTCTTAACATCACATATTGCAGGAGGCGCCTGATGTCAGTGAAGAGCGTCCAATTTGCCGTCGCCACGCACATCATGGCCGCACTGGGGATCTACCCTGGCGGGGAGATCGGTTCGGCGACTCTGGCTGAAAGCGTAAACGCAAATCCCACCTTCGTTCGCAAGTCCCTGTCCAAACTCTCCAAGGCGGGCCTGGTTGTGACCACACGCGGAAAAAGTGGAGCAAGTGTCCTTGCGCGTCCTCCCAGACGGATCACGCTGCTGGATATATACCGTGCCAGCGGAGCACCGCCGGCGTTTGCCATCCATTCCTATCCGGTGGAAAAGAGGTGTCCGGTCAGTTGCAACCTGAAGCAATGCATGTCAGCGGTGCTTTCGCAAACTCAGCAGAGTTTTGAGAATTCGCTCGGGAAAATAACGCTCGCGGATCTGATAAGGCAGATTCGCGCAAACGCATGCTGACTTTTTTTGATTTCAGTCGTGCAGATAAGAAGAATAATAAATCAAATCAAGGAGGTGGTAGCTATGAGTTCAACCGTTGGCTCGAATACCAGGTATGTGATTTTGGGGGCGAGCGGTAACACCGGCTCGATCGTCGCCAATTCCCTGCTGTCGAAGGGCAAGAAGGTACGCGTCGTGGGGCGCGACGTGGAACGACTGCAACGCTTTGCGCGCAAAGGCGCGGAAGCGTTCACGGCCGAGATCAACGATGCGGCTGCGCTGACGAAAGCGTTCAATAGGGCGCACGCGGCATACCTGTTGTTGCCGCCGATCACATCCCGGGAGGACCAGGAGCGAGAGAGCGATGCGATCGCGAAAGCGGCGAAGGATTCGGGGCTGCGCTATGCGGTGTACTTGAGCAGCTACGGCGCGCACGTCCCGCAAGGTACCGGGCCAATCGCGGGGCTGCACTCTGCGGAGCAAAAGCTCAATGCGATCGCCGATTTGAACGTTCTGCAGCTCCGCGCTGCGTATTTCATGGAAAACAATCTGGCAGCGATCGGCATGATTCAGGGGATGGGAATTTTCGGACATGCGCTGCTGCCCGACCTGAAGATGCCGATGATCGCGACGCGCGACGTCGGCGACTACGCCGCGCAGCGCCTTCTCGACCTGGATTTTTCCGGCAAGCAAACGCGCGAGCTGCTCGGCGAGCGCGACCTGTCAATGACAGAAGCTACCGCGGCGCTCGCGCGCGGCATTGGCAAACCGGATCTGCGTTACCAGCAGTTTCCGTACGACCAGATGCAGCAGGCATTGACGCAAATGGGTTTGTCGGCGAAGAAAGCCGCCGTGTACATCGAGATGTTCGAGGCCATCAACACAGGAGTTGTCGCCGCGCAGGAGCCACGTTCGCCGGAGAACACCACACTGACTTCGTTTGAAATATTTGTGCGGGATGTCTTTGCGCCTGCGTATCAGGCCAAGGCATCCGCCGCTCAGGCTTAGGTTCAGCGCCCGTGTGGCGCCGGTTGCGGCCGTCTGCAGGCGATGATTTCGGAAAGCAGCTTCTGAAAATTACCGAAGCGGGGGTCCAGTCATGTATGGAACAGCATCTACGAACAGAGAGTTGTCCAAGCGCAGTAAGAAACCGAGTACTTACCGTCGTATCGTGACGGGAAATGTAAACGGGAAGGCCGTCGTTCAAAGCGACGAGCCGTTGCCGGCCTACGTGTTCAAGACTGTTCCCAGTTACGAGCACACGCTCATCTGGGTCAACCCCGCGATTCCAGATCTCAGCAAGGAGCAGAGGTTTGACAGCTATCCCGACTCCGTCGTTCCAGGGCCCGGAGGCACGAGTCTGCACTTCGTGACGTTTCCGCCCGGTTCGGTCTTCGCGGATCCGTCCTTCGATGCCCAGGCCGCACAGGAAGAAGCGTTGGTTCGTCTGCGAGGATTAGCCGATCACTTCGAAAAAGAAGATCCGGGGATGCACAAAACGAACACGGTCGACTACTCAGTTGTCTACGACGGAGAAATTTGGTTGGAGTTGGACGACAGCGAGACTCTGCATTTGAAGCGCGGCGACGTGGTCGTGCAAAACGGTACTCGCCACGCATGGCGAAACAAAGGCACCAAACCCGTCACGATGCTCTTTTTCCTTAATGGCGCAAGAGAAAGACAATGACCAAAAAGCTCGCAGGCAAGACCGCCGTCATCACTGGCGGGACACAGAAGGGATAGGATTTGCTGCGGCAAAACTTTTCGTCGAAGAGGGCGCCTATGTCTTCATCACGGGCCGCCGACAGAGGGAACTCGACGAGGCCGTGGAGGCAATCGGCACTAACGTTTCTGGCGTTCAGGGAGACGTTGCCCGACTGGCTGACCTGGATCGTCTTTACGAGACCGTCTCTAAGGTAAAGGGGCGAATCGACATCGTTTTCGCCAACGCCGGCGTCGGCGAATTTGTTCCCTTCGGTGCCGTCACCGAAGAGCATTTCGACAAACTCTTCAACATCAATGTGAGAGGAACGCTGTTCACAGTGCAAAAGGCCCTGCCGTTATTGAATGATGGTGGCTCTATTATCCTCAACGGCTCTGTCGCGAGCGTTAAGGGTACTGGAGGCTTCGGCGTTTACGCGGCGAGTAAGGCTGCCGTCCGCTCTTTCGTGCGAACCTGGACTACAGATTTGAAGGATCGTCGCATCCGGTCCAACGTTGTTAGCCCGGGTCCAACCAATACGCCGCTCGTGAACCGGCAATCTCCAGAAGTGATTGCGCGGATTGTGTCCACCATCCCGATGGGACGCATGGGCGAACCCGAGGAAGTTGCCAAGGTCGCGTTGTTTCTCGCTTCGAATGACTCCAGTTTCGTCACGGGTATCGAACTGTTCGTTGACGGCGGCAGAGCACAGGTCTAATCGAGAGGGCGGCGGAAACGCGGCTGACGACACGCGATTCGTTCAAATAAGAGGAAGGTGAAGAATGACTACGGAGAAGTCGCTGATTGACTCCGCGTTGCGCGGGTGGAAGTCTAATGTGGAGCGAGCGGAGAAATTGTTCGGGGATCTGTCGGCGAAACAGCTGGAGCAGGAAGTCGCTCCAGGAAAAAACCGCCTGATCTATCTCTGGGGCCATCTTGCGGCGGTGAACGATCGGCTCTTACCGCTGCTCGGGATTGGAGAAAGACTTCATCCCGAACTGGACGGCATGTTCATCTCGAACCCGGACAAGTCCGTTCCGCTGACCGTCTCGGAACAATCGCTCAAGACCGCCTGGCAAGAAATCAACCAGAAGCTCTGGGAGGGTTTCTCGAAGTTCTCGGACTCGGATTGGGCGCAGCGGCATACGGCAGTGTCCGTAGAGGATTTCGAACGGGAACCGCACCGGAATCGATTCGGGGTGCTGCTCGGAAGAACCACGCACCTTGCCTATCACTTGGGGCAAGCAGCATTGGCGCGGCCAGGCGCATAGTTAGCCGCGTCAAACACCACAGCGGCTTGGAGCAATCGCACCCGAAACGATCTGGATTATTTATTGAGGGCCGCAGTTGTTGATCGCATCGCCTCGCGCAGCCACACGTGGCGCGGATCGGTGTTGAGTCTTGGATGCCAAGCCATCAGGAAGTGAAACGGATGCAATTCGTGCGGCGCCTTCACAACGCGTAGTTCGCGATTTCCTCTGATAGCTGAGATCATGCCGCTGGTCACCGTGAGCACGAGCTCTGTGCCGGGAAGGCATTGCAGAGCGACGCCGAAGTAAGGTACTCGAATACATGAGTTGCGTTTCGCACCGACAGCCGCCAGCTGCTTGTCGGGGATCGTCTGCACACCCGCATACGTGGACACGACGACGTGGCTCGCCGCCAAGTACCGCTTAAGCGAAAGCCGGTCTCCGAAGCGGCTGCCACGCGCGACGGCGCAAATCCAATCCTCCCGATAGAGCCTTTCCGACTGAAAGTGCGATGGCAGGAGCCCATCCTCTATATGTAGAACAAGATCGACTTGCCCGTGCTCCACCAATTCCGCGATGCCGCTCTGCCAGGGAAGGAATTCAAACTGCACTTGGTAGTGTCCATTCGCATATTGCCGGCACAAGCGGGGAACCACCACTGTGCAAACGTTGTCAGGGCCGGAAATACGAAAGTGGCTTTTCTCCTGCATGGGCTCAAACAGATTCGGCGTAACGAGATTCTCCATCCTGGGTAGTAATCCCTCAAGCTCCTGGAGAATCTTGCGGCCCCGCAACGTGAGTTCGAAACCCCGTGGCGCGCGGACGAGAAGGTCGTCTTGAAACATCGCACGGGCGCGCTGCAACGCGCGGCTCACCGCCGGCTGGCTCAGGAACAGCCGGGCCGCTGCGGCTGTGATGCTTTTCTCCTCCGCAATCGCAGCGAACGTAACCAGGAGGTTCAAGTCGACTTGCCGTAATTTCTCTAGACGCATGTGAACCATGACTATTATGCATGAAACGCATGTGGTAGTCAGGTCATCCATGGAGGTATAAGTCGGCAAAGCTCACAAGGAGGATTCAATGCACCAAGGAAACGGTTTGCAGGATAAACGGGTGGTTGTGCTGGGCGGCTCGTCAGGGATCGGCTTGGCAGTGGTACAGCTGGCGGCAGCGCAGGGAGCGAAGGTCGTTATCGCCTCCAGCAATGCGGAACGAGTTCACCAAGCCGTCGAATCTATCGGTCGGGAAGCACAGGGGCAGGCGGTTAACCTCGCAGACGAGCAAGCGGTTGCAACCTTCTTTTCAAAGCTTGGCCCTTTCGATCATTTGGTATTCACCGCCGGCGATAGCCTGCATTTGCACGACCTCGCAGCTACGGATCTCCAACAGGCCAGACATGCGTTTGAGTTGCGCTATTGGGCCGCACTGGCCGCGGTGAAATACGGAAGCCCGTATATTCGCAAAGAGGGCTGCGTCGTGCTCACAACTGGCATCGCCGGCCAGCGCCCGCAAAAGGGATGGGTAATTGCAGCAAGCGTCTGCGGAACCATCGAAGCCCTAACACGCGCTCTAGCGATGGAGCTCGCGCCAATACGGGTTAACGCGGTATCTCCCGGGGTGGTGCGTACGAACCTCTGGCAGAACATGGGTGCCGAGGAACGCGAGGCGCTGTTCGAAAGCGTCGGCAAGAGTCTCCCTGTGGGCCGTGTTGGCGAAGCCTCCGACATCGCGCAAGCGTATCTGTTCTTGATGCAGGAAGGATACGGAACTGGCCAGACGGTTGTGGTTGATGGCGGTGCGGCCCTGGTATAGCACCAGGACGATAAGGCCCGTGTGGGGGCAGCGGGCTCCGAGGAAGCTTCCAGCTACGTGATCGGGCGCGAACCTGTGATCAGGATATCGACGAGTCGTTTTGCGCTTTGCTGCCAGTCAGGGCTGGTCGCCACGTTGGCCACACCGACAAGAGCCCGCAGAAGATCCATAGAATCAAGGTCCCTCCGGATGTCACCGCTCTTGATCGCGCGTTTTACAAGGGCACTAAGCGCTTCATGGGTCTGAGCGTGGGAAGCTGCGAACACTTTCTTGGGATCTCCAATCAGAGTATTCAGCACCGGGGCGATGAGGTGCTTCGTCTCGATGGCATCAACGAACAACAATAGCCAGGCTCGCAACGCTTCAATCGGCGGCATGCTCTGAGCAAACCTCCGCTCTGCTGCGGCCAGTTTTTCCATCTCCGACCGATAAACCGCCTGTAGAAGTTCCTCGCGCGTCGGGAAGTGGCGATACAAGGTTCCCGGTCCCACGCCTACCTGCTTGGCGATGTCGTCCAGACTGGCGTTTGCGCCGTGTCGGGCAAAGGCTTGCTTCGCCACATCGAGAATGCGCTGGCGATTGAGCAGGGCATCGGCGCGGGGCTTTCGAGGGGCGCGTTTTGGGTGTTTTGTGGGCATGGCAAAAAAATACTTGCATCCGGAGACTGTCTCCGCTTATCATATGTGTTGCGGAGACAGTCTCCGTTTTATTAGAGATGCGGCGGCTTGTCAATAGCGAACTCCGCGCCCATCCGAGCGGGCCGCCCGAAGGAGAAACAACATGAATATGGTTGATGTGCTTGGAGCGACTTCCACAACAGACGAAGTTCTATACGGCATGAATCTGCAGGGCAAACGAATCCTCGTGACCGGCGTTTCGGCCGGTCTGGGCATTGAGACGGCTCGATCGCTGGCGGCGCATGGTGGGCACGTAGTTGGCGCCGCGCGCGATTTGACCAAGGCCGAAGCGGCGACCGCACAGGTCAGGAGAGATGCCGCGACTGCCGGCGGAAGTTTCGATCTGGTCGCGCTCAATCTCGCCAGCCTCAAAAGCGTGCGTGCATGTGCGGATGAGCTGCTGGCGAAGGGGCAGTTCTTCGACGTGGTTGTCGCCAACGCGGGCGTGATGGCCACTCCCTTTGGCCATACGGCGGATGGTTTTGAGACGCAGCTTGGCACCAACCATCTCGGCCACTTTGTCCTGATCAACCGGATTGCGCCGCTTCTGCGCAAAGGCAGCAGGGTGATCAACCTCTCTTCCGCGGGTCACCGTTTTTCCAACGTAGACCTGGACGATCCCAATTTTGAGCGAACGGCTTACGAACCGTTCGTCGCTTACGGCCGCTCGAAGACTGCGAACATACTTTTCGCCGTCGCGTTTGACCGGCGCCAGCGTGGGCGCGGCGTGCGTGCCGCCGCCGTGCATCCGGGAGTCATCCATACCGAACTTGCTCGGCACATGGACCCGAGCCGCATCGAAGGCATGATCAAACAGATGGACGATCAGCTCGCCGCGGAGGGAAAGAGGCCGTTCGCGTGGAAGACGATCCCGCAGGGAGCGGCGACGTCCGTATGGGCGGGTGTGGTCGCGCCGGCCGAGGAGATCGGTGGGCGCTATTGCGAGAACTGCCATGTGGGGGAAATCGTGCCCGAGGGAGTGACGATCAGTGGCGTAAGCGAAGGAGTGCGCGGATATGCACTCGATCCCCAGATGGCCGAGGCCCTTTGGAAGAAAAGCGAAGAGATGGTCGGGGAATCCTTTTCGCGTCAGGTAGGTACTGACTCGAAGGGAACAATTGCATAAGGAGATTACGATGCAGAATAAACCTGTCGCCCTGATCACCGGGGCAAATCAAGGAATCGGCCTTCAAATCGCGAAGGATCTCGTGGCACACGGCTTCACGGTGCTGGTCGGGTCGCGCAATCTGGGGCGCGGCGAGGCTGCGGCCAAGGAGGTTGGGCCGGACGCACGCGCGCTGCAGCTCGACGTGACGGATCAGGCTTCGATCGCCGCCGCGGCGGAGCGCATCCGCAAGGAACTTGGCCGCCTCGACGTGCTCGTCAACAACGCCGCTATCTCGAATACGAGTAAGCAGCCGGACATGTCCGTCCAGGAGTATGCGAAGTTGACCCGCCCGAGCAACGTATCCCTCGATGAAGTGCATGCGATCTGGGAAACCAACGTGTTCGGAGTCCTCTCCGTAACCCAGGCGATGCTGCCTCTCTTGCGCGAGGCGCCAGCAGCCCGCATCGTCAACGTGTCGAGCGGAGTTGGTTCGCTGACGAGGAACTCGGACCCGGCCTACGCCTACCGCTCGATCTTCGGCCCAGGCTACGCTGCGTCCAAGACGGCTCTCAACGCTATGACGCTCGCCATGGCAATCGAATTGGAGTCGACCGGAATCAAGGTCAACGCCGCTTGCCCAGGCTATACCAAGACGAACCTCAACAACTATACAGGCACGCGGACAGTCGGCGAAGGCGCGCGCGAACCAGTGCGACTCGCGCTGCTCGGTCCGGATGGTCCGACGGGCACGTTCTCAAACGATGACGGCGCGCTCCCATGGTGACGTAGTCCCGAGCGCGAGCCGCCACGCAGCTGCGGCTCATCGCGCCAAACGAGCTTGCAAGACTGGGCCCATCAAATATCGAAATTAAGAGGAGAAGAAAAAATGCGTATTTTCGTCACAGGCGCCACGGGTTTTATCGGTTCGGCTGTTGTGAAGGAGCTTATCAACGCGCGGCATTCGGTGATCGGGTTAGCTCGTTCTGATGCGGGAGCCAAATCCCTTGTTGCGGCTGGTGCCGAAGTGCTTCAAGGAGACTTGAAGGATCTAGAAAGTCTGCGCAGCGGTGCGGCCAGCTCAGATGGTGTGATTCACACGGCGTTTGTACATGACTTCTCGAAATTCAAGGAGAACTGCGAGATCGACAAGCGCGCCATCGAGGCTCTGGGCGGCGCGCTCGCAGGTTCCGACAGGCCGCTGCTCGTCACCTCCGGACTTGCGCTTCTCGCGTCGGGTCGCGTTGCGACTGAGGAAGATGGCCCAGTTCCTGTTTCCACTTCATATCCCCGCGCTTCGGAAGTGACAGCGATGTCGCTGCTGGCGACCAGCGGAGTTCACGCGTCGGTGGTGCGCCTCCCGCAGGTGCACGACCGACTGAAACAAGGCCTCGTCAGCTACCTGATCAATATTGCCCGCCAGAAGGGTGTCTCGGCGTTTGTCGGCGACGGGCGCAACCGCTGGGCCGCGGTGCACGTGCTCGATGCTGCCTGCCTCTATAGGTTGGCGCTGGAGAAGGGTACTGCGGGAGCCAAGTATCATGCGGTCGCCGAGGAGGGCGTGCCGCTCCGGGAAATCGCAGCGGCGATCGGACGGGGCCTGAAGATGCCGACGGTGTCCGTGTCTGCTGATGAGCGAGCAGGCAAGCACTTTGGTGTGCTTGGGCTGTTCGCTGGGCTAGACTTGGTGGCGTCCAGCGCGCTCACGCAGAAGTGGTTGGGTTGGCGACCAACGCAGACTGGACTCATGGACGATCTTGCCCATGCTCGCGATTTCGAGCCTGAAAACACCAAGAGCAACGAGGGTCGCTATGCAGCGAGCAAATAGCCGGGTCGCTCTTGTCACGGGAGCGAACAAAGGCATAGGGTTCGAAATTGCCCGCCAACTCGGCCGCGCTGGTCACACGGTGATACTCGGGGCACGCAACCCCGAGCTTGGCCGCAAAGCAGCAGCAAAACTGTCGGACGAGCAGATGGACGCGCGCTTTGTTGAGCTCGATGTGGATCGAGAGACAAGCGCGCAGGCTGCCGCCGCGAAAATAGCCGAAGATTTTGACCATCTCGAGATCCTCGTCAACAATGCCGGAATCGCGGATTTGACGGGAGATGGGCTTCCCGGCGGAGTCAGACTGGAAACGGTGGAGCGCACGTTCCGCACGAACTTTTTCGGTGCCTTGATTGTGACGCAGGCCATGCTTCCCTTGTTGCGCAAATCGTCCTCCGGTCGGATCGTAAACGTTTCATCTGGGCTGGGATCACTCGAAAAAAGCAGTGAGCAGAATTGGGAATTCACGAAATATAAATACCTGGGCTACAGCGCCTCCAAAGCCGCCCTCAACATGCTTACCGTGCAGCTCGCCTTCGAGTTGCGCGACACGGGGATCAAAGTGAACTCTGCCGAGCCCTGATTTACCGCGACCGATCTGAATGAGCACCGCGGTTACCAAACGGTTGAACAGGGTGCAGCCGCGGCAGTTCGTCTCGCGACGCTTTCACAAGATGGGCCGACAGGAGGTTTTTTTTCCAGTGCCGGCCGCGTTCCCTGGTGACAATCTTGTCTGGGGATTCCACGTTGGATGGTTGCAACGGCTCGTCGATGTTTTATGTCATCGCAAAAAGATTTCATTCGCGACTTGCCGCGACTGGCGCCGTGCGCGCCTTGGCAAGCCCGCCGGGCCACCAGTTCCAATCGCCTGCAATGCGAAGGAGCGCGGGACCGATCACAATACGAACGAGAGTCGCGTCAATCAACACGGCAATCGCCAGCGTAAATCCGATCATCTTCACCACCAGGAAATCTCCGAAGGTGAATGCCGCAAACACCACGATCATGATCGCGGCTGCGCTGGTAATCAGGCCTGCGGTTCTCGCCATACCTTCCGGGATCGCATCCATTTCACTCAGGCCGCTCCTTCTGGCTTCCAGAACGCGTGCGACCAGAAATACCTCGTAATCCATGCTTAGTCCGAAGACGATGGCAAAGGCAACGATCGGAACAAGGGGAAACACGCTCCCGGTTCCGCCAGGAACTCCCAGGAACCTGCTTCCGTGTCCGTCCTGGATAACGACAACCAATGCCCCGAATGCCGCCGCAACCGAGAACAGGTTGAGCAAGATGGCCTTCACGGCGGCGAAGATCGATCGGAATCCGCAGAGCAGAGCAAAGAGCGTCCCGCCCACTACCAGCTCCATTACGGGCGGAAAGTGGCCTCTGATGATCGTTTCATAATCTGCGTTGAGCGCCGGGATGCCCCCAACCAGAAGGGTTGCGCCCGGCACTCCGGTGAGAGCTGGCGCGCCGGTCGAACGGAGTTCGCGCACCCAGTTCACCTGTTCGCGCAGGGAGACCGAACTTGCGGGCAGCACTTCAACCAGCGCCGCTCGTCCATCACTACTCAGAAACGTTCGACGCGTCTCCCGCGAGAGATCAGTAAGGGAAGACCGGTTGCTCTGCGCCAGCATAGTGATAGAAATCACGCGGTCACAGCGAGGGTCGGCCGCGAGGCGCTTGCTCATACGATCCAGCGCATCCCACCCCGCGTCAGTTTGCGCGATGGAATCCGTTGGAAGTTCCACAATGACGCGCAACGATTCAACCACGCCGCCGCGATCCATCCGTTCAAGAGTGTGCAACGCATGGACTGATTCCGCCGCCTGCGGAAGCCAATCCCCTCGGGGGAGACTGGTATCCAGTCGTCTGACCTGCCAGGCGAGCAAAAGCAAAGGAGTGCCTGCCAACAAGAGGGCAAGCCAGGGATGCGCGACAATTGCTTTTCCCCACTGCCGCCAGCGATTTCCCGTACGTGCGGCGTGCTGCGCATCCAATTTTGCAGTAAAGGGCATTCGGCCAAGATCAATTCGCGGACCGAGCAATACCAGCGCCGCCGGAACCAGAGTATTGGTAAGCAGCACGCTCATTCCCGTCACCAGGAATCCCGCGACACCGATGGAACGGATTTCGCTGATCGGAACCGTC
>Ga0182024_10007788_pt1 | contig 22984 bp, 26 predicted proteins | sample P32metaG_FD_120480 | JGI IMG/M metagenome (GOLD analysis project Ga0182024, IMG submission 120480) | Permafrost microbial communities from Stordalen Mire, Sweden - P3-2 metaG (Illumina Assembly) | ecosystem: Environmental > Terrestrial > Soil > Wetlands > Permafrost | place: Sweden: Stordalen... | reverse complement strand
GATCGGATAACCGCTGAAAGCATCTAAGCGGGAAGCCGGCCTCGAGATGAGCTCTCCCATCCCCTTTGAGGGAGTAAGACCCCTGGTAGACCACCAGGTTGATAGGCCGGATCTGGAAGGATGGTGACATCCGTAGGAGACCGGTACTAATGGGTCGAGGGCTTGACGGATATTTTGATATCCGTTCATTGGCACTGTGTAGTTTTGAAGGCCCGCGGAGAGTGGTCTCTGCCAGGCCTCCGGTGGCTATAGCGAGGGGGAAACACCTCTTCCCATTCCGAACAGAGCCGTTAAGCCCCTCAGCGCCGATGGTACTTGGCCCGCAAGGGCCTGGGAGAGTAGGTCGCCGCCGGTTCTTATCTGACCCCACCATGCGCCTCCGGGCGCGGGCGGGGTCTTTTTTTGCCCTGTGCGCTGGACCGGGCGAGGGATGTCCCCGCCGGCCCGGGTGACGGCTACAGGATGCGCTCGATCTTCAGGCGCCGAACGCCCTTGGGCGTCGGTACCTCGACCGTCTCGCCGGCGGAGTGCCCGAGCAGCGCCCTGGCCACCGGAGACTCGGCTGAGAGCTTGCCATGGGCTCGGTCGGCCTCGGTGGCGCCCACGACCGTCCACCGGTGAACCTCATTGGTCTCAAGGTCTCGGATCTCGGCCTCGCGGGCGAAGGAGAGCGTGTCCCCCTCGGTTTGGGCTGCTACGACCACCGCGCTGCGCAGCCGCTGGCGCAGGCGCTGGATTTTCGTCTCGAGGTGCGCCTGGTCCTCCTTGGCGGAGTGATACTCAGCGTTCTCCTTAAGATCACCGTGTCCCCGGGCGATGAGGATGCGCTCCGCGATCTCGCGGCGAGCGACGGTCTCAAGCTGGCCGAGCTCGCTCTTGAGGGCAGCAAGGCCTTCTTCGGTGATCGGCTCTCCGCTGCTGTCTTGTGATGTGGCTGACATTTGTGCATTCTGGCAGGTCGTGCGCCGGCACTGCGGCTCCGCCCCCGGTTCCGTGGGACCATGAGGCCAATGCGCGCGGCGACCCGTTACTTCAAGGCGAACCCCCAGGTGTTTCTCCTGCTCGTGATCTGCGTGGTGCTCGGCCTCGGAACCTTCATAGCCGTGCTGATCGCGATCGCCGGCTCGGGCAACGGCACCCCGACCGGGGAGCCGTCTGACGCGATCAGCGCCTTCACGGTCCTGCTCGGCCTTCGTTGAGGACCGACGCGGGCCTGCGCGCCCGAGGACCGGTGCCGGCTGGCGGCAAGCGGATGCGCGCGGCGGGCTAGGCGACGCGGTCGCGACGCACGGGCTCGGCGCCGCGGCTCACGGGGGAGAGGCAGTGCGTCGGGCGAGGCGCGACCGACCCCTGGCGGCGCGAGCGCTCCAGGCGCACCGGACGCCGGTGGGGATGCGGCGGCACAAGGGCCGGAGGATCGCCCAGAACGTCGTCGAAGCGGGTCAGCCAGGTTCGCAGGCGTTTTGCGGAAGACTGGAACATATGTTCGTAAGAGTAGGTGGGGCCTCGGACGGAAGTAATCGAAGGAGAGCGCTGGGCGCGCCCCGGCTCGGGTTCGGCGCTCAGGAACCCAGCGAGGACCAGACCTCGAGCTTCGTGCGCACGCGCTCCACGACGGCGTCGGTGAACTCGGTCGTGCCGGCGTGACCTCCCAGATCGGGGGTCTTGATCCCGGAGGCGATCGTCTCCAGGGTTCCCTCGTAGATTGCCCGGGAGGCGCGCTCGCAGGCGGTCCCGTGGCGGTCGGCCGCGTGGCGCAGGAGCGCGCCGCAGGCCAGGATCATGGCCAGCGGATTGGCCAGGTCCTTGCCCTGCAGGGCGGGCGCGGTGCCGTGTGGAGCCTCCGCCATCGCCACCGTCGTCTCGTAGTCCTCGTCGAAGGCCAGGAGCACCGATTCGGCTCCCGCAATCGACCCGAACATCGGCAGCACCAGGTCCGACAGGCAGTCCCCGTCACGGTTGAGCGCCGGGATCACCAGCGGGGCGTCGGTCGCCCCCGACAGCAGCCCGGCGTAGGTGGCGTCGATGAGCACCGGCTGGTAGGCAATCTCACGGTGGCGAGCCGCGGCGGCATCGAGCTCCTCCTTGAGCATCCCCTCGTACACGGGCGAGACCGTCCACTTGGGGCCGCCGTAGACGCGCGCGCCCGTCTTCTCGGCCGTCCGGAAGGCGTACTCGGCCACGGCGTGACACGTCGAGCGCGTGATCCGCTCGGTGCGCATCGCCACCTCGCCGGGGGAATCGGCGTCGCCGTCACGCCACTCCTGGGCACCGTAGGCGTCCTCGACGGCCATCCGCACGACCGAGATCGGATGATGGACCCCGGCGATCGGGGCCACCCCGGGCAGCCGCCGACCGGTGCGGATGATGACCTTGCCGTCCACCTGCTCGCGCAGGATGCGGTTGGGCGAGCCCACGTCGTCAGCGCCCTCGGGGGTAATGGTCGGCGCCTTGAGCCCGAGGCCGGCGTCTCGCATCGCCGCGGCCGCCTCGTTGACGACCTGGTTGGCGGTGTCGCGGCGGTTCTGCAGGGACAGGTCAAAGGAGACGATCTGGAGATCCAAGCCCAGGAGGTCTCCGTCGAGCACTCGCAGCGACTGCTCGAGCAGCTCCTGACCGGTCTCGTCGCCCTCCAGCACGACCACCTCGACCCGCGGGGAAGCTGCCGGCATCGCAGACGACCGCCCTACGAGGCGGGTTGCGTCGAAGCCGCGGCCGGCATCAGCTCGTCGCGCCGCTCGCTCAGGGCGGCGATCACGATCGTCAGGTGCTCGTCGAAATCGACCCCCAGGTCGGCGGCTCCGCTGACGAGATCATCGCGGCGCACGGCGGCGGCAAAGCTCGGCGCCTTCATCTTCTTCTTGACCGACTTGGGCGTCATTCCCACCAGCCCCTGGGGCCGCACGTAGGCGCAGGCGAGGACAAAGCCGGACAGCTCGTCGACGGCGAACAGGGCCTTCTCCATCGGCGTGTCGCGCGATACTCCCAGGTAGTCGGCGTGCGAGGCCACCGCCCGGACCAGCTCCGGCGGGTAGCCCCGAGCCTCGAGCTCGCGCAGCGCATAGCGCGGGTGGCCATCCTCGAGGTTGGGATAGCGCTCGTAGTCGAGGTCGTGCAGCAGCCCGGTCAGGCCCCACAGCTCGACGTCGCCGTCGAAGCGCGGCGCGTAGGCGCGCATGGCCGCCTCGACGGCCAGCATGTGGCGGCGCAGGGAATCTGACTGCGTCCATTCGCAAAGGAGGGTCCAGGCCTGGGCTCGCGAATCCTGCAGCTGCATGGCCGTTACCCTAGCTCAGGAGACGCGCCCGGCCGACCCGGCCACCCACTCGGCCGACCCGGCGACCCAGCCGGCCGCACGCCATGCCGCAGCTCCGAAGCCGGCGCCACCAGCTAGGCTGACTGGCGCTCCACCCACCACGCAATCCAAGTCGGGGTCGATACCACTGGAGAAGTTCGTAATCGAAGGCGGAGTGCCGCTCTCCGGCACCATTACTCCCGCCGGAAACAAGAATGGCGCGCTGCCCATCCTGGCCGCCTGCCTGCTCACCGCTGACGAGGTGATCCTGCGCAACGTGCCGCGGATCAGCGACGTCGAGGCCATGGTCAAGCTGCTCGAGAGGCTCGGCGCCCGCGTCGAGTGGCTGGGGCCCAGCGAGGTCCTGATCGACAGCTCCACGGTCCAGAGCACCGAGGTCGACCGGGGCCTGGCCGAGCGGATCCGGGCCTCCTTCCTGCTGGCCGGCCCGCTCCTGGCGCGCTTTGGCACGGCTCGCATGCCCCCGCCCGGCGGCGACGTGATCGGCCGGCGCCGCCTGGATCCCCACCTCGACGCCTTCCGCGCCCTGGGCGCCCTGGTCGACGACCGGGAGGCCGACATCGCGCTCACCGCACCGCCCCTCGGCCTCAGCCCGTGCGACTTCCTGATGGACGAGCCCTCGGTGATGGCGACCGAGAACGCGCTCATGGCGGCCGCCCTGACCCGGGGACCCACCGTGATCCGCAACGCTGCCTCCGAGCCTCACGTGCAGGACCTGGCGCGGATGCTGATGGCCATGGGCGCCGCGATCGACGGAATCGGCTCCAACGTCATGACTGTGCATGGGCAGGCCAGCCTGCGAGGCTGCACCCACGAGATCGCTCCCGATCACATCGAGATCGGCTCCTTCATGGCCCTGGCCGGCGTGACCGGCGGAGAGCTCGTGGTCAAGGACACCAAGCCCGACGATCTGCGGATGATCCGCCTGGTGTTCGAGCGCCTGGGCCTGCGCAGCGAGCTGCACGGCGCCGACATCATCGTGCCCGGCAATCAGGAGCTGGTGGTGCGCAACGACCACGGCGGTCACATGCCCAAGGTCGAGGACGGTCCGTGGCCCGCGTTTCCGGCCGACCTCACGAGCATCGCCCTGGCCCTGGCCACCCAGTCATCGGGCTCGGTGATCATCCACGAGAAGATGTTCGAGAACCGCCTGTTCTTCACCGACAAGCTGGTCAGGATGGGCGCCTCGGTGGTGATCTGCGACCCGCACCGCGCGATCGTCAACGGTCCTCGCCGGCTGCGCGGCGCGCCCGTCGAGTCCCCTGACATCCGGGCCGGCATGGCGATCCTGATCGCTGCACTGTCCGCCGACGGGACCACCGAGATCGGCAACATCAGCCAGATCGATCGCGGCTACGAGCGGATCGACGAGCGGCTGCGGGAGCTCGGCGCGCGCATCACACGGCTGGAAGACGCGCCCGTCACCGTGTGAGCGCGGTCTGCCGTCCCGGCGAACCGGCTTGCTGAAATAACGGCCATGGTCGAGCGCATCCCCAGTGGCACGCGCGACGTGCTGCCCGACGAGATGCAGGAGCTGCGGGCCATGACCGACCGAATCGGCGAGGTCTTCCAGGCGGCGGGCTTCGGCGAGGTCTACACGCCGGCGCTGGAGTACGAGCAGACCTTCGCGCGCACCAATATCTCGGGCGCCCGCCCCGCCTACCGGGTGTTCGACGAGCACGGCACCGTGCTCGTCCTACGTCCCGACATGACGATCCCGATCGCTCGCCTGGTGGCCACGCGCTACGCGAACGCCGACCCCCCGATGCGCTTCTGCTACCTGGCTCACGCCTACCGCGGAGTCAGACCCCAGCGGGGTCAGTCGCGCGAGCTCCTGCAAGCCGGGGTCGAGCTGATCGGACTGCCCGGACCCGAAGGGACCGCCGAGGTGCTCGGGGTCCTGTGCTCGGCGCTGGACGCGGCCGGGCTTCAGAACTACCACGTCGGGCTGGGCGACGCGTCGCTCTACCCGTCACTCCTGCAGGCCTTCGGCGTGCTCGCCGACCGCCAGGAGCTGATCCTGGCCGAGCTCGCGGCCGGCAACTTCGTGGGCGTCGACCGGGAGGTGAACGCCCTGGGCCTGGCCGACGAGGACGCCGCCCTCCTGCTGCGCCTGGCTCGAACCCGCGGCGGTCCGGCGGTCCTGGAGGGGTTCTCGGGCGCGATCGATGACGCCCTGCGCGGCATGCGCGAGGTGCACGAACGGCTCGCCCCCGAAGTGGGGGAGCGGATCATCTTCGACCTCGGCCTGGTCCGCAGTCTCGGTTACTACACGGGCGCGGTGTTCCAGGTCTATGACCCCGCCTACGGGGTCCCGCTGGGCGGTGGCGGGCGCTACGACGAGCTCCTGGGATCCTTTGGGCGACCCCTGCCGGCCGTCGGGTTCGCGCTCAACGTGGAGCGATTGCACATAGCGCTGACCGGCGAGGAACGAGGCCGCAGACGGTGAGCGATCTCACAATCGCCGTTCCCCGGGGGGCGCTGTTCGCCGACACGCTCGATCTTCTGGATCGGCTCGGAATCGACACTCGCGAGGTTCGCGACAACGACCGCAAGCTGCTGTTTGCCGACAGCGGGATCGTCACCATGAGGCCGTCAGACGTTCCCACCTACGTCGAGGCGGGCGCCGCCGACCTGGGAATCACGGGTGCGGATGTGCTCCTGGAGCAGTCCGAGCGAGAGGTGTATGAGCTGGTGGACCTCGGGTACGGACGCTGCCGGATGGTGCTCGCCGAAGTGGCGGGCGCGGATCGGGCCGCCGAGGCTCTGCGACGCCTCGGGGTGGTCAGGATCGCCACCAAGTACCCGCGGATCGCCGCGCGCCACTTTTTGCAGACCGGCCGCCAGGCCGAGATCGTCGAGGTCAAGGGATCGGTCGAGCTGGCGCCGCTGACCGGCCTGGTCGAGGCGATTGTCGATCTCACGGCGACGGGTACCACGCTGCGCGAGAATGGATTGGAAGTGCGGGAGGAGATCGCCGTCTGCACGGCGAGACTGATTGCCAACCCGGTGGCCCACAAGCTTCGGGCGGCCCGAATCGACGAACTACTGGAGCGCCTCGGTGCAATGTGAGCGGATGACCTTGTCGGGAGATCCGGCGGCCCTGGCGGAGGAGCTGCGCGAGCTGGTGCCGGCCCCCGAGTCGGTGCACGAGAAGGTTGCGGAGATCATCGCCCGCGTGCGGGCCAGCGGCGACGACGCGCTGCGCTACTACACCCGTGAATATGACACCGGCGGCTCGACGCCCTCGGCCCTGCGCGTCCCGGAAGCGGAGCTCGACACCGCCTGCGGGACCCTCGCCGACGACATCCTGGAGGCGTTGGGTCAGGCGATCGCCAACGTCACTCGGGTGGCCGAGGCAGCGCTCTGCGAAGACCGGACGGTCAGCTTCGACGGCCACGAGGTGAGGCTGCGCGAGGTGTCGGTTGACCGCGCCGGCGTGTATGTCCCCGGCGGTCGCGCCCCCTACCCGAGCACGGTGGTCATGGGAACGGTCACCGCCCGGGTGGCCGGCGTCAAGGAGATCGCGGTCTGCGCGCCACCGGGCGCCGACGGCGAGGTCAACGCCGTGGTGCTCGGGGCCTGTCGCCTGGCGGGGGCTTCGGTGGTCTACCGGATGGGGGGCGCACAGGCGATCGCGGCCTTCGCCTACGGAACCGACACTGTGACGCCCGTCGACGTGATCGTCGGACCGGGCAACCTGTACGTTCAGGAAGCCAAGCGCCAGGTCTTCGGGCAGGTCGGGCTGGACAGCGTGGCCGGACCCAGTGACCTCGTGGTGATCGCCGACGGCGACGTGGATGCCGATGTGCTGGCGCTCGACATCCTGGCCCAGGCCGAGCACGGTGAGGGCTCGCTGGTCGTCGCCATCTCGCGCTCCGCCGAGCTGCTCGACGCGCTGGCGAAGCGGATCGACGAGGAGCCTGACACCGGAGCCAAGATCTCGCTGGTCGCCGTCGGCGAGCTCGAGCAGGCATTGAGCATCTCCGAGAGCTTCGCCCCCGAGCATCTCCAGCTGGTGGGCGCCGAGGCCGAGGCGCTGGCCGAGACCGTCCGCCATGCCGGCTCCATCCTCGTCGGCGCCGACAGCGGCCCCGCGTTCGGCGACTACATCGCCGGCGCCAACCACGTGCTGCCGACCAACGGCGCGGCGCGGTTCGCATCGGCCCTGTCCCCGATGCACTTTCGGCGGCGCTTCACCGAGGTGCGGATCGGAGCCGGGGTGGCGGCGCTCGCCGAGGCCGCCGCCCCGCTGGCCCGCGCCGAGGGCTTCGAGCTTCACGCGCGCTCGATGGAGGCCCGCATTCGCGACAATGACACGTGATGACACGTGCCGCTGAGATCGACCGCCGGACGGCCGAGACCGACGTACGCGTCGAACTCGAGCTCGACGGCGAGGGGGCCGGAGAGCGCGACACCGGCGTGGGCTTCTTCGACCACATGCTCGACCTCCTGGCTCGCCATGGCCGGATGAACCTGACCGTGCGGGCCCGCGGGGATCTTCAGACCGGCGCTCACCACACCGTCGAGGACGTCGGGATCTGCGTCGGCCAGGCGCTCGACCAGGCGCTCGGGGATCGTGCCCAGATCACGCGGTACGGCCAGGCGACCGTGCCGATGGACGAGTCACGGGCCTCGTGCGCGCTCGACATCTCGGGGAGGGGGCTCTGCGCGTTCTCCTCCTCGCTGCCTCCGGGCGCCATCGGGAACTTCGACCACGAACTCACCGAGGAGTTCTTCCGCGCCCTGGCCGCCAACGCCAGGCTGACGCTGCACATCACGGTCGAGGCCGGCACCAATGCCCACCATGTGATCGAGGCCGCCTTCAAGGCGTGCGCCCGGGCACTTCGGATGGCGGTCGCGCTGGACCCCACCGAGCGCGGGGTTCCCAGCACCAAGGGCACCCTCACATGAGCGCGCGTCCCCGGATCGCGCTCGTGGACTACGGCATGGGCAACCGGCGCTCGGTGCACAAGGCGCTCGAGCACGTCGGCGCTCCGGTACAGACCACGTCGGACGCCCAGACGATTCGCGCGGCGGACGGCCTCGTGGTCCCCGGGGTGGGCGCGTTCCCCCAGGCCATGCGAAACCTGCACGCGCTGGACCTGGCACCGCTGATCGTCGAGCGCGCTCGCGAGGGGGTTCCCGTGCTCGGCATCTGCCTGGGGATGCAGCTGCTGTTCGAGCGTTCACAGGAGCTCGAGCCCACCGATGGGCTCGGCCTGATCGAGGGCGAGGTGACGTGGCTGTCGACGGGGGGCCTGCGGATCCCGCACATCGGCTGGAACGAGGTGGTGTTCGAGCGACCGTCGGCGCTGGTGAACAGCCTGCCCTCACGGGGGTGTGCCTTCTACCACGTCCACTCGCTGGCGGTGAGGCCGACACGAGACGAGGACGTGGTGGCGACCACCACCTACGGCGAGCGATTCGCGACGATCGTGGAGCACGGCTCGGTGCTGGGCGTTCAATTTCATCCCGAGAAGTCCTCGGCGCACGGGCTGCGCATGCTGCGCAGCTTCGTCGAGATGTGTGCCGGCCGGGTGTCGGACCCCACGGCCCGCCCCGCCCCGCCCGGCGCGCCGTCGCCGGCCGCCGTGCGCGCATGATCCTGCTTCCGGCGATCGACATCCTCGAGGGCAAGGCCGTGCGGCTGGCCCGCGGGGATTTCGAGCAGCGCAAGGTCTACGACGCCGACCCCCTGGACGCCGCGCTGCGATGGGTGGGGGCGGGCGCCCGGGCGCTGCACATCGTCGACCTCGACGGAGCGCGGGGCGGTGAGCCGGCCAACCTCGACCACGTACGGCGGATCGCCGCCGCGGTCGACGTGCCGATTCAGCTCGGGGGCGGCCTGCGCACCATCGAGGCGACCAGGCTCGCCCTGGCGGCCGGCGCAACCCGCGTCGTGCTCGGCACGGCGGCCTACAGCGACGTCGACTTCCTGGATCAGGCGGTCGCCGAGCATCGCGACCGGGTGGTCGTCTCCGTGGACGCGCGCCGGGGCCTGCTCGCCGCCGCGGGTTGGACCCAGCAGACCGAGATTCCCGCCGACACGGTGATCGTGACCCTGGCCCGCCGGGGGGTGTCAAGGTTCGTCTACTCGAGCATCGAGCGCGACGGGATGCTGTCCGGGCCCGATCTGGAGGAGGTGACTCGGATCGCGGAGGTGGTGCGGGGCAGCTTCGTGTACTCCGGAGGGGTTTCCTCGATCGACGATCTGCGAGCTCTCGCGGGCCTGCGCCAGGTCAACTTGACGGGGGTGATCGTCGGCACCGCGCTCTACGAGGAGCGCTTCGACGTCACGAGCGGTCAAGCTGCGCTCGACGAGGCGAGGGGAACCGGGTGCACTACAAGCGCGTGATCCCGTGCCTGGACGTGGACGGAGGCCGGGTCGTGAAGGGGGTCGGCTTCCTGGACCTGCGCGATGCCGGTGACCCGGTCGAGCTGGCCGCGCGCTATGACGCGGCGGGCGCCGACGAGCTCGTGTTCCTGGACATCACCGCGACCTCGGATCGCCGCGCCACCGTGGTCGAGCTCGCTCGCCGTGCCGCCGATGAGATCTTCATCCCGTTCACCATCGGGGGTGGAATCCGCTCGGTCACCGACGCCCAGGCGGTGCTCGACGCCGGTGCCGACAAGGTCTCGATCAACTCCGCCGCGCTCCAGCGCCCGGAGCTGATCGACGAGCTCGCCCGGACGTTCGGCGCCCAGTGCGTGGTGCTGGCGATCGACGCCAAGGCCCGCGACTCATCGGCGTCCGAGGGACCGGGGCACGGCTGGGAGGCCTACCTGGCCGGCGGGCGGTCGCCGACCGGGCGCGATGCCGTGGCCTGGGCCGCCGAGGGCGTGCGCCGCGGAGCGGGGGAGATCCTGCTCACCAGCATGGACCGCGACGGGACCAATGCCGGCTATGACCTGGATCTGACCCGGGCCGTGGCCGAGGCCGTGAGCGTTCCCGTCATCGCGTCCGGCGGCGCCGGCGCGCTCTCCCACCTGACCGATGCCGTCAACGCGGGAGCCGATGCGGTGCTATGCGCATCAATCCTCCACTACGGTCAGCACACCGTGGACGAGATCAAGCACAGCCTCGCGCGCGACGGAGTGGCTGTGCGCACGCCCGCCTGACGGCCGCGTTACTCACGGGGCGCCTGAGGCGTGAGATGCAGTTTTGTTGGGGACCCGGGGAACGAGCAGGCCGCGTTACGCGGCCTCTTCCACGTAGCCGGCCGCCGAGCACGTGTCGCAGTACGCGGCGGGCGGAACGCGAGGCTCGTAGCAGCCGGGACGACAGCACGTGGACGACCGCTTGGGCCGCCCCCGACCGATGCGGGCGGCAGCGGCATCCTTGAGCTCTTCGCGCATGCGATCGAGCTCTGCCGCGTGCTCCGCGCAGAACCGACGACCCTTTTCGGCCGGGTGCTGACAATGGCTTCCACTACGACAACGCATAGACGGGAAATGATAGCAGCCCGCCCCCGAACACCTGTACGCGTGAATGGTTACTTGTGCTTACGGGCGGGCGGGTTGGGGCGGTGGCTGGTCCGGTGAACGGCGGGGCGACCTCGGGCGGCCGCCCGCCTCGCGGCGGCCTGGCGGGCGGCGGCCTGGCGGGCGGCGGCCTGGCGGGCGGCGGCCCGGGCCAGCTGGGCCCGCGTGGGCTTGGGCTTGGGGAGGAGCTGATAGATCTGGCTGTAGCCGATCAGATAGATGGCGTGGTAGTCGGCGATCACCGGCGTGAACGCGCCGTCGGGGAAGGAGAACACCTGCGCACCGGTGACCGCATTGAGGCCGGTCGTGACCCTCGAGCCGAGGTCCGCGTAGTACAGGTTGTCGCCCACCACGGTGACCGAGCCCGAGATCCGCCCCCCGGCGGGATGGCGCCACCGCACTGCACCCGATTGGGCGTTGAACGCGTACACGTTGCCGTCGTAGGAGCCCACGTAGACGGTCGGACCCAGCCCCGGCAGATCGGCCACGGCGGCCGATGAGTAGACGTAGGCGCCGGTCGCCGTGGCCCAGGCCAGAGCTCCGTTGCGGGCCCCGAAGGAGTAGACCCGGCCGTCGGTGTTGCCCATGTAGACGCGGCCGAAGGCCACCGCGGGGGTCGAGTAGAACTGGCCCGAGCCGAACCCGAAGTGGGCGCCGTCGGTGCTAACCGCCCACACCTGCCTGCCGTTGACGGCGCGCACTGCGTAGGCACGCCCGGAGTAGTCGCCGAAATAGAGGACGCCGCCGACCAGAGCCGGGCCGCCCTTGATCGCGCCGCTGGCGTGATACGCCCAGTACAGGTGGCCGTTGCGGACGTTGCGGGCATACAGGTTCCCGGCCTGATCGCCGAAGTACACGGTCTGCCCGTTGACGATCGCCGACGATTCGCTGCCCGCCGCCAGGGGGCGCGACCACACGATCCGGCCCGTGCGCATCGAGAGCGCGACGAACCTGCCGCCGCCCGGCGTATGTGAATTGACCGACAGAACCGGCATCAGAACCAACCCGGCCGCGCCCGCCACGGCCGGCGAGGCGGCCGCCAGGGTTCCGACCTTGCTTTGCCACAGCATGTGCCCGTTTCGGAGGTTGACCGCCTTGGCCGACCCATCGTCGTCGAGCAGGTAGAGCGTCTCGTGATAGATGGACGGCGGGAACTCCAGCAGCGCACCATCGTTGAAGCGCCACCCCACCTGCAGCGGCGGTGCGAGTTTGGCCGGCGCCGCGAAGAATCGGGTGCGACCGGCGTCGAAGCCGTACCACGGCCACTGGAAGTTGTCGACTACCGCCGGCTTGCGCCGGGCCGGGGGCGAAGCTGTCGTCGTAGGCCGGGTGAACTGGAGGTTGGGGTGTGAAACGTTGCCCGGTTTGTGCAGCAGCACGACCGCCGCCGCCACGCCCACGGCTACCAGGACGACCGCCGCTGCGACGAGCCCGCGCCACAGCAGCCGCCGCGAAACGGGACTCGGCATAGCGGCCATGCTAATGGGACTCGCGCCGTGAGCGCCGCTCGGCGCGCCATGATCTGAGCGTGGAGCTGTCCCCCGACGAGCGGCTGCTCGAGCGTCTCGCGGACCTGCCGGCGGCGCGTCCGCTGATCACCGGGCTGGGCGACGACGACGGCGTCTACGTGGTCGGCGGGGTCGTACGTGATCTCCTGCTGGGGGTCGAGCCGCTTGACCTGGACCTGGTGGTGGAAGGCGAGCCCCAGCGAGTCGTGAACGCGCTCGGCGCCGCCGCCCACGTCCACGATCGCTTCGGAACCGCCACGGTGGAGATCGCGGGGGTGCGCTACGACATTGCGCGTGCGCGCCGAGAGACCTACTCGCGGCCGGGCGCGCTTCCGACCGTCTCCCCGGCCCGCATCGAGGAGGACCTGGGCCGGCGCGACTTCACCGTCAATGCGCTCGCCCTGGGCCTGGCGGGGCGGTACCGGGGCCACCTGGTGGCCTTTCCGGGGGCGCTGGAGGATCTCCGTGGCCGCACGCTGCGCGTCCTGCATGACGCCTCGTTCAGCGACGACCCGACGCGACTGCTGCGCCTGGCGCGGTACGCGGGCCGGCTGGGCTTCTCGATCGAGGACGGCACCCGAAGGCTCGCTCGCCAGAGCCTGGAGGGGGGAGCCCTGCAGACGGTCACGGGGTCCCGGCTGGGCGCCGAGCTGAGGCTGCTGGCCCAGGAGCCCGACCCCGTCAAGGCGCTCTCGGCGCTGGGCGACCTGGGCGTCGACGAAGCCCTGGAGCCCGGGTTTGGACTCGGGGATCCGGAGCTGGCGGCACGGGCGCTCGCCCTGCTGGATGGTGACGGTGACCGCGGCGCGCTCGCCCTGGCCACCGCTTCGATGTCGCTTTCCCCACGGGTCCTGGCAGCCCTCCTGGACCGGCTGGCCTTCCCGGCCGGTCAGCGCGAGCTGATCGTGGCGGCAGCGAGTGGCTCCCGAGACCTGGCGCGCGCCCTCGAGCGGGCTTCGCTCCCCTCGGAGATCGCCGCCGCGGCGGCCGGGAGCCCCGCGGAGTCGGTCGCCCTGGCGGGCGCCCTGGGACCCGCGGCGGCCGCCAGGCGCTGGTTATCACAACTGCGGCACGTCGAGCTCGAGATCGACGGAAGCGATCTGGTGGCTGCCGGAGTGCTCCCGGGCCCACGGATCGGAGCCGGACTGCGCGCCGCCCTGGCGGCCAAGCTCGATGGCGAGGTGGACGGGCGTGCCGAGGAGCTCGCACGGGCCCTGGAGGCGGCCGCAGACACCGGATAGCCTGACCCCGATGCAGCCGAGCCAGCCCTTCTACGCGCTGGGCGACCATTTCGCGATCGATCTCCCCGGCGCCCGCGCGGTGTTCACCACCCGTCGCGGAGGTCAGTCGGGCGGACCGTACGAGAGCTTGAACCTGGGCCTGTTCACCGAGGACGACCCGGAGTCGGTGCGTGGTAACCGGGCCACCGCCCAGGACGTGCTCGGAGCCCCCGCGCTCAGCTTCGTGCACCAGGTTCACGGCACCCAGGTGCGCCGAATCACGGCCGGCACCACCCAGCCCGCAGAGCCTCCCCGGGTCGACGGCCAGGCGACCGACCGGCGCGACCTCGCGCTCGCGGCGCTGGTCGCCGATTGCCTGCCGATCGCGCTCGCCGCCAACGGCGCCGTGGCGATGCTCCACGCCGGGTGGCGGGGACTGGCCGGGGGCGTGATCTCCTCCGGCGTGCGGGCGGTGCGCGAGCTCGACGGTGACGGGCAGCTGAGCGCGGCGATCGGCCCGGGCGCCGGCTCGTGTTGCTATGAGGTGGGCGCCGAGGTCCACGCTGCCTTCGCCGGCCTGCCGGCCGCTCACCGGGGCGAGAACCTCGACCTCAAGGCGATCGCGCGCCACCAGCTCGAGAGCGCCGGCGTCGCGGCGATCCAGGACATCGGCGTGTGCACGATCTGCGCGGACCCGGGGTTGCTCTTCTCCCACCGGCGCGACCATGGCGCCACCGGCCGCCAGGCGGGGGTCGCGTGGTTGACCTGATCCACGGGCTGCGTGCCGAGACGGTGCGGGAGAACCTGGAGCGCGTGCACGAGCAGATCGTCGCCGCGGGCCGCGAGCCCGACGGCGTCGAGATCCTCGCCGCCGTCAAGTACCTACCCGCCGGCGAGCTGGGAGCGCTGTCGGAGGCGGGGGTGAGGCTGGTAGGCGAGAACCGCGCCCAGGACCTGCTCGCCAAGGTGCAGGCGCACCCCGACGCGTTCACCTGGGACTTCATCGGCCACCTCCAGAGCCGCAAGGTGCGCGACATCCTGCCCGCGGTCCGCTACATCCACTCGGTGTCCAGTGATTCGGTGCTGGCCCAGCTGGGCCGGCACGGCGACGAGCGCACGCAGGTGATGATCGAGGTCAACGTGGCCGGGGAGGCCGGTAAGACCGGGATCGACCCAGTGGAGCTGGAGGGCTATCTCGAGCGCTGCCCGGTGCGGGTGGTGGGATTGATGACGATGCCTCCGCTGACCGCCGACCCGGAGGACAGCCGTCCTCATTTCGCGGCGCTCAGAGGCCTCTCCGAGCGCCACGGCCTCGCGCATCTGTCGATGGGCACCAGCCAGGACTACGTCGTGGCGCTCCAGGAAGGGGCGACGATCGTGCGTCTCGGTACAACCCTGTACGCCGGCACGCCATAATCAGGGCAGGGAATCGGCCCCAATGCGCGAACCCTGACAACGCACATGGCGTTCAGAGATACCTGGCATCGAACCCTCGTCTATTTCGGACTCGCTGAGGACGAGGCCTACGAGGACGACGACATCGAGCCCTACAGCGAGCCCGAGGTCGAGTTGCAGGACAGCTATCGCGAGCGGCCCAACGTGCGCAAGCTGAGCTCCCGCCGGCGTCGCGACGAGATCGACGACATCTTCGCCGACGACGCCGGGAGCGAGCGGCGCACCACCTCGCTGCGGCCAGTGGGCGGTCGGACCGCCAACGGACGAGCCGGCGGCGACATTCGCGTGCATTTCGTGGCCCCGAAGAGCTTCAACGACGTTCAGGACGTGGCCGACAAGTTCAAGGACACGATCCCGGTGATCCTCAACCTCCAGAGCACCGACACCGACTTGTCAAAGCGGCTGATCGACTTCTCGAGCGGGCTCACCTACGCGCTGGACGGCGGCATGCAGCGTATCGCGGACAAGGTCTTCCTGCTGACGCCCCGCAACGTCGAGGTGTCGGCCGAAGAGCGCGCCCGGCTGATCGAGAAGGGCTTTTTCAACCAGTCCTAGGCCGGCCGGCCGACCGCGGGCCCAAGTCCCTGCGCCGAGTTTGAGGTATCGGGCGGATGCGCAGGTAGCCTGTGTCTTCAATGCGAGTCGGACTGATCGGAGCGGGCAACATGGCCCGCGCGCTGGCGCGGGGCTGGGGAGACCCCGTGCTGTGCTCCGACTCGGGATCCGGTCGGGCCGCAGAGCTGGTCGCCGAGCTCGGCGGCGAGGTGGCGACGAACCTCGAAGTCGCCCGCGGCGCTGACCTGGTGGTCCTCTGCCACAAGCCTGCCCAACTGACCGGCATCGCCGCCGAGATTGCCGCCGACGCCAAGGCCGTGGCCTCGGTGCTCGGGGCCACGCCGGTGCAGGCCCTCGAGGATGCCTATCCCTCCACTCCGGTCTTCCGCCTGATGCCCAACACCGCGGTGGAGGTGCGCCGCGGAATCATCTGCTATTCGCGAGCTCCCGACGTCGACGAGAGGCTCGAGGGCGAGGTCCTCGAGCTGTTCGGGCGCTTGGGCTGGGTGGCCTCGCTTCAGGAGCGGCTGCTCGACGCCGCGGGCGCCGTGTCGGCGGTCGGGCCCGCCTATCAGGCGCTGCTGGCCGAGGCACAGGTGGACGCAAGCATCCGTCACGGCCTCAAGCCCGAGCTCGCAGCCAAGCTCGTCGTCGAGACGATGGCCGGCAGTGCCGAGCTGCTCGCGGTCCGCAACTACGACACGCTGGCGGTCAGGCGCGAAGTGACCTCGCCGGGCGGCTCGACGGCACGGGGGCTCGAGGCCCTGGAGCGCAGCGGCATCCGCTCGGCCTTCCAAACGGCGATCGATCGCGTCACCGGAGTGACCCAATGATCGTGCTGGCGACCTCGACGCGCGGCCAGGTGGCGAACTACGTAGATGCGCTGTTCGAGGTCTACATCGTCCTGATCTTCGTCTACATCCTGCTCAACCTGCTGTTCTCGTTCGGGATGCGCAAGCCGTACTCGCGCTTCAGCGACGCCGTCCTCAACTTCCTGCGCGACGTCTCCGAGCCCTACCTGAGGATCTTTCGCCGCTTCATCCCGGCGGTGGGCGCCTTCGACTTCTCGCCGATGATCGGGATCATCGTCCTGATTCTCGTACGGACGCTGCTGCACAATGCCATCGCCGGCTGAGCGGACCCCGCCGGCGCCCGAGCACGCCGCCCCGGCCGAGCCCGAGACAGCTTCGCCCTCGGCTTCGGCGACCTCCACGCGGGCGTCCGAGCCCCCGGCGGGCGGCGACGCGCGCGCCAAGCCACGCCGTCGAGCCACCGCGCTCGCCCGGGCGGCCGCAGTGATGGCGGCGGTGGTCATCGTCGACCGCCTGACCAAGCACGCGGTCGTCACCGGAATCCCGGTCGGAGACGTCCACTCCTTCCTGCCCGGGATTCAGCTCGTCCACGTCCGCAACAGCGGCGTGGCCTTCGGCTTCTTCGCCGGCGGCGGGGCGCTCGTCCTCGTGCTGACCTTCGTGGCCCTGTCGGCGCTGCTCATCTACTTCCTGGCCCGCCCGACGCGTCCCGGTCTGTGGATACCGACCGGATTGCTGGTCGGCGGCGCGCTGGGCAACCTGATCGACCGGCTGGCCAACGGATCGGTTACCGACTTCATCAAGCTGCCGCTGTGGCCGGCCTTCAACATCTCCGACATGGCGATCACCTTCGGGGTGCTGGCGCTGGTGTACGTGCTCGAGGGACCGTCCTCGCCGCGCCGGTGACTGAGACGGCGCCGACGTTGGCGCTTGCCGTGCCCGTGGAGGCGGCCGGCATGCGCCTGGACCGCTTCCTCTCGGGCCCGATGGGCTCGCGCGCGCGGGCCCAGACGCTGATCGACGCCGGCCGGGTCCACGTGGACGGCCGGACTCGGCCCAAGCGGCACGCGGTGGTGCCCGGCGAGGTGGTGACCGTGCAGGAGCCCGAAGCGCGGTCAGAGGCGAGCCCTGAAACGGAGGCGCCGTTCACCGTCGCCTACGAGGATGAGCACCTCGTCGTCGTCGACAAGCCCGCGGGCGTCGTCGTGCACCCGGCACGGGGGCATCGCACGGGGACGCTGGCGCAGGCGCTGGGGGGGCGCGGCGCGGGAGGTGATGAGCCGTGGCGAGCCGGCATCGTGCACCGACTGGATCGGGACACCTCCGGCCTGCTGGTGGTGGCCAAGAGCGACCCGGTACACCGGGCGCTCAAGGAGCGCCTGGCCTCCCGGGAGCTGCAGCGCGAGTATCTGGCGCTCGTGGACGGGCATCCCGAGGCCCGAACCGGCACGATCGATGCTCCCGTCGGCCGGGACCGGCGTGACCGCGTCCGGATGTCGATCGACACCGATGAGCCGCGCGAGGCGCGCACCCACTTCGAGATCGAGCGCCTGCTCCCCGGCTCGACGTTGCTGCGGGTGACCCTCGAGACCGGCCGCACTCATCAGATCCGCGTCCACATGGCCGCGATCGGACATCCGGTGTCCGGCGACCCGCAGTACGGCATCGCCGGGGAGTACGGCCTGCGGCGCCAGTTCCTGCATGCCGCGCGGCTGGCCTTCGTGCACCCGGTCACCGGGATCGAGGTGGACGTCCGATCGGACCTCCCTGAAGATCTGGCGGCCGCGTTGCGGGTCGCCGAGGGCTGAGCCCGGTCCCGGACCGGTAGGAACGCCGAGCCGGTCGCGGGCAGGCGGAAGAAAACGGCGGGACGACCCGTCCAAAGTCGCCCCGCCGTAACTGCGCGCGAACCGAGCCACCGGAGGTAGGGGGAGGGAGGTCCGGCTCGCGATGCGGTCGCCGTCGGTGGTAGGAAAAGACGGCGATCGCTGATTCCTTCAACGACGACCATCGCGAAAAACTTGCGTAGACTCAGGAGAAACCTTCCCCAACCCCGCCGCACAGCGGCTCGCGACCCTGCCCCGGAATCGACCGGGGATCGCGACTAACCGCCCGGCGGGCCCTGTAGCAGCCAATTTCGAAAAGGGAGCAGTAACCGTGGCTCAAATCGGTATCAAAGAGCTGCTGGAGGCCGGCGTGCATTTCGGCCACCAGACACGCCGTTGGAACCCCAAGATGCGCCGCTTCATCTTCGGTGAGCGCGATGGCATCTACATCATCGACCTTCTCCAGACCGAGGAGCTCCTGCAAAACGCGCAGGAGTTCGCCTCCGAGGTCTCGCGCCGCGGCGGCACCGTGCTGTTCGTCGGGACCAAGAAGCAGGCCCGCGACGCCGTCAAGGACACCGCCGAGTCGGCCGACATGCCCTACGTCAACCATCGTTGGCTGGGCGGCCTGCTGACCAACTTCCAGACCATCTCACTGAGGATCAAGCGGCTGCATGACCTCGAGCGCTACGAGACCGAGGGCCAGCTGCAACTGCTGCCCACCCGGGAGCGCATGGCGGCCCAGGCTGACCTCGCGAAGCTGCGCGCCAACCTCGGAGGAGTCAAGAACATGCAGCGCGTACCGGACGCCGTGTTCGTCATCGACCTCAAGACCGAGGCGATCGCCGTACGCGAGGCCCAGCGGCTGCGGATCCCGATCATCGGGCTGGTGGACACCAACTGCGATCCCGAGGGGATCGACTACGTGATTCCGGGTAACGACGACGCGATCCGCTCGTGCGCCGCGATCACGAGCGCCGTCGGCGACGTCGTCGCCCAGGGCCACAACGTGTTCCGAGCCGAGGAGGAGCGGGCTCGCCTCGAGCGCGAGCGCCAGGAGGCCGAGGAGCGCGCCCGCCGCGAGGCCGAGGAGCAGGCCCGCCGCGAGGCCGAGGAGGAGGCTCAGCGCGAGGCCGAGGAGGAGGCCCGCCGTGAGGCCGAGGAGCAGGCTCGCCAGGCCAGCGAGGCCGCCGGTGCCCAGGCCCCAGCGCCTGCGGCTGAATCAGCCGCCCCGGCTGCCGAGGCCGCCCCGGCGGCCCCAGTTGTCGCCCCCGAGCCGGCCGCCCCGGCTGCCGAGGCCGCCGAGGCCGAGCCGGCCGCTCCGCCCGTGCCGACGCCGGCCGCTCCGCAGCCGGCGCCCGACGCCCAGACGACCAGTGACCCGGCTCCTGGCACCACGCCGGCGCCGCCGGTCGAGCCCGAGGCAGGCGAGCCCGAGCCGGCGCCGACCCCTGCGGCCGCCGCCCCGGCCGAGGACGTCGAGACGCCCGAGGCGGCGGCTGCGTCCGCGCCTCCCGCGAGCGACCAGGCAGTGCCGGACGAGCCCGCCGCGCAACCGGCGCCGAGCGACGCCTCGGCTGCGGAGGAGTCATGAGCGCGGTCAGCGCCAGCGACGTCAAGGCCCTGCGCGACCGCACGGGGGCGGGGATGCTCGCCTGCCGCGACGCCCTGGCCGAGGCCGAAGGCGATCTCGAGAAGGCCGTCGAGCTGCTGCGCGCCCGCGGTGAGGCCCAGGCGGCCAAGCGGTCAGGCGAGGAGGCCCGCGAGGGCGTCGTCCAGAGCTATATCCACGCCGGCAACAAGATCGGCGCCATCGTGGAGGTCGATTGCCAGACAGACTTCGTGGCCCGCAACGAGAAGTTCATCGAGTTCGCCCGTGACGTGGCCCTGCACGTGGCTGCATCGACCCCGATCGCGATCAGCGATGAGGACGTGCCCGCCGAGGATCGCGCGCGCGAGGAGCGGATCGCCGTCGAGCAGGCCGCCGGCCGTCCCGAGAACGTCCGAGGGCGAATCGTCACCGGCAAGCTCGACAAGTGGCTGGACGACGTCGTCCTGTTGCGCCAGAAGCACGTCAACGAGGACAAGCACGACGGCAAGACGATCGAAGAGCTGCGCTCGGCGCTGTCGGCCGAGACGCGCGAGAACATCGTCATCCGTCGCTTTGCGAGGTTCGCCGTCGGGGGCTGAGATAGTGTCCGTTGCCCAGTGGGAGATGCGGTGAGCAGATGAGCGACGAGGAGATCATCGACGAGCTGCTCGCGGACGCGCGGGATCGGATGACCAAATCGGTCGAGTCCACGCGCCACGAGTTCGGCTCCGTGCGCACCGGCCGCGCCAGTCCGGCCCTCCTGGACCGCGTCTCGGTCGATTACTACGGCACGGCGACGCCGCTCAAGCAACTGGCGACGATCAGCGCGCCCGAAGCGCGGATGCTCACCATCCAGCCCTACGACAAGGGCTCGATCAAGGCGATAGAGCGCGCGATCCTCGAGTCCGACGTGGGCCTGACCCCGGGCAACGACGGGAATCTGATCCGTCTCAGCATCCCCGAGCTGACCGAGGAGCGTCGCCGCCAGCTCGTCCGGGTGGTCCGCCACATCGCCGAGGAGGGCCGGGTCGCGATTCGCAACATCCGGCGCGACGTCATGCACGACCTCCGCGAGCTCAAGGAGGCCGGCGAGGCGGGCTCTGACGACGAGCATCGGGCCGAGGTGGAGCTCCAGAAGGTCACCGATGGGCGCATCGCCGAGCTCGATGAGCTCCTCAAGCACAAGGAAGAAGACATCCTGGAGGTCTAACCGTGGGCCTCGGACAGGATGAGGAGCCCGCCTCAGGCGCGCCCTCGCAGCCAGGCGGCCACAACGGGCGCCCTCGATATGTAGCGATCATCACCGACGGCAACGGCCGCTGGGCCCAACGGCGCGGCCTGCCCACGCTCGCCGGCCACGAGGCCGGGGCCGACACCGTCAAGGCGCGCCTGCGAGACGCGGCTGAGTGGGGCATCGAGGAGCTCACGGTGTACTCGTTCTCGACCGAGAACTGGTCGCGTCACCCGGATGAGGTCGCGGGCCTGATGGCGATGTTCGCCCGCCGGATAGAGCTCGAGACACCGGAGCTGGACGCCGAAGGGGTGCGGATGCGCTTCCTCGGGCGGCGCTCTGATCCGGTCGCCCCAGACCTCGTGCAGCGCATGAACTGGGCCGAGGAGGTGACCCGGGACAACACGCGCATCACGCTGTTCGTCGCTTTCAATTACGGCGGTCGGGCGGAGATCGTCGATGCAGCGCGAACCTTTACGGGCACCACCGAAGCCGAGTTCAGCGCCCATCTCTATGCCCCTGACATGCACGACCCCGATCTGGTGATCCGAACGAGCGGCGAGCAGCGCCTCTCCAACTACCTGCTCTGGCAGGCGGCCTACTCCGAGCTGGTGTTCGTGGACGAACTGTGGCCGGATTTCTCGCGGGCCGCCTTTAAGAGGGCGCTGGACGACTTCGGGGCCCGCCGGCGTCGCTTCGGAGGCCGGTGATGCCCTCCGCGCGCCGGCCCTCGACGGGCCGCCCCGCCCGATCCGCGGGCCAGGGGAGCGCCGGGGGCGCTCAGCGAGCTCGCCGGCAGGCTGCCAACCCGCGCGCCTCAGACCGTCCCCGGGGAGGCGCCCCGCGGCGTCCACGCTCCGACCTGATGGCCCGGATACTGGTCGCCGTTCCCGCGGCGGTCATCGCGATCGTCTTCATCGACGTCGGCGGGATCGCGTTCGCACTGTTCATGATCGCCGTCAGCTGGGTGTGCCTGCACGAGCTCTACCGGATTCTGGCCCGCTGGCGCCCGGTTGCGCTCGTCGGATTGGCGGCCTCGGCGGGGATGATCATCGCCGCGCGCTACGGAACCCAGCGCGATGTGCTGGAGGTGGCCGTGGCCACGCTCCCGGTGGCCTTCCTCGCAGTCGTCGCCAGTGGCCAGGGCGGGATGGCGACCGTCTCGATCGCGGGCACGCTGCTCGGCGTCTGGTGGATCGGAATCGCGTTCGCCCACGCCGAGCTGCTGCGCGAGGTCCCACACGGCAACGCGATCCTGATCGACATCCTGGTCGGGACCTTCCTGGGCGACACCGCGGCGTACGTGGGAGGGCGTCTGTTCGGCCGCCGGCCGCTCGCGCCGGAGATCTCGCCCCACAAGACCTTCGAGGGCCTGTTCTGCGGGATGCTGATCGCGATCGTCGCGGTGTTCATCGCCGGCCTGTATCAGACGTGGCTCACCCAGGGTGACGCTCTGCTCCTGGGTCTCACGGTGGCCGTGCTCGGCCCGGTCGGCGACCTCTTCGAGTCACTGGTCAAGCGCGATGCCGGCGTCAAGGACTCTGGCAACCTGTTCGGGGCCCACGGCGGGGCGCTGGATCGCCTCGACGCCGTGATCTTCACGGTCGTCGCCGGGTATTACATCTGGATCGCCGTGATGCACTGACCGTCACCACCGCGCAAGAACAGCGGGGCGGCCGGAGGCTCGACCTACAATCGCGGACGTGCCCCGCCGCGTCGCCATTCTCGGATCCACCGGATCGATCGGGGTCCAGGCGCTGGACGTGATATCCCGCGCCGATCCCGACGCGCTGCAAGTCGTGGCGCTGAGCGCCAGAGGCGACTGGGAGACGCTGGTGGGGCAGGCCCGCGAGCACGGGGTGAGCCGGATCGCGCTCGCCGATCCCGACGCGGCGGCCCGCGCGGCCGAGCTGTGGACGGAGGGCGAGGTGCTGAGCGGTCCCGACGGGCTGGTCCGCCTGATCACCGAGACCGACTGCGATCTC